>Ga0153941_1000197_pt1 | contig 28396 bp, 19 predicted proteins | sample TSNJ025MetaG_FD_104733 | JGI IMG/M metagenome (GOLD analysis project Ga0153941, IMG submission 104733) | Attine ant fungus gardens microbial communities from New Jersey, USA - TSNJ025 MetaG | ecosystem: Host-associated > Fungi > Mycelium > Unclassified | place: USA: New Jersey, Brendan T. Byrne...
ACTGCCCTGCCGCAGCGTAAGATTACATGGATGTCCTGTCTCCTTAAAACTGTCCGCCACGGCACATGCAATCTCCTCCGCCCAGCCGGACAGACCCATCCCCGCGATACCAACCGTCGCACCATCAGGTATCAGCTCTGCTGCTTCTCTTGCTGTGATAAACTTAGCCATGGGGGTCACCTTACCTTTTTCTCCATATTTTTATGCATCTTTTTAATATGTTCTATTATCATGCTCCATGCTTCTTTTGCCATGGGAGTGTCCTCGTGTGTAAATCCGTGCTTTGCTTCAAAGCGCTTGAAAGTAACATCTACTCCGGCCTTGATAAGCGTATCCTTAAACACTTCACACTCAGTGCATAGGGAATCGCCGCTGGCGGTTATAACCAGGGTTGGAGGGAACGATTTTACCTGATCAACTGTAGCAAATGCAGGAGATACTAACGGGTTTTTCCTATCCGCTTTCTTATGGCAATAGCTGGCATCGGCAACACGCGACATTTTGGGAGGAATGGCACCCTTCGGCATGGGCTTAAGATATCCGTCCGTATAAATGTCCATGGGAGGATAATCCAAAACAAGACCCTTTAGATCAAGTTCCTTTGTGGGTGCATCCTTCAGGCAGACCGCAGCACTGAGATTGCCTCCGGCACTGTGCCCACCCACCGCAATGCTGTCAGGATCTATCCCAAATTCATCAGGATGCTTCCTGGCATATGCAATGACAGCATAACATTCATTCAATGCTACAGGGAATTCCACTTCCGGCGACAGGCTGTAATCGATGTTTATTATTTTCACATTGGCGCGATTGGCAATATCCATCATGTAAAGATCATCCGCCTCGGGCGTTCCCGCAGTAAATCCGCCTCCATGGATATTTACGAAAAGCGGAAGCTTTTCCGTTTTTTCCATATTATATGTTAGAATGCGAATCTTCCCCTTTTCAGTATTCATATACTGTTCTTTTCCCTTTAAGACCTTAGGAAGACGTGAAGCTTTTGATAGAAGAGGCATTAAGAATCTGACTTGATCGATCTTTTTTTGTAATTGGGCCCTTGTCAATTCCTTCTCTTGAGGTATCTTTTTCATACTGCTCTCATCCTTTCCTCTAAGTTAATATATTGCTTTAGTTATCGAGTTACTTAAATGAATATGTTCACTGAATGTATTCATTTAAATGTTAACATGAGTTACCTATATTGTCAACTGATATGTCCGTAAAAGGTGCATATTTGACACTAAAACACTGCTTTTCAAAAAGGGTACAACAAAATGATGGCTACGCAAAGTAAACTGTGGACTAAATCGATTGCGGATCAACTACTCTACCTTTAATTCCTCATAATCCTCAATATTCATTTTACGTATTTTAATCTGTATAGTCAGTCCGCCATAGTCATTACCTTTTACATGGAGCCCATAATCCGGACCATAGAACAGCTTCAGACGCTGGTTAAGATTTTTAAGCCCATAGCTGTCTTTTCCATGGCGTATCGGTTCTTCAATCTTTTTATTCAGAGCTTCTATACCAGATTCTTTCATGCCATAGCCATTGTCTTCTATAGTAAGCAGTATATTATGATCTTCTGATACAATGCCGGTTATACGGATAAAGTTGTCAGTTTCTCCGGCATCAAACCCATGGATGAAATAGTTTTCAATCAATATCTGGAATATGTTACGGATGACTCCGAAATTTAAAAGTGAAGAATCAATATTATATCTGATATCCAGCTGATCACCGTATCTGGCACTTAAAAGTGTCAGATATTTTTTTGTAAATGCCAACTCTTCCTTAAGTGTAATAAAAGTTTTTGCTCCAATGAAGCTGCGAAATATAACAGCAAGGTCTGAAATTATTCGGCTGTATCTTCATCGCCGTTTGCATAGCTTTTACTTCGCAGCATTTCTAATGTATTATAAAGAAAGTGAGGATTAAAAGTGGTCTGCAGCTGAGCGAGTTGAGCATCTTTCTGCTTCAGCTCAAAATAGTAAGCCTTCTTAATATTCTCATTCAACCTGGAACTCATTTCATTAATATTCTGTGCAATTTCAGGAAGGCCTCCCTGAAGGAAATTGGTGGGCAGACGATAATCCAAATGATTATCAGCAATAATATCCAGACCCTCCTGGATAATCGCTACTTCTTTAGAAACAGAGCGGTTCATGCCAAAATGTACAACAAGCGAGAATATCATAAAAGCAAGAGTAATGCCCAGAATCCAGAGGGTATCCTGATGGGAGGGCAGAAAGATATCGTTCCAGTCAGCAGTATAGACAATAAAAGATCTGCTGTTTCCTGAGTAATCAGCTTTTATATAAATAGGATTACTGTTAAACTCAGTTAACCCTTTTTTCGGCTCATATGGAATATATAGATGTTCAAGAGAATATTCTCCCAAAGAGTCAAAAATCACCTGATTGTTTGAAATCATATAGTATCGCGCGGAAGGAATGGTATCAATTTGCGAGCTGACAAAAGATTCAAATGTATTTAGATGATATCCGATAATGATCTTTCCACTGCCCATTCCCACAGGAACACCGCCGCATATTGCAAAGGTGCTGAAAATGTTATTAGTAGTCTTAATCTCCCTGGTTCCATATATTTCCATTTGCGAGGTTTTAGAACTGATATCCGTAAGATAAGGGAACGAATCAGTAATCACATGAATGACACTGCTGTTGCTGTATTTTATGTAATTTATCTCCCTGTTATCTGAATATAATGCAATCCATTCTATGCGATTATCTCTGACTGTCATTTGGTTCAATACTTCGGACAGTGTACGCTTTTCAAGCGGTGTCAGGTCCTCTGAATCCGCAGCAGTGAAGTAATTCTGAATATCATAATATATGGAGGATCTGCTTTCATAAATCGGCATATACACCTGAAAGAGAATGAGGAAGAATTGGTATCTGGAATGGGAAGCTGTGATTTATGACCCAGGCTGCTTAAGCGCCAAAGGATTTGTAAACGGAAAGGAAGTCCTGGAAACGGTAGTAAGAACTACAGGAGCACCCTGCAGCATCCAGCTCATACCAGATCGTATAATCATGAAATCCGATGGAGAAGATGTAGCTGCAATTACTGTGAGAATTCTGGACGAAATGGGGAATGTGGTACCTTATGCGGATAATCAGCTGATATTTGAGATTGCAGGAGAAGGGAGCTTTTTGGGATGCGGTAATGGTAACCCAGGCAGCCATGAGTCAGATCAGATACCAGTAAAAAGAGCATTCCATGGATTATGTCAGGTACTTATACGGTCCGGATTTACATCAGGAAAGATTTCGGTTATGGCTAAGGCGGAAGGATTGAAAAGTGCAAGTTGTGTTATCAGCGTCTGTGAACTAAGATCATAGCATTGAAAAAAATATGTAGTTGTTGCGTTTATAAGCATGTGTTAGAATAGGAATAATATGTTGTGGAAATTGATATCTGGAACACAACAACCAATATAAAGGAGTGATTGCAGGCGGTACGGCGAATCATGGTCTGTTAAAAAAATTGAAAACGACCGCAATGAATTGCTATCGCCTGCGGGTTCTTCAAAATAGCACTGTTTAAAGCGTGAATTGAAGTGCAAATAGGAAGTGCATCATGTTACTATGAAGGAGAAGGACAACAGAATGCTGGTAAAATTTTTAAAAAGGCTTCAAAAAAAAGGGATTCTATCCATGCGTTTCATGATGATATTAACATTAATCACCGTTTTTGTTGCATCCATAGGAATCAGCTATCTGGTAAAGAATGAAACCACAAGAATTAATCAGGAAATGGAGAAACTCTATAGTGATGTAGCTGAATTATATGTAGGAAATGTCAATAATAAAATAGACAGCTATATTACTGCAATGGGTGTAGTGTCCATAAATAACACAGTACGCGAAAATATCTTCAGAACAGATGTAACTGATATGGATTTGCAGGCTTTGGGCAACACCTTAAGGCAGAGTATTAATGAAATAGTTTACTATCTGTATAAACAGAATGAAGTGGTTAGCCATAAAATCTATACCTATCTGCCGATCACAGGATATCCCCTGTATGAGGTGGCTGATATAAAGGAAACGAAATGGTTTCAGACTCTTGCAAGTGAAAAAAATACATGGTGGTATCAATATTCCAGCGTCACCAATTCAAAGCATATTAGTCTGGCTGGATCAATAGAATCATTTAATATTCAAACAGATCATATGGAACCGGGATATAGCTGTCAGGTAATTACAATAGATACCAATACGCTGTTTGAATCTGAGGTCCATTATGGAGCTAAAGTTTTTATTTTTGATAATGAATCCAAAGAATTGGTTTATAATTCTTCCCTTAAGAATATATCAAATGGTTCAAAATTGTCCGAACAGGTAGAAGAGATGTATCGGAATGCCGTTGCAGGTGTTAATACCTATGATAATATTAAGGTGATTGATTCAGAAGGAAATAAAGCAAGTTATTCCATTGCTGTCAGACAGATTGGCAAAATAGACGCAACCGCATTTTTAGTCTTTGTACCTCAAAAAAACAGGGCAAGTGATAAACTTTGGATAAGTTATGGTATTGCAGCGGTGTCCTTTACATTAATGGCTATTTTAATTGGATATAATTGGCTATATAGGAAAAGACTTAATACTTTAATTGGCCGTATGGACAGTTTTGATGAAAAAAGCATATATTTAATATCTCCGATGGGTGGAAATGATGAGTTGGGACGCTTAGACAGGCATCTGCTAATGATGCAGGGACGTATACATACATTGATTCAGGAGGAGTATATGGCGCATATCCAGATGGTGACAGCCAAGCAGGAAGCTTTGATGACTTGTATCAATCCGCATTTTCTGTATAATACGCTGAACATTATCTCGGCAATGGCATGTATGGAGGGCGCAGATTGCGCGGCTGATATGATTGGGTCTTTATCTGATATGTTTCGTTATTCTTCTGACGTTTCCAGGGATGAAGTGCTGCTGGAAGAGGAGCTGAAGAATATCTCAGATTACCTATATATTCAAGGATTAAGATATCAAGATGTCTTTCATTATCAGCTGATGGTGCCGGACGAATTAATGCGTTCCCGTGTACCTAAAATAATCTTACAACCCTTGGTGGAAAATGTATTCAAACATGCTTTTAAGAATCAGATTACGCATGAGAAGGCAGCGTGTAAGCTTCTTATATGGGCAGAGAAAAAGGAGCAGAAGCTGATCATCCATATAGAGGACAACGGCAGCGGTATCAGTGCAGACAGATTGGATTGGATCAACAATCACCTTAAACAGGAATATTATCCGAAGATTACCACGATCTCTGAAGGAGGCAGTATCGGAATACAAAATACCCACAATCGTATCCGGTTAAAATACGGAGCAGATTATGGGATCAGTATAGACAGTAAGGGTGAGAATATGGGGAGTATTGTATCTATTATCGTTCCCTATCATGTATAGTACCTATATCAGAAAAGATAAGGAAGGTAAGAACTATGCTTAGTATACTGATTGCCGATGATGAGAAGCTGGCAAGAGCAGATATTGTATATAAGGTCAGTCGCAGCGGCTTTTATTTTAAGTGGGTTAGAGAAGCCGCTTCCGCGGAAGCAGCTCTGGAAATGATAAAAGAATATAAGCCGGATATCCTGATTACAGATATTAAGATGGGGACAATGAGCGGGATTGATCTTGTGTGTAAAGCAAGAGAATATAAAAGTGATCTGGTATCTATATTCTTTTCCGGATACTCAAAATTCTCTTATGCGCAGAAGGCTATCTCGCTGGGAGTGAGTGCTTATTTATTGAAACCGGTAAGGCAGGGCGAATTAACGGAAGTACTTACGGAGATCATTGCAAAGGTGATGTATCAACGTAATCCGAATACGCTTCATTTAAACCGCATTGATGCGACAGTGGATGCGCATCTGTTGAATCAGCATCAAAAAGAGCAGCTTCATGCTTTTTTATGTGGAATTGAATCAAAATTAGATTTTGACCTTGGTAGTCTTTTTTCGGAAAAAGCAAAATACTATCAGATCGGGTTAATACGTCTCAGAGCAGACCGGAAATTGGACAAGAAGAATTATAATGATAACAGCCTGGAAAAAATTTGCAATCAACTGTCAGAAGAGATTAAAGAAACGTTGGCTAAAGATGCAGACTGGTTTCTTCTATTTAGTAATTTTGCTCAGAAAAGGCTTATTACGGTGATTGCCGCATCTCCCGAACAAGATAAAGCGCTTGCCGGGAAACGGTTGGCAGAGGTTTTTCGAAAGGTTCAGCATGCAGTTTATGTACAAAAGAATATGATATTGGATATTGGGGTATCTGATGTGGGGACTATCATTTCCAGTATCATGATGACGCAAGCCCATCAGTCACTGGATCTGAGATTCTCATTAGAATCGTCCGCCACAGGAAACGTTTTCTTTTGGAACGAATGGGAGAAGCAGCAGACCGGTGAAATGCTGGAGAATGATTTTAAGCTTTATGAAAGACTCTTGGTATCAGGAGATCTGGATAATGCGGTAGATGCGGTAAAAAGGATATTTTCATCTGATAGTATGAACACTGCATTACATCTCAGGATGCTGTATGTGGAAGTGGTTTGCATACTGGCACGTATCAGCGCCAAGAAGAAAGGCTCTATTGTCATATCCATGCTGGGTGCGGAGTATTTAGGCGGCAGCGTAATTGACCAGTTTGACAGCAGAGAAGAAATGCTTGAGAGTTTATGCAGAATTACAGAGACAGTACTAAGTCAATGGATGGATACCGATGCTGAGGGAATCCTTCATAATGTGAAAAACTATATAGAAGATAATTTCACCAATAGTGAACTATCTACGAATTATCTTTCCTCTCGCTTTTGCATTTCGCTGGGTTATCTATCCACCTCCTATAAAAAAGCATTTGGAATCACGATATCTCAATATATCATATGGCTTCGTATTGACTATGCCAAAAAGCTGTTGGCAGACACAGAACTTTCGGCGTCACAGATAGCAGATAATAGTGGATTTAATAATTTCAGCTATTTTATGAGAACATTTAAGAAACATGTAAATTGTACACCTATAGCGTATCGTGAAGATTCACATTAGAAAAACGAAATAAAATATATTCTGAAGCAAAACACACCATAAATTTTTTGATTTATGGTGTGTTTTTATATATTGTGCCATAAAAACTAAAAAATGTGCACAGAGAAAAGAAAAATAATTGCTATTATTTATAAAAGAAAAAAAGTAGAATTGATATCAGGTTATTAGTGCTATTAACAAGAATAAATCAGAAATGATGAAAAGAGGGAGGAATGCGGTATATGAAAGAAGCAGTTACAGCTTCTAAGCCTGTAAGATCCGGAGGTAAGATATGGGGTGCGATTTGGAAGCACAGATTATTATATTTGTTTATGTTACCTTGCATAGTCTGGCTTCTGGTTTTTTGTTATTACCCAATGTATGGAGCAACATTGGCATTCAAAGATTATAAATACAACCTGGGAATTATGAATAGCCCATGGGTAGGTTTCAAGCATTTTAAAACTTTTCTGGAAGCGCCTGAATTTTGGATTGTGATGAAGAATACAATCATCATTAGCGGACTGAAGCTATTATTAGGTTTTCCGGCACCAATTCTGATTGCATTACTATTGAATGAAGTCGGGAACCAGAAGTTCAAAAAAGTGGTGCAGACAATGAGCTATTTGCCGAACTTTGTATCCTGGGTTGTGGTAGTGAGTCTCTTAACAGTTGTATTTACTCCTTATGGAGGCGTAGTAAATAACATTCGTGAATTTTTTGGAAAAGAAGCGGTTTTTTACATGGGTAGGAAAGACACATTTTACCCTATGGTGGTACTGTCTGATATCTGGAAAAATGCCGGCTGGGGTTCTATTGTATATCTATCCGCGCTATCCGGCGTAAGTCAGGAGCTTTATGAGGCGGCGTCAATTGATGGAGCCGGACGTCTGAAATGTACCTGGCACATTACCTTACCGGGGATTAAGGGAACCATTGGTATTATGTTCATATTCGCTGTGGGTGGTATTTTAAATGCAGGGTTCGATCAGATTCTATTATTACAACAGCCTGCCAACAATACCATATCAGAGATATTGGATACCTACGTCCTAAAAACCGGATTGAATTATGGCAGGTATGAATATGCTACTGCGATTGGACTATTTAAATCAGTCTTTGCATTTGCATTAATGGCCCTGACCAATTTAGTTTCTAAGAAAAGCATGGAAGTCGGTATCTGGTAAATACAGCACTCGTATTTCACAAGGAGGTTTGGTTATGTCCTGCATCAAAAAAACAAAGTCCCGCAAAATTTTTGTTGTATTCAATTACCTGTTTCTGGGATTATTTGGATTTATAACATTATACCCGTTTTGGTATGTTTTAGTGGCATCCTTAAATACAGGACGTGATTTTGCCAGAGGCGGCGTATATTTCTGGCCAAGGGATTTTACACTTGACAATTATACGGAAGCTTTTAAGAATCAATATATTTTTTCATCCCTTACGATATCCGTAAGCAGAACAGTAATAGGTATTCTGCTCGGTCTGATTCTTACAGCATTAATGGCATATGCGATCAGTGTTAAGACTTTACCAGGACGCACTTTTTTTACTTTTTTCTTTTACTTTACAACGATCTTCAGCGGCGGAATGATTCCTTACTACATGCTGCTTAAGGATCTTAAATTAACAGCAAGTTTTTGGCTGTATGTCATTCCTGGTATCTATAGTTTCTTTAATTTTTTGCTTCTGCGGACTAATTTTGACACTATACCAGGTGAACTGCGGGAGTCAGCGCAGCTTGACGGTGCAGGGCATGGGATCATTCTGTTTCGGATATACCTGCCGCTGTCAAAACCCATATTGGCCACGCTTGCTTTGTTCATCGGAGTAGGGCACTGGAACGATTGGTTCACAGGTGCTTATTATCAGACAAAGATTACGCTGTTTCCTGCGGCAACATTACTGCAGAAACTGCTTGGGGAGGCATCTATCGCTTCTACTATAAAAACAGGACAGGAAACTGCCGTGGCGACTATGACCAGTTATACCTCGCAGTCTCTGCAAATGGCATTTGTTATGATTCTTACCATGCCCATTATTGTAGTCTATCCATTTTTACAGAGATATTATGTGAAGGGTGTCATGGTCGGCTCGGTTAAAGGGTAGTGTGAGCGGTATGTTATATGAGTTGATATCAGATAGTGTAATATACGCTATATATGATATAAATTGTTATGCATATCCAGTGAATGAATGGTCATTGGATAATAAAGAAAAGGAGAGATCAATATGAAGAGAAGGATTTTAGGTATTGTGTTATCTGCTGTAATGATGTGTTCGTTATTATCAGGTTGCGGCAAGTCAGACGAAACAGATACCACAAATGTATCAAATGCAATGCAAGTACAAGAGGAATCAAAGGATGAGGGAAGCGATGTTGTAGAAGCCTCCGGCGACACTTATATAGGAACAGATGGTACCGTATATAAGAAATTTGATGATGTAAAGTTGACGATGCTGATCAACTGGAATGGAGGATTCAAAACTGCTACAGACCAATATAATAATGAAGTGGCGGCTGCAATCAGAGAGAAAATAGGCGTAACAGTAGAATTTGAAGGAATCATGATGAGTGAGACTGAGAAATTGAATCTTATGTTTGCCTCCGGCGACATGCCGGATATCATCAATGCGCCATACTGGGGCGGCACCGGCGGTGAGACGGCTGTTATTAAGAAGGCCGGCTCTGAAGGCAGATTGTATGCCATAGAGGATTTATTGGATGACTATCCTCATCTTGCCAAGTCATATAATATCGGTGTGATATCAGAAGCCTTTCTGGATAACGATCTGGATTATGATGGTTTTGAGGGGCATCGATATCTCATACCACAAGAAACAGCAGGAGATATAGCAGACATTACGAACTGGGGTTATGGAGTATTTGTAAGAGGTGATGTGCTGGATGCTTTAGGCGTAGATGGAAGTACGATTAAAACCTATGAAGATCTCTATGATTTGATGGTAATGGCTAAGGAATATGGCTTCAAAGATGTAAATGGTAATGACTGTATTGTGGCAACAACTTATCATGAAGGTTGGGGATTGGACCAATATCAGATTAATTTTGATCAAAAGAAGACAAGCTCGTATACAACGTTGGAAGACGGAACCTTAACTTATGATTCCTTAACAGAAGAATGGGTAGAAAAGAATCTGTTTATATGGAAGTTAGTAAATGAAGGGCTTTTGGATGTGGAGTGCTTTAAGCATACAGATGCACAGGCAGACGAAAAGGTTGGTAATGGTACAGCATTATTTGCAGCAGCACAATATAGTGTCATTAATAATTCAACCAAATTAACTGGTCTATATGCCAGCAATCCGGAACTTCGTTATATCCCGATAGGCCCCATGACATATAAGGATGGTTCCCCGTTAGTGCAGGTTGAACAAGAAGGCCGCGGAGGCACACCTGCAATCTTCTTTCCGTCTGACAGCGAGAATATCGAAGCTGCTTTGACATGGTTGGATTTTATGAATAGTGAAGAAGGTCTTATACTTAGCAAATATGGCATAGAAGGAGATACCTTTGCGTACAATGAAGACGGACAGCCAAGATTAAATGCCGATCTCTTACAACGTAAAGCAGAAGGTGATGCAACCGTGGATGAGGAGCTCAGGCAAAAAGGAATCAGTTATATGCATGGCCGCACCTTAGTCGCAGACACCAGCTATACCTTATTTGGTGAAAAGGAAGTTGGGGATGCGGATGCGGCGGATCCGAATGTGGAAGCCTATAAGTTACTTCGACCGGTAGAACAGATTCCCGGATATGCACTTAACAGCCTCGTATCAGAGTACGAGAACTATGCTGTGGTAAGCAGCTTTGCATTTGAGGGTACTACAGAAACAGATTATAAGCAAAGATCCTATTTTGCAGCAACGGAAGAAGAAGCCAGGCAAATATTGTTGGATTATCAGGAATATCTAATGACAAAAGAAAATGGTATCTTTCAGGATTATCTGGAATTTGTCAATGAAATAGCGAATTCTCATGGTAATGTAGCAAGGTAGAGAAAAGGAATAACGAAAAGTTCACTATTAAGTAAAAAAATAATTGCCAGATATATGTGAACCACGGTATACTCCAATGGAGTCCCTTCCGTGGTTCGTGTAGAATAGATTAGAAGAAATAAGGAAGAGGGTGGATTTTATGAGCTATATAAGGGACAGAAAAGAAGAGCTGACAGGTTTTCAGGAAGAGAAGCCCTGGAATGCCAATATTGACATACAATGTGATTTTGTTATGGTGTATGGAATCAGCAGCACCATGCCTGAAAGAGTAAGGCGATTTCGGGAGAAGGGGTATGTTGTACACCTGATGACCGGGGTTTCCTGGGGGCAATATAAGGATTATCTTTACGGTAAATTCGATGGAAGAAATCACTGGGATGAGAGCCAGATGGATCGTAAAGGCGATTATATCCAGCACGGGATTGATGTCCCTTATATGTCACCAACAATAGCTTTTACAAATTATTTAATTGAGAATCTCAAAGTGGCGGTAGATGCAGGTGTTGAGGCAATTCATATGGAAGAACCAGAGTTTTGGGATTATGGCGGCTATTCAAAGGCGTTTCAAAGAGAGTATTTACTGTATTACAGGGAGCCATGGCAGCCTCCGGACAGCAGTCTGGATGTCAGGTACAAGGCATCTAAATTGAAAGCACATCTATATGCAAGAACGTTGGAAAGAATAGGAAGTGCTTTAAAAGAATACGCACTGGTTCATTATGACAGGGTGCTGCACTTCTATGTTCCTACACATAGTTTGGTAAATTACACACAGTGGAAGATTATGAGTCCGGAAGGAGCATTGATAGATTTACCATCTATAGATGGATATATTGCACAAGTATGGACAGGAACCAGCAGATCTGAAAATGTATACGAGGGAGTTGTGAAGGAACGAACATTTGAAACAGCGTTTTTGGAATATGGAATCATGCAGGAGTTAGTGAAAGGAACCAATCGCCGGATGTGGTTTCTGCATGATCCAATAGAAGATAATCCCGGCAAGACCTGGGAAGATTATCAATATAATTATCTAAAGACAGCAGTTGCATCCTTACTTCATCCGGCCGTCTTTCATTATGAGATTTGCCCCTGGCCTGATCGGGTGTTCAATGGGATTTATCCAAAAGCAGCAGGACTTGCAGGCGGGACGATTGCTGCAACGGAGTTGGAAGGAGCCAAGCCAATTCCGCCGGCGTATGCCACATTAATAAATAGCATGGTTCAGTTATTTGGAGACATGGAGCAGAAAGATTATATATTTGATGGTATCAATGGAGGCGTAGGGGTTCTGATGTCAGATTCAGGACTATTCCAAAGAAGCTATCCGGACGGTGTTGTTGATCCGGGGATTTTGACCAATGTAGAAACGCAGCTTAAGGAATATGCGGCTTTTACAGATAGTAAGGAAGATTTTTCGGAAGTAAGCAGGCGATTTATGAAGGCGGTATATGAGGATTCTCAGGCAGTGAGCGCATTTATCCAAAGCGGAACCTTCCCCAATTTCTATGGAATGGTGCTTCCGCTTCTAAAGTATGGATTGCCTGTAAGACCGGTACAGCTTGATAATGTACGCAGGTTCTCTGGTTACCTTGCAGATTATTCATTATTGGTATTAAGCTATGAGTATATCAAACCGGAAGCACCCGATGTGAATAACGCATTGGCTGCATGGGTAAAAGGCGGCGGTACATTATTATATATTGGAGATGGAAGTGATCCTTATCATCAGATTGATGGCTGGTGGAATCGTACACAAATGAAATATGCGAATCCGGCCATGCATCTTTTTGAAATGCTGGGATTGCCCGGGGAACCTGTCGAAGGTATACAAAAAGTTGACAAAGGTCATGTGATGATATGGAATATGCTGCCTGCTAAGATCTGTATGCTGTCGGAGTTGGCTGATGATTACAGAGGGAGAATCAAAGAATTGCTGGCTATAAATGACAGCAAATGGGAATTCACGAACCAGCTTACACTTAGAAGAGGACCTTATATTGTGTCAGCAGTGATGGATGAAGGTCCGGATGAAAGTGTCCATACATTTCAAGGTCTGTTTGCAGATATGCTGGCAATTGATTATACAATCCTGACAGAGAAAACAATAAAACCCGATGAGAATACCGTATTATTTGATTTCTCCAGGATTGAAGACGAAGAATGCCGTATGATCGGATGTTCAGCCAGAGTATTTTCCTTAGATATAACGAAGGAGAAATCCGTTTTCCATATGGAAGTCAAAGCAGCAGGCAACATCAAAGCATTCTTACGAATCCGGTTTCCAGGGGAAGTGATTTCCATAATTGCGAAAGATAAAGAGGGGAAAAGGACGGATGTGGCATTTGAATGGGATTTTATGACGAGAACTGCATTATTATCTTATGAAAGTAACAATCAATATTTATTTATTGAAGGAGAATTTAAAAAGAATTAAGGAGGAACCTATGTTTTTAACAGAAAAAAAATTGGAAAGACGCTGCACTGAGTTAAAGGAATACCGTTATCGTGAAGTCATATCCCTGGAGTCATTCCTGGTACAGGAAGACACGCAGGGCTTGATTCATCCTGTTGTTCCTACCTCATTTGAGGGTTGGAATACATTACATGTTGCAGACAGGTGGGAAGGCAGAGATAAGTATCTGTGGCTCCACAAAGATATCAGGATACCGGAGAGTTTCAGAGGGAAGAAGGTACTTGGAATATTTGATTATGGAAAAACCGGCGGCGGTAATAATTCTGGTTTTGAGTCCATGTTTTATTTAAATGAAATACCTTATCAAGGGGTTGATGCAAATCATAAAGAAGTATTTTTTCCGGATGAATTATGCAAAGAAGAAATCAGTGCGACTTTTCATTTGTGGTCTGGTCTTGAAGGGGGCGGCATACCTGCGGTGCAGGAGCATCGGATTAAGAGGGCTGATATTGCATGGTTAGATGAAAAAACAGATGACCTATATTATATGGGTGCCATGATACTTGATACCATCAGAATTCTGAAGGAGGAGGATCCAATTAAGCATGAGCTTTGTGCAGCACTGGATCTGTCATTTCGCTGCATAGACTGGTCCTGTCCCGGAAGCGAAGTTTTTTATGAATCAGTCTATCAGGCAGATGATTTATTAAATCAGAAGATAAATGCAATGGATAAGCATTCTCTTGTCAATGTAAGCTGCGTAGGTCATACACATATAGACGTAGCCTGGTTATGGAGATTAAGGCATACAAGGGAGAAATCCTTCCGCTCATTTACAACTGCAGTCCGTTTAATGGAACAATTCCCTGAATACAAATTCCTGCAGACACAGCCAAGGTTATATGAGTATATTAAAAATGATTTTCCTGAGTTATATGAAGCCATCAAGAAGAAAGTAACGTCAGGTCAATGGGAAGTAGATGGTGCAATGTGGGTAGAAGCTGACTGTAACCTGACAAGCGGAGAATCTCTTACGAGACAGATATTGATTGGAAGTGAATTTATCAGGAAGGAGTTTGGAAAAGAGGTAGAATACCTTTGGCTGCCGGATGTATTCGGATATTCATGGGCTTTACCGCAGATATTAAAAAAAGCGGGTATTGATATGTTCATGACAACCAAGATCAGCTGGAACCAGTATAACAGAATGCCCCATGATACCTTTCTCTGGAGAGGAATAGACGGGAGTGAGGTTCTTACACACTTTATCACTACGCCGGCGCCGGGGCGTGAACCGGATTCATGGTTCTATACCTACAATGGTCAGCTGCTGCCTGAGACGGTAAAAGGAGTATGGGATAATTATAGGGATAAAGAACTGAATAAGGACATGCTGATTTCTTATGGCTATGGAGATGGCGGCGGCGGTGTTAACCGGGACAATTTGGAACAGCGCAGAAGAATTGATAAGATTCCCGGGCTTCCCAATCTGAAGACATCAACAGCGGGTGCGTATTTCAGGAAGTTAAAAGAAAACATTCATAACACCCGGCAATATGTCCCTGTATGGGATGGAGAACTTTATCTGGAATATCATCGGGGAACTTATACAAGCCATGGTTATAATAAGCTCATGAACCGCAAGATGGAACAGCTCTATCGTAAGGTCGAGTGGCTGACGAGTATGGAAGGTGTTGTAAAAGGGAATCTTAGTGAAGCAAAGCAGGAATTGCTGACAAATGGATGGAAGATGATTCTGACAAACCAGTTTCATGATATTATTCCCGGATCCTCAATACGTGAAGTTTACGAGGATTGTATAGAAGAATATAATCAGATCGCTAAGATTGCCAAAGAGATTGAAGGGGATTTCTATGATAATATCGTGGAAGCGCAGGAAGATACCTATACAATTATCAATGCATCAGGATGGAAACGAAATGAGATTGTGGAGATCGCAAATAACCGGCAAGGCAGTTATGTAGATAGACAGGGGCAGGTTCTTCCTTCACAGCGTGCAGGTAATGTTACCTATGTAGAGGTCAGGGATATTCCGTCCATGGGGTATACCGAAATCAAGTTTGCAGAAGATAAGAACATAGAGTGCCGGGATGCTTTTAGAATACAAGAGAAAGACATTGAGACCCCTTTTTATATCATGTCCTTTAATCAGTATGGTCAGATTATGCGGCTTTATGATAAGACATTTGAACGAGAAATTCTTCCGAAAGGAGAGAGGGCAAATGTATTGCAGGTTTTCGAAGACAAGCCGCTTGATAATGATGCATGGGATATCGACATCTTTTATCAGGAGAAGATGCGGGAGATTACGCAGTTAGATCATTTTGAAGTAAAGCAATGTGGTGCTCTTAAGTGTTTTGTTCATATGGATTGGACCTATATGAATTCTTCTGTCAGTCAGGATGTAATTCTTTACAGCAGCAGCAGAAGAATTGATTTCAAGACAAAGATAGATTATCATGAGAAGCATCAACTGCTAAAAGCAGCTTTTCCCATAGATATTCGATCTACATATGGAACTTATGATGTGCAATATGGGAATGTAAGGCGGCCAAATCATTGGAATACATCGTGGGATCAGGCGAGATTTGAGTCCGTGGCTCACAGATGGGTGGATATATCGGAGCATAATTATGGTGTCAGCGTACTCAATAACTGTAAATACGGACATGATATCCGAGACAACAGGATTCGTATTACGCTTCTGAAATCGGCAACACATCCGGATTATTTGCAGGATCAGGGAGAACACGAGTTTACTTATTCACTTTTTCCCCATGGAGGAGATTTTGTAGAAGGTAACGTAGTGCAAGAGGCATTTGCATTAAATAATCCCATGGATGTTGTAAATGGACATTTCACACTGCTATTTGAAAGCTTCCTGTCTTTTGATGCGGATCAGGTGGAGCTGGATGCCGTTAAAAAGTCAGAAGACGGCAAATATCTGGTGATTCGTTATCATGAGTTTACAGGAGCCAGACAAAAAGTAACCATGAAGCCAGGTTTCGAGTATAAGGAATGGATGGAAGGCGACCTGAGAGAAAGACCAATAGAAGAACCGCATAATGAAAAAGAGATATGTTTAGAGGTCCTTCCGTATGAGATTAAAACGATATTGATAAGTTTATAATTCCATTGTGGTAAAGGAGTTTCAGGGTATTGTCATCCAGATTGGAGGATGCCACAGCTTTGGAGTAGTATTTATAAATTCGCACTTGACCTGTCTATAGCTTTATAGTTTATAATTAATCGTGGAGGTGATGTTTTTGTATACCATACGCGATCTTTGCAAAAAATCGGGGCTTTCCCGGAGTGCGTTGCTTTATTATGATTCAATAGGTATATTAACCCCGACTTCACGAAGCGGTGCAAATTACAGGCTGTACGCTGAGGAAGCACTCATGCAGCTTGAAAGAATCTGCACTTATAGAGAAGCAGGGGTTCCGCTTGAAGAAATCGGTAACATTCTTAAAATGGGTGAAAGTATTGAACGCGTCGTTCTCGAAAAGACCCTTTCTGTGTTAAATGCAGAAGCGAGAAAGATTAAGCAGCAACAGGAAAAAATAACTGCGATGCTCCAGGACGAGAAGAGCTCGGTTTCTTTGGGAATTGATACTAATTCTGTTATGTCAACTTTGGAAACAATCGGGTTCGGAACGGATATGCTGCTCAAAATCCACAAAATGATTGAAGATGAATCACCTGAAATGCACCGAAAGCTATTAACATTGTTCGATTTATCAGACGATGAAATCACCAGCATACTAAGCAAAGTACAAAATCGTGATAATAAGGAGGAACCGTTATAATGAAAGGGCATTTATCAAGCAGGAGTTTCAAAGCTATGCGGATTGCTATGACTATTATTGACCATGTCCATCCGTATGTACAGAAAAAAGCGGATTTATTTGGTATAAAGAGAGGCATGACGGTTGTGGATTACGGCTGCGGCCCCGGACGTTATTCGGTGGAATTTGCCCGTCTTGTGGGTGAAAACGGTAAAGTGCTTGCTGTTGATTTGGTCGAGCTTGCGCTGAGAGAAACAGAAGAAAGAGCTGCTAAGCGGGGATGTAAAAATATTCAAACCTATCTGGCGCAAGGTTATAACAGCGGAATTGCATCTAATTCAGCGGATATTGTTTTTGCGATTGATATGTTCCATTTCATTCAAAATACAGATGTATTCTTAAAGGAACTCTACAGAATTGCAAAAGATGACGGGCTGCTTATTTTGTCAGGCGGTCATCAAACCAGAGCAGCCATAAAAAGTAAAATTGCTGAATCAGGCTTATGGACAATATCGGCTGATGATAAAGGATTTATCACATACAAAAAATCATTATTGGCATGAGTTACGCCACTATCGTTTCAAGTGCCAGAAAGTACACAGCGTACCATTCAATATAAATGGTACGCTGGTTTCATTTTGTGAAAAATTCTCCTGATACAGATGTTAAGTACTTATTTGCTACATTGTTTCATACGCAATCCAATGTTCATCTTTATAATTGCATTTTAGACAAATTAAATCTATACTGATACATTCAAAAGCATTAACCCAATCATCTTCAGTACACTCTGTTAGTGAGTAGGGCAACCCTTCTTCAATAAAATCCTCCTTACCCTGTGAATCAATACCAACTATAAGACTATGAACATCTGAATTGCATTTTATGCATTTCCATAAATTCAATTCATTGTCAGGCACAGGTACGCCTTCATGGCAACAAAATCCATTATAGCCATGTTTGCTGTTGTCAAAAATCAAATACTCTCTTTTACATTGAGTGCATATGGCTTTTATTACTAAAGCCCAGCCATCTCCGTATTTTCGTACCTTGGGAATGTTGTTTTCTATATTTGCAAAAATGTAAACAATAAAATTTTCGTTATTACAGCAGCATTTAATTTTACCACGTACAGAATATTCGTTATTATTATCGCCAATTGGAATTAAGATTTTTTCTAAATGTGATGGAATAGGTAACAATTGAAATCACCTCCTCTAAAAAAATAAATCAAATTGTTAATCTGCTTTCATGATATATTTTATGTTCTTCCCTATACCAACCGCAATTATTATTCCCATTTTTTCATATTTTTTTAAAATGTTTCCTGCCATTGTCTGTTTGACGCCTAACAGGACTTCTGCTTCCTTACGGGTAATACTTCCGTTATGAGAGAGAAAATTTGAAATTTTACTTAAGTTAATATCGTGCCCGATGTCTTGTCAGAAATAACAGCGTTGATATTGGGAAGTTTCACACAAAAAGCTCCGTCCGTTGCAATAAACTCTGGTTTGGAACTGTGACTTTCATAGCTCATTAGTATCTTTGTGATTCCCGTTCCATAAGCCTCAATTAGTCTCAAACGATAAAAAATATTCGCAAGCTTTTCGTTTCTGGCCTGAGATGCACCAACCATAATATCGTTTATGGTAAGCCCTGCTACAAGCCCGCCGAGAGATACAAACTCAATCCTGTCATCGAAAATACTTATCAGAATACCTGCGCTAAAAGTGTAATCTCTGTGCACAATGGAATTGAGCAAAATCTCTCTGATGGCATCTTCGGGATAATCTCTTGTATCCATTCTATCCAGACCCGAAAATGTGGCTTTTGTTTTATTATTTAAATCTATATACTCATAAACATCATTTAATTGCTTTAATATAGAACCATTGAATTCGCGCCTGTCCCTAAAAACCGACTTTGATGTACCTTGAAAAATTGCAACCTTAATGCTATGAACGCATTGATCAGAAAGTAATAATCCGAGATTTGTATATAACCCGTCGCTCCCGATGATGCCTAAGTTTTTCATCTGTGTCTTGCCAAACGCAATGCTTCTTTTTGAGAATTCGCTTGCTGCGGCATCAAAAGTTAATTCTTGATTCAGGGAACGAATATCCTCAAACTTATCGCCATCTGTTTCTTTAATCATCTGGCGTATGGTGCCTATGGGATATGGAGCTGACGTGACATCTGTTAAGATATCTAACTGGCTGAAATCTATGGTGAGGTCATCATAGATGTTTACCATGATTTTTTCTTTGAAGGTGTAATTATCTGCATATATTTCAGATTCAAAATAATAAACGGTTATCGTTTGGTTGTTTGGGTTTACTATCCAGTATTCTCTGACCCCTGCTGCCTTATACCAGACCAGTTTATTAATATAATCGTGGGATGGGTTACTGGGAGATACAATTTCAATGATCCAGTCAGGAGCGCCTGAGCAGCCTCTGTCATCTAATTTATCAGGGTCACATATAACGCTTATATCCGGTTCAACATATTTTGTATCATCTTTATTTAGAAAAACTGCAAATGGGGCAGGATAGACCTCACAGGAACCATTCTTTTCTCCAATGTACCTGCCTATACGCAAATGCAAAAAGGATAATATTTTCTGATGTATTCTGTTAGGCAGTGCCATGAGATAAAGCCGACCGTCAATCAGTTCCGCGCGCTCTCCTTCCGGCAAGTTATAAATATCCTCTATAGTGTATTCTCTTTCTTGTTGTTTTGGTATTGCCATTGTATGCACTTCCTTTCTTGATGGTGTTGGCCAGACTTCCTTACGTCGTTTGCTATGCTTGCATTATACTGGAATAAATAACCGTGCACAAGTATAAGTTTATACATTAGAAATAGAAAGAGTATGGAAATATCGCTTCTGCGCCTCTGTTTTTATTATATAGAGATGATATCCGGCAGCATTTTTATCTATATTTGTGGTATGATAATCTAATTACCAGGTATTAGAACAAGCTATTTATTACCTGCTGGGAAAGGAAGATGCATGGGATAATCTGATAAGGGTAAATGATACAAAAGCAGCGACGGAATTGCTGGCTATGGCATTTAATTTATGATTTTCTGAAATCAGAATTAACCTTAAGTGAAAGGGAAATTCCGACACCTGCAACCTGTGGTTGACAAGATTCCAAGTGAGGGTTGGTAGAACGCAACCGTACAAACAGATATTATTGGTTGTGAAAGGAGATGATCAAATGAACATTGAAGAACGTATAAGAGAATTAAGAAAGAGTAAAGGACTGTCACAGGAGGAGTTGGCTGAAATACTTGGGGTATCCCGGCAGGCGGTTTCGAAATGGGAAAGCGGGCAATCATTACCGGAAATTGAAAAGCTGATCGCAATGGGTGAACTTTATGGGGTAACGATTGATTATATTCTGAAAGGTAATACATCGTCGCCGCAGGACGGTCGGCAGAATGTAACCTGGCTCGGTTCACAAATTACTTCTGCTGCGGCGACAATGCTGATTTTAGTCGGAATAGTTGCCACCTTTGGTAAATTAAGTGATGGTGTAAACACAATGGATATTTTTGGCGGGTTGGTTATAGAGAGTGTGGGAATCATGCTCGTCATGATTGGCTGGTTTCTTGCAGGCGGGCGCGTATTGAGTAAACCATTGTTTATGGTAAATGTGCTCCTGGCAGGAATATTACCCTCACTGCTTTTCTCACAATGGCTGCTGGGTCTGAAACTCAATAGCATTCCAGATATCGGTCCATCGCTGCTTTTTGTATTTGCGTGTTTTTACCTGGTTATTTGTGGACCAATCATATACTTTACTGTTATCCGTAGGAAAAAAAGGCAAAGAGACATTTGACACACTCTTGATAAAGCAATAAAACTTTACATTATGATGGGTAAATAAGCAATAAGGATTTATGAATGTCCTCATTGGATAGAGCAACATCTATCTGATGAGGATTTGTATTATAAAGACAAATGTATTGATATCGGTCAGAATCTAACCGTTCCAATAGTAATCCTCATTTCATGGCATTGGATTCTTGCAGGCGCAGCCGGTTGTAAACCAGATGAAGGTACATGGCATCTTCAGCAGCTGTTGCATCATTTTTCCTCACTGCGTCAACAATAGCACGGTGGGTGGCAATGGTTTCCTCTTTTAGACTGGCATGGGTCAGTTCGATGAACATGTCGATAGCCTGGGATATAATGGGGGTCAGGTTGGGAAAAATCACGTTGTCGCTAAGCTCCCCCAGTTTGGAATGAAAGGCGGCATCTTCCGCTGAATGGGATTCACCCAGCGTGTATTTCTTTTCAACAGCATCAGCCAGCCAGGATAGTTCTTCTGCTTGTTCCGGAGTTGCATTCTGAGCGGCTCTGGCAGCAATACGGGGTTCAACCAACATGCGGAGTTCCAGCAGATCAGAAACCAGTTTTTGTTTATCCTTTACAAATAAAAAACCCAGCGGGTCGTCGGGAATGCCAGTATTCTTACATACAAAAATGCCGGCGCCCTGTCTGGATTCCAGAATATTCCTTGATGTCAGCATGCGGAGGGATTCCCTGAGCGTGGTGCGGCTGACTTTCAGGAGCTCGCACAACTCATTTTCGCTGGGGAGTTTATCTCCTACGGTCAGATCGTTCTCTATGATATAATCAGTTAATTTCTCAGACGTTTGTGCAGTTAATGAACGTGTATAATCCATAAAATCAATATCCTTCTCTCTTTTTATATTAAGTATACCGCTGTGGTTTATAATAAGCAACTCATATATTTGTATGACGAATATTTGATTTAAGTCCAAAGTCATATGATGAATAATCAAATAGTATTAGCCAATATGCACATAAAAATCAATCCAAAAGCAGTAATAATAATGAAAATGTAATTAAATATTGACTGAATAGAGAAGCGCATGTATACTGAAAACATAAAATACATAATACAAGTCAAACACCCACAGCAAGCTACAGGCCATCAAGCTTGTATACGCAGCAAAGCCAAAGATTGGCTTGCTCATTGCTCGCGGGAATAAACAAAGAAAGGAGCTGACATATGATTAGTCAGGCGATAAGAAAGATAGCGCCCGAGCAGGATCCCCTCAGAATGGGTATGGGTTGGACGGTTGAGGATTTGGCGAAGCCGCAGATTATGGTAGAAAGCACTTTTGGTGACAGCCATCCTGGAAGCGCACATCTTTTGGAGCTTGTAGACAGGGTAGTGGAGGGGATTACAGAAAAGGAAGGAAAGGCCGCCAGATATTTTACTACGGATATTTGTGATGGTATGGCACAGGGGCATGATGGAATCAATTATTCTCTGGTGCATCGGGATATGATCTGCAACATGATTGAGATTCACGCGGGAGCGACTCCATTTGACGCAGGGGTGTTTGTGTCAAGCTGTGATAAAGGAGTCCCGGCTCATTTGATGGGCATTGGACGGGTAAATATGCCGTCCATCCTGGTGACAGGCGGCGTCATGGATGCAGGGCCGGATTTGCTTACGCTGGAGCAGATCGGAATGTATTCGGCTATGTGTCAGAGGGGAGAAATCACGGAGGAACAACTGACTTATTATAAGCAGCATGCCTGTCCTTCCTGCGGAGCCTGTTCTTTTATGGGAACAGCATCCACCATGCAAATTATGGGTGAAGCTCTGGGACTGATGCTGCCGGGTTCTTCTCTGATGCCCGCCACTTGTGAAGACCTGCGTAGGGTAGCCATAAGCGCCGGAGAACAGGCGGTACGGCTGGTCAGGATGGGACTTAAGCCGCGTGATATGGTTACCATGAAATCTTTTGAGAATGCCATTATGATTCATGCCGCCATATCGGGTTCCACCAATTCCCTGCTTCACATTCCGGCGATTGCCCATGAGTTTGGTCTGGAGATTGATGCGGAATTGTTTGACAAAATGCATCGGGGGGCACATTATCTTCTGGATATCCGCCCGGCTGGAAAGTGGCCGGCCCAGTATTTCTACTATGCAGGCGGGGTACCGAGGGTGATGGAGGAGATTAAATCCATGCTGCATCTGGATGCGATGACGGTGACCGGAAAGACTCTGGGCAAGAATCTGGAAGAACTGAGGAATACAGGCTTTTATGATAAGTGCGATGATTACTGTGCCAGAGTGGGACTGACATGGCAGGATATCATCCGCCCCTTTGACAAGGCTATTGGAACCAATGGAGCGATCGCCATACTGAAAGGCAACCTTGCGCCGGAAGGAGCAGTTATCAAGCACACCGCCTGTCCTGAGGAAATGTTTGAAGCGACATTGTCTGCACGACCGTTTGACAGTGAGGAAGAAGCTCTGGATGCCGTACTGCACCACAGGATTAAAGCCGGGGATGCCGTGTTCATCCGCTATGAAGGACCAAAGGGAAGCGGTATGCCGGAGATGTTCTATACTTCAGAAGCGATTTCCTCTGATAAAGAGCTGGGGACAAGTATTGCCCTGATTACCGACGGCCGATTCAGCGGTGCTACCACCGGACCTTCAATCGGGCATGTATCACCGGAGGCGGCTGAGGGCGGGCCGATCGCATTGGTGGAAGAGAATGACCTGATTTATATCAACATCGAAAAAAGACAACTGAATATTGTGGGAGTCAAGGGCGAAGCCCGGACAGAAGAAGAAATGAAAGATATCCTGGACTTAAGGCGGGAAAACTGGCAGCCCAAGGCGCCCAAGTACTCGTCAGGAGTGCTTAAGATATTTTCAGAACATGCTGTATCGCCAATGAGGGGCGGATACATGAAATAAAAAATGTGGGGTGGTGGTCAGACTGGTGCTTGGCTTCCTTGAAATGCCATTTGTGGCACTGCTTAAATAAGTTAGTATCGGATATGGCTGTGTTTCGTCCTGAAGGGAGGAGACACAGCATTTCTGTCATCAAACAGTATATATACAGAATAAAAACGTAAAATATGTTTTTATTCTGTATATATGTTGCAATAATGGTTAAAATAAGTTATAGTTAATATAATAAAAACGATTATGACGATGATAGGAAGGAGGCGGCAAATGAAACTACTTAAAATCAAAGCAAAGGGATTGAAATTATTTAAGGAGGACTTAGAAATTGATTTTTATGCGCAACAACGTGTTGGTCCTGAGAAAAACGAGATGTTAGCAAATATTTTTTCAAACATATATATTAATAATGTAATTTCTTTTATTGGAATTAATGCTTCTGGAAAAACATCTGTTTTAAAAGTCGTTACCTTTATAATTTCTATGTTGAATAACGAACCAATAAATGCAATTTCTTCTAAAGATATATTAAATGGAGTAGATAGAGATGACGAGGTTATTTTTGAAACATATTTTTATGCAGAGACAAAAGAAATAATAAAGTTAAAAACAGTTATTGTAATGGATATTAACTCTATGAATATTGAGAATAAATATGTAATAAAAGAAGAAATCATGTGGAAAAAAGATATTGATAAAATAAAAAGTAAAAAAAGCTTATTTGACTTTATTCATGATGATACTTTTAGAATTCGAAGTGGTAATGAAGAATTTCTAATGGAAGATGTAAGCATTATAATATCATTTAATAAAAAAAATAATTTATCTTTTTATGTGAGAGATATGATACGCTGGACTAATATTAATATGCTGCATTTAGCTGGAAAATTTCCACCAGAACTGATAACTTTTTTTGATCCAGGTATTGAATATTTGACGTTTAGTAAAGAAGGTAAAGAAATAGAGTTTAGGTTAAAATTTATGGAAAAAAAAGAGATACTTCTATATAATTCCTATGAATTAAATAATTACTTGTCTTCTGGAACTATAAAAGGAATCAACGTATTCATTAATGCAATGTTAGTATTTGAATATGGAGGTTATTTGATTATTGATGAGGTTGAAAATCATTTTAACAAAGAAATCGTTTCAACATTAGTCCGCTTCTTTATGAATAAGAAAATAAATTATAGAGGTGCAACTATAGTATTTTCAACACACTATCCTGAATTGCTGGATGAGTTTGAAAGAAATGATAATATATATATTGTTCGAAATTCTGGAGGTATAAATATTGAAAATCTTTCCAAAATATTAAAAAGAAATGATATTAAAAAGAGTGAGGCTTATCAGAGCGGATATTTACAAGGTACAGTGCCTGCTTATGAAGCATATATCAATTTGAAAAATGCTATTATTTCTTATAAAATCGATGAGGTTTGAATATGATATTGGAAGGATATATAGCTTGTATTTGTGAGGGCTCTGCTGAGCAGGGAATTATGGAATTGCTTCTTGACAATGATAAATTGATATTTGATAGAAATCAAATGCTAGAAGAAGAAATTATCAGATGTAGATCTGGGAAAGCGTTCGAAAATAGATTTTTAAGAAAAGGATTTAATAATAAAATTACTGTTTTGAGGATTCTTGATTCAAGGAGAGAGAATTTTAAATTAAGTAAGGTTTATAGAGATAAGGTTAGTGTTATAAATGTTATTACTGCTCCTGAAATTGAAATGCTTATTATTTTTAAAGAAGGAAAATATAGTGAATATAAAAAATCTAAAATGAAGCCAAGTGATTTTTGCATAAGCTTCTTAGAATATCCAGATGTCAAAAGTTATGTATTTGTAAAAAAATACTTTAAAAATGTGGATGAGTTACTTTTCTCTATTAATGAGTATCAAAGAATTGCAAAAATTCAAAAAGGCGAGAGTACGCTTTTTGAATTATTGAAATAAAAACTTTCATTAGAAAAATTTTTATAAAAAGTAACTATGCATAGATTAAAAACATCTTTTTGAGATGTTTTTTTTGGTGGAATTAGAGTAGGTGGTATTCAGGATCGAAATTCTACCGTCCGGTCTATCTGTATGAAGCCATGGGTATAATGCTTTTAAAAAACTCACAATAGTCAATAAAAAGTTAATCTAACAAAAGAATGTATACAAAATCAATACAATACATAAATCAAATGGTAAAATAACAAGGCAATAGTTCCCCAAATGCAGCGGATTACGTTTTAAAAATGACCGTTTACGATAAACATCTCTGTTTTCTGAAAAAAAGTATATACTGGCATTGTAACATTCCTTTTCAAAAGCCGAAGGGGGAAGCGGCTGCAGGAGTGAATACCTATAAGTATTTGTTTAATGATTATTTTAAAAAGGAGAAAGCAGATGAAGAAGTTAATCCAGGTATGGCGGGGACTTTTGACAATATTTCTTTCTTTGTCAATTGCTCTGATGAGTCTTTCCGGTGTGGTGAACACATGGAGAAGTGTTATTGATCAGGCGCTGGGAACATCCAGTACCATAACAACCAGCGATGACAAATTCGTATCGAAGTACAGCACCACCAATGAGCTGGTAAATGCTCATGTTGACCTTGGCGAGAGGGTGGCTGAAGAGGGCGTGGTTCTGCTTAAGAACGATGGCGTACTTCCCTTAAGCAGTGATAACCCAAGGGTAACGCTTCTGGGAATGGGCAGCAGCTATCCATTTTTGGGAGGTACCATGGGGAGCACCATAACCGGCGCAACCCAGAGGGATCTGGTGCTGGCACTTAAGGAGCGGGGTTATGAAGTAAATCCCACAATGTTGGATATCTATGAGATCCTTGGCAATATTGTAACCGGTGAAGTACAGGGATGGAGAGGGACATCGCCGCTCTATGGGAACCGGCCGGCAAATTTCTCCACTCCATATGAGCCTTCTGAGCCGGCTTTGGATGTTTACACTGCTTCTGTAGATGAGGGGGGTGCCGGTGCTGCAGCTAATTATACTGACAGCTTTCAGGAATACAATGATGCGGCCATTATCGTATTTTCCCGCCCGGGTGCAGAGGGAAGCGACTACTATCCTGGTGAAAAAGGCATTGATCAGGAAAAATACCAGACCAATAGTGCCCTGGGACTTACCTATAATGAAAAAGCAATTCTTGCGCTTGCAAAAGCTAACTTTGATAACATCATTATACTGATTAACAGTGGTTCCGCCATGGAAATTGAAGAATTAAAAAAGGATGACGCAGTAAGCGCTGTTTTATACATTGGTTTTCCCGGTGCATATGGATTTTTGGGAATTGCTGATATCCTGAATGGAAAAGCCAATCCATCCGGCTGTCTTTCTGATACCTATGCAGTTGATACGGCAAAGTCTCCTGCGGCACAGAACTTTGGTAAAATTGAGCTTTCCGACTTAACTGCCATTACATACCCGGGTTCTCTGATGGGAGATATTCCGGCCACATCTCCTCTTGGCAGCTTTGGAGGGGAAGCTTCCATGGCTGCAGATCATTATCTGATTCAGGCAGAAGGAATCTATGTGGGATACAAATACTATGAATCCAGGTATTATGACAGCGTTGCCGGCAATGGGAATGCATCAAGCCCTGTGGGTGCCCTGGAAGGTGCATCAGCCTGGATCTATGAAGATGAAGTCTCTTATCCTTTTGGTTATGGCTTGTCCTATACAACATTCACACAGGCATTAAACAGTGTTGTTGTAAACACCTCCGATAAGACAATTACCGCATCCGTTACTGTAAAAAACACTGGCAGTATTGCCGGAAAATCAGTTGCACAGTTATATGTACAGACCCCATATACCGATTATGATAAAACACATAATGTGGAAAAATCTGCAATCGACTTTCTGGGAATGGAGAAGACGCAGATTCTGGCTCCCGATGCAGAGGAGACCCTGACTATTGTTGTTGACATGAAGTATATGGCCAGCTGGGATTCCACTGCCAAAGGCGGAAAGGGCGGTTATATTCTGGATGGCGGTGATTATTATTTCGCAATTGGAAACGGCGCTCATGATGCAGTGAATAATATACTTGCGGCGCAGGGATACAGCATAACAGATGGTGATGCAGCACTTGCAGCTGTTAAGGAAATCGGCAGGACCGGTACTGTAGATGAGGATACTTTTGCTTATTCAGATAATGGCACAGAAGTAGTAAACCAGCTTCAGGATGCAGATATTAATTACTACAAACCTGGATATGCTGCTTATTTAAGCCGAAGTGACTGGGAAGGCACATTCCCGAAAACCTATGATGACCTTACCGTAGATGGGGA
>Ga0153941_1000200_pt1 | contig 28341 bp, 27 predicted proteins | sample TSNJ025MetaG_FD_104733 | JGI IMG/M metagenome (GOLD analysis project Ga0153941, IMG submission 104733) | Attine ant fungus gardens microbial communities from New Jersey, USA - TSNJ025 MetaG | ecosystem: Host-associated > Fungi > Mycelium > Unclassified | place: USA: New Jersey, Brendan T. Byrne...
AATTAAATAATAATTGACTCATTATTAAGATTTATTTTTCTTCTTGTAATTTTGATTGTTGTTTTCGTTTTTCATTAATAGTTTTAAATCATTTTTTTCATTTTTCTCAGATAAAAGGTTTAAAAATAAAACGATCAAAATTTTGTGTTGCTAAAACTAAAATAATTGTTAAAAAATAACAAATTAAAATTGTTAAAATAGTACGACTATAATTATCCAAATTAGTATATGACATTAATGTTGATGCTCAGAGATAAATAAAACCTTGATGAAGAACATAAATTCATCAACTTAAATCTGATCACCAATTAATAAATTTATTATGAAATTTAAATCCTTTAAATATTAAAAAATAAAATCATCCTGCTAAAGTTCATAAAGGATTTAAATATGTCCGAGCAGTTCCACCATCTTTCATTCATCATTCTCATGAAAAATTAATTAAATAAACAATAACTAATCCTAAAACTCCATATAACTGCATTTTGGAATTATATTCTCATCTTTTCTCTTGCTCAATTAAATGTCAATAACCACCTAAAACTGCGGGAAACATAACAATACCAAATGTAGCTCAGTCAGTATAAGCTGAAAAATTATAGTGAATAACCTTAATTAAAGCATGACCAAGAGTTGCGATAATAGTAATCATAAAGAAAAATCATAAAATTCATTTTAATAATTGCTTTCCGTTCTTATAATTTTTATCTAAAAAACTAGCAAAAAATGGAAAGATTAAATAAACAAAAATAATTGCTCAAAAATATCAAAAATTAGGTGAAATCAAATCAATAATAACATTAACAAAAAAATCATAAAAAAAATTTGCAACAGAATCATGGGCAATAAATGAAGCAGCAATTAAATAAATTAAAGAAATTAATATTCTTCAAATAACAATTTCTAAAGTTAAAAATAAAAATCTTTTAATTTTACTACCTTGATCATTTTTTAAAATCAAAAAATATCCGGTAATAAAAGCAAAACAAAAGATTGCTGGTCAACTAATAACTCTGCCAATTACAACAAATAAATTATCACTAGGTAAAAAATAAAAAATTTCATGAATAATAATAACAAAAAACATTGATAAAATTCTTAATAATTCAACACCACTTTCACGGGTCTTAATATTAAGATTATTTTTGATATTAAAAAAATCAACCATATATATCCTCTAATAATTTCTATGTTAATTCTAATAGATTCTATTTAATTAAAATAAAAAAGAGTTTTATCATTACTAGCAAAAATAAAATGATAAAAACTCTTTTTTCATAATTATTTTTTCTTTGTCATTCTTTGTTGTCGTTTCATTGCTTGCATTACTGATTTAATTTGCGCTTCACTTGGTTTACGACCCATTTGTGAATACATTGCACGAATCATATTTTCATTAATTGGCGGATTTTTTTCCAATTGTTTTTCAAAAATTCTTTTAGTAATTAAAAAACCAATTCCACCACCAATTAAAGCACCAACAATGCCAATTATTAATCCTGCTCATCATGGAATCATATTATTTTGCCTCCTTATTTGTTAAATACTTGATAACTTTTTGATAAATTTTATTACTTGTAAAACCATATTTATCTAAAACTGCTGATATTTCACCTGATCTACCAAATTGATTTATACCAATTACTAAACCAGCAAGTCCAACATATTTATATCATGAGTCATTAACACCCATTTCAATCGCCACCTTTTTAATTGTTATTGGCAAGATTTTATTTTTATATTCTTGTTCCTGTCGATCAAATAAATAAGTTGATGGCATCGAAACAACTCGAGCATTAATTTTATTTTTAACTAACATCTTTTGTACTTCAACAGCTAAATGAACTTCACTACCTGTAGCAATAAAAACTAAATCTAATGCTTTTGTTTTATCTTCATCACTAATAATATAAGCACCTTTGGCAACAGCATCAATATTACTATTAGTCATTTGTGGTAAATCTTGTCTTGTTAAAGCAATCGCACTAGGAAAAGTTTTTGCCATTAAAGCAACTTTATAAGCTCCAATTGTTTCTTTAACATCTGCTGGACGCATAACATTAAAATTAGGAATTGTTCTTAACATTAATAATTGTTCAACTGGTTGATGTGTTGGTCCATCTTCACCAACAGCAATTGAATCATGAGTAAAAATAAATAATGAAGGAATTTTCATTAATGCTGCTAATCTTAAAGCAGCTTTTTGATAATCACTAAATACTAAAAAAGTTGAACCAAAAGCAATTAAACCTTGATGTAAAGTTAAACCATTAACAATTGCAGACATCGCAAATTCTCGAACACCAAAATGAAGATGACGACCACGATAATTTTTACTATCATAATCTTGATCTGAAACCATTGCTTTCGTTGAACTAGATAAATCAGCACTACCACCAATTAATGTTGGATAATGTTGTGATAAAAGTTTTAAAATTTTTCCTGAAACAACTCTTGTTGCAACAGATTCATTATTAATGATACTTTGTCAGTCAATTTTATTAAATAAAAAGGGATTATTAAATAACTGCCCTTTGATAGCAAAACTAATTTCTTGATATAAATTAGAATAATTTTTTTGATAATCAATTAATAATTTATTTCATTTTCGTTCTGCATCCTGACCTTGATTAATTTTTGCTTTTTGAAAATTATTGATTACTTCTTGGGGAACTGAAAATGTTTCTTTAGTATTTCATTGTAAATTTTTCTTTACTGTTGCAATATCATCCATTAATGGTGCACCATGAACTGCTGGAGTTCCTTGCTTTGTTGCCCCAAAACCAATTACTGTTTTAACTTCAATTAAAGTTGGTAATTCACTTGCTTTAGCACTTGCAATTGCTTTACTAATTGCTTGATAATCATTACCCTCAGTAACTTTTAAATAATTTCAGTTTAAGGCTTTCATTCTTTTTTCAGTATTTTCAGAAATAACGGCATCAGTTGCTGAATCTAATTGCACATCATTTGAATCGTATAAAACAATTAACTTATGTAATTTAAAGTGACCTGCAAAACTTAAAGCTTCTTGAGTAATCCCTTCTTGTAAATCACCATCACCACATAAGACATAAGTATAATGATCAATTAATTTATGATTATCTTGATTATATTTTGCTCCTAAAAAACTTTCAGCAATCGCCATACCAACAGCTGTTGCTAAACCTTGACCTAAAGGTCCAGTTGCCATTTCAATTCCTAAATCTAAATCATATTCTGGATGACCTGGAGTTTTACTATCTACCTTACGAAAATTCTTTAAATCATCAATTTTATAATTATAACCAGCATGATATAGCATTGAATACAATAAAGCACTACCATGACCAGCAGATAAAATAAAACGATCACGATTAAATCAATAAGGATTCTTTGGATTAAATTTTAAATGATCTTTAAATAAAGCATACACCATTGGTGCCGCACCTAAAACAATTCCTGGATGACCACTTTTAGCATTATTAACTGCTTCAACTCCTAAAACTCGAATTGAATTAATTGTTAATTGATCAATATTATTTGGCATTTTTTTACTTCCTCCAACTTTAACCATTTTCCTTTATAATCTTAATGATTTTTTTCAAAAAAATAAAGTTAATATCATTTATTTTTTATCATTCAAAATTTTTAATCCCAATACTTGTAATTGTTTAACATCAATCGCACTTGGACTATTAGTTAATAAATCAATACCACTACTATTTTTTGGAAAGGCAATCGTATCTCTAATTGAATTGTTCTTAGCTAAAATCATCAATAAACGATCAACACCAAAAGCAATCCCAGCATGAGGTGGCACACCATAATCAAAAGCATCTAAAAAGAAACCAAATTGTTCTTTAACAATTTCTGGTTTTAATTGTAAAATTTCAAAAATCTTTGCTTGTAATTGCTTGTCAAAAATTCGCACACTGCCACCAGCAATTTCATTACCATTTAAAACTAAATCATAAGCTGATGCTTTAATTTTTAGCAATTGATCAAAATCTTTTTGTTTTAAATCTAAAACTTGTTCTGGTAATAAAGGACTAGTAAATGGATGATGACAAGCAGAAATTTTATTATCAATTTTTTCAAACATTGGTCAATCAACAATTCATAATAAACGATAAGTATTAATATTTGCTAAGAAATCTGGATGCTTTGCTTGTCGTTCTTGATCTAAACAATAAAAAGTTCTAATTGCACCTAAAACCATCGCACCAGTATTATCAGATTCATAAGTTAAATAACAAAGGTCTTTTTCTTTTTCAGCATTTGTTGTTCCTAAAGTTGTAAGTTGTGTTTCATTTAAAATAATTTTATTATTAGTACTAAAAATAATTCGACCTTTTGTTCTTGAATATACTAAAAAGTTCTTACCTTGATGTTGATCAACAATTCGTAAGATTGCTTTTTTTGTTGCATCAGTAAATTTATCATTAACTCAAAAACCTTTTAAAGATAAAGCTTTCACTGTTGATGGTAAATTAACAATTTTACAAACACATCGTAAATCAGGTTTATCACTACCATATAAATCAATCGCCTCTTGATAACTTAATCAAGGTAAAGGAAAAACTAAATCTGGTAAATTTAATTGCTTTCATAAATTTGTCATTAATTTTTCAACTAACTCAATGACATCTGCTTGTTTAACAAAAGACATCTCTAAATCTAATTGTTGAAATTCTGGTTGCCGATCAGCACGAAAATCTTCATCACGAAAACACTTAGCAATTTGATAATATTTATCAATGCCACTAATCATTAATAATTGTTTATATAACTGTGGTGATTGTGGTAAAGCATAAAAAGCATTTTTCTTAATCCGTGCCGGAACTAAAAAGTCTCTCGCTCCTTCCGGTGTTGATTTAGTCAAAACTGGTGTATCAACTTCTAAAAAACCTTCAGCATTTAAAAAATTACGAATAATATTAAGAAATTGATGTTTAAATTTTAATTGTTGTAACATTTCTTTTCGTCTTAAATCTAAATAACGATACTTTAAGCGTAAATCTTCTAAAGCAGTAAAATTATTGGCATCATTAATGACAAAAGGCAGTGCTTTAGCTTCACTTAAAATTTTAACTTTTTCAGCAACTACTTCAATTGCACCGGTTGTTAATTTAGGATTAGCAACTTGTCGAGCAACAACTTGACCGGTAACTTGAATTACTGATTCAACTTTCATTTTTTTTAAATTATCAAAATTAGGTTCATCACTTTTAATAACAATTTGTGTCAAACCATATCGATCTCGTAAGTCTAAAAAGATTGCATTTTTTTTAACTCTAATGGCATGAATTCAACCACTTAAAATAACATTTTGTTTCAAATCATTTTTTGTCAAACTGCCACAATTATTAGTACGATATCCAGTATTCATTATTTAACCTCACTTATTTTCAGTAAATCAATAATTTTTGTTAATAATTGTTCTTGATTTTCAAATTTAATTACTACTTTTGTTTTTTTTGTTAACTGATAACAAGTTGCTTGATTGACTTTTTCTAATACTAAAAGATTATTAGTTGTTTGAATACTTTTAATTAAATTACTTTTTTGTTTATCATTAAATAAACTAAAATTACCATCAACAAAATACCTTATTTTTCGTAAATCATTTAACAAAAGTAACGACACACTTAATCCTGTTTGAAATTGACTAATAATAAATAAATCTAATTTTTTAGTTTCAGTGAACTTTGGTTTATTTGCTAATAATAACATTAATCTTTCAATTCCAAAAGCAAAACCAATTGCTGGATAAGCATAGGGTACTCCCAACTCTTGTGCCAAATTATCATATCTGCCACCACCAATTAAAGTATTTTGACTTTTACCCAAAGCATCACTATTACTAACAAATTCAAAAATAACACCATTATAATAATCTAAACCACGAACTAAAGTTTGATTAACATTAAAATTAATTTTTAAAATTGTTAACATCTTAGTAATCGTAGCAAAATATGTTTTTTCTTCTGGCGAATAAAATTGAGCAATTTCTGGTACCGCTAAATTTAAAGTTTGAAATTCTTGAGCATCTAAAATTCGTAACGGATTAGTTTTAATTTTTGTTTGTAATTCAAGTGGTAATTTTGATTTTACTTTCATTAAAGCTTTTGACAAAGCATGATTAAATTTAGTTTTTGTTGTTTCAGAACCAAAAAAATTAATTGCTAATTGATAATCATTAATATTTAATGCTTCTAACATTTTTGCTGCTAAAACAATTACTTCAACATCTAATAACGGATCTTTTGTTCCTAAAACTTCAACACCAAATTGGTGAAATTCACGGTTACGACCCTTTTGCGGATTTTCATAACGATACATATTACCATAATAAAAATATTTTAATGTTTGTTTTTGATTATTATAAAGTTTATTTTCAACAACAGCACGAATAACACCAGCTGTTCCTTCAGGTCTTAAAGCAAGATTTCTTTTGCCTTTATCTAAAAATTGATAAATTTCTTTTTCAACAATATTAGTTGTTGAACCAATTGAGCGTAAAAATAAATCTGCCGATTCAATTACCGGAGTAATAATTTCTTGATAATTAAAATTTTTAGCAACAGTTACTAACTCACTAATAATGTTACTAAAAATAATTACTTGTTGATTATATAAATCTTCTGTTCCCTTCGGACGCTGAAACTTCATTTTTTCACCTTAAATTTATATTGCTTAATTATATTTTACAAAGATTTTTAATAAAAGAGTTTGATATACTTAAAATTTTACAAAATTATTCTTGTTATATCAATGATATCAGGAACCTTCTTTAATGAAGAAGTAATTTGTTGTAACCGATCAATATCGGGGACTTTGATTGTTAATTTCAAAACTCCCTTATGATTAATTAATTGATTATTAGCATCAACATTTTGAATTGATACTTTCAAAAGATTTAATAAATTAATAATATCGGCTAATAATCCTGGTCGGTCCAAATAATAAATTTTAATCCCAGCATCATAAGTTCTCATAATTGTTGCTGGTAAATTTCAAACTGTTGGTAAAGTTCGTGCTTTTTTGTCACCTTTTGTTTCATTAATAATATTTGGACAATCAGGACGATGAACTTTAATTCCTTGACCTTTACTAATATAACCAATAATCATTTCATTAGGAATTGGTAAACAACAACGAGCTAATTGCGTTTTAATTGTCGGTGCATTTTCAACAATTACATCATTAATCTTATTAGATTTACTTAAATTAACACTCTTTCTGGTTTTAAAATCTTTAAATTTTAATGAATCTTTAAATAAAACTTCTTTAACAGCATCTTCAATTGTATAAGTCCCATTAGCAATCGCTAAACAAAAATCATCATAAGTTGGATATTTTAAAAACTTTAAGCGTTTATAAATAACTGAGCTACTTGCAATTCTTCAGCGTAATTTATGATCTTGAAGATATTTATCAATTTGCTCTTTAACATTAACAATTCTTTTATCATTATCAGCCACCCCTTTAGTTTTTGTTTCAGGTTTTAAAGGAGTTGTTTGAATTAAATATTTTTTGATTTTATGACGAGCAAAATTTGTCTTGGCAATTGTTAACCAGTCATAATTTGGTTTTACTGTTTTTGAAGTTTTAATTTCAACAACATCACCAGTTTTTAAAACTGTATTTAAAGCAGAATAAACACCATTGATTCGAGCACCCATGGCAGTTTCACCAATTTCAGTATGAATTTTATAAGCAAAATCTAAAATTGTTGCCCCAAGTGGTAATGTTACAACTTTACCATTAGGTGTTAAAACATAAATTAATTCACTAAATAAATCTTGCTTAATCTCAGTTTCTAAATCGGCATTTGCTTCTTCACTTTTAACTGTATTTAAATCCAAAATTGTTTGAAAAATATTTAATTTTTCATCAATTTCTGCTTGTTTTTTCTTAGGACTTATTTCTTCACCATCTTTATAACGTCAATGAGCAGCAGCACCGACCATGGCATAATATTCCATTTCTTCAGTTCTAATTTGTAATTCATAAATTTCATTTTTATTAACAATTGAAGTATGTAATGATTGATACATATTATTTTTTGGTGTCGCAATATAATCTTTAAATTTACCTGGTAATGGTGTGAATTTTTGATGTAAATAACCAAGAATTGCATAACAATTATCAACGGAATTACTAATAATTCTAATTGCTAAAATATCATGAATTTGGTTAAAATCTTTAGCAAAATAATACATTTTTCGATAAATTGAAAATAGATTTTTACTTCGCCCATAAATATCAAACTTTAACTTTTCATGTTTAACTAAAGTTTTTCTAATTTCTTTAATTGTATTATCAACTAATTGTTTTCGATTTTCTTCATCTTTTTTAACTAGATTACTAATTTTTTGATATTCTTCTGGTAATAAAACGGCAAAAGAACGATCTTCTAACTCTGCTTGCAATTCTCGCATTCCTAAACGATGAGCAATTGAAGCATAAACTTCTAATGTTTCTTTAGCGACAACTTTTTGCTTTGTTAAATCTAAAAATTCAATTGTTCTAATATTATGTAAACGATCAGCCATCTTAATAATAATTACTCTAATATCATCAGCTAAACTTAAATATAATTTTCTTAAATAATCAGATTTAATTTCTGCTCGCTTTTCTTTCGCAAAATGACTAACTTTTGTTACTGCTGAAACTAATGCCGCAACTTCCTGACCAAATTCTGTTACTAAATCATCAACACTAGTTGGTGTATCTTCTAAAATATCATGCAAAAGACCTGCTTGAATTGTTGCAGGATCTAAGTGTCATAAAGTTAAAGTATATGCAGTTGATAAAACATGATATAAGTAAGGATCACCATTTTTTCTTAATTGCCCTTGATGTTTCAACTCAGCATATTGATATGCTTTTTCAATTTGAACCAAAAGTTTTTCATTTTTAATATAGCTTTTTGCTTGCGCTAATACTTCATTAAAATCTTTACAAGTAATGTTATTCATATTTTTAAAACTCAATTAAACTATGAAAAGGAATCTTACCAAATTTTTGTTGATCTTCAAATTCTTTTAAAGTAATTAAAGTCGCAATTGCTGCAACTTGTGCTTGTGATAATTGTACTAATTCAATACAAGCATGAATTGTTCCTGAAGTAGCAATTAAATCATCAATAATTAAAACTCGATCATTTTTTGTTAAAGCATCTTGATGAATTTCTAACTTATCAGTTCCATATTCTAATTGATATTCAACATGATAAGTTTTAGCAGGTAACTTACCACTTTTTCTAATTGGAACAAATTTAACTTTCAAAGCAAGCGCTAAAGCACTACCAAAAATAAAGCCACGCGCTTCTGGAGCTGCAATCGCTGTTATTTGATCTTTTTTAACTAAATCAGCAAAAGTTTTAATAACAAACGAAAACGCTTCAGGATTAGCAAGCACAGGAGTAATATCTTTAAATTGAATTCCTGATTTTGGGAAATTAGGAACATTGCGAATCATTTTTTTTATTGTATCTAAATTCATTTTTTTTCCTTTAAATCTTTATATTTTCAAAAAACCATTAATCGTTAATACCAGAAACAATATATTCATCAGGTCCAACAAAATGTTTTTTAATTTTTTCTGCTCGTTTTTGAAATCTTCTAATTCTTCATCTTTCAAAGTAAGTTCATAATCAAGGAGCAAGAAAATGGCTAACAAGAAAGGTAACAACACTTCCAAGAATCAAAGCAAGACTAACTGCTCAGAAACTTGGTAGGAAGCATAAAACGATTAATGCTGTTACAATTATAATACCGTTCGCTAGCATTGTTCTTGTTAATGATCGTTTAACACCTTCATTACTAATAGCAACAATTTCATCTTTTGTTAACTTATCATTTTTTGTTTTTGTTAAGTTTAATTTAATTTCTTTAATATTATCAAAAATAATGACACTATTAATTAAAACTAAAATTACTACTGCTAAAATCACACCAATTGTCATTGTCGAAATTGTAATTTGTAATGTTACTAATGTTGCTAGTGTGACAAAAACTGCAAAAACTAAAGCAATAATCAGTGGAATTGAAAAACTAAATTGAAATCTAATAATAATATAAATAAAAATTGTAATTAAAGCAATAGCAATTGTAATTAGCATACTTTTAAATAACTGATTACCTGATAAAGCATTATTAGTTGTATAGTTTCAATTTGCTCAAGTTACTTCACTTTGTAAAAACTGGCGAAAATCACTGGCAGCACTATCTTTAACACTAGTTTCAATAATAATTCTAATCACATTTCTACCTGGAGTTAGCGAATTAGTCATTAATGCATAATAAACTTTTTGATATGAATAATCATTATCATTTAAAATCTTAATAACTTCATTACGACGACTATTTGCTTCACTAATTAAATTAAAACCATCAGAATTATTAGAGTTAGTTGGATCTTGTTGGGTTGCAACTTCACCAGTAAAATCAATTCTACTATCAAAACCTTGACTAAAATTAGCACCAGCAGTGAAAAAGACAATTCCTGAAGTAACTAAAATTACAGCAAAACCAGTAATAATTCATTTTGTTAATTTATGATAATTTCATTTGCTAGCATTTAAACTAGTCGTTTTACTCTTAGTTTGAGCAACTAAAACTGCTAATTTAACTTTAGCTTGATTATAACGAGAATTCTTACTTTTCTTAGGGCTTCGACGAGTTCTTGGTGTTAAGCCTAACAAAGCAGCTCTTTTTTCAAAGACATTATTTTTTAATAGTAAATATAAGACTAACCTTAAAATTAATACTCCTAAAACAATTACACCAAAAGTTGAAATTGAAGTCATAATTGCAAAACCACGAATTGAACGAGCACCAAATCAGAAAATTGTTAAACTAACAATTAAAACAATCAAACTACAATCAAAAGCTGAAACTAATGATTTTTTATTTGCTGCTTTAAAAGCCTCATAAACACTTTTTCCTGAACGATATTCTTTTTTAAGATTATTAAATAAACCAACAATTAAATCTAGCAATAAAGCAAGACCAATAATTAAAGCAATACCAGTTTCTGGAGCAACAACATTATTTAAGAAAGTAAATGCTACTAAAGTTATAACTAAAAATAAAATAATTGTAAAAATAGCAATAAAACCAAGGAACCGATAATTAAAAATAATCACAATTGCTAAAACTGCCAAAGCAACAGCTAAAGCAATTATCGCAATTTTTAAAGCTTGTGCTCCTAAAGTTGCATCAATTGTTAAAAACGCTTCAACAATAAAATCATTTTGTTCTTTACCAGCAGTTAAAAGATTAACAATTTGACGAACTTTGGCTTTATTAAAAGTATTATCATTAATAGTAATTTGATTACTATTAGAATTTGCAAGACTAGCAATTTCACCAATATAATATGGTGCATATTTATAACTAATAATTGATGTATCAAGAAATTGTGAAATGTCAGGTAAAACAATTAAATCCTTAATATGTGGCAATCAAGCATTCATTGGTGAACCTTTGGGTTCTGATGGATCAAAAGGATTATTAGGGTCAAAAACATTATCTTTATTATTAGTATCAACTAATAATGGCGTTGTTGTTGAAGTATCAGAATAAATTCAATTAATCATATAAAGACCATTTTTACTTTGATCTAATAGATTTCTTAATTGTTTACCAGCCGATGAATTTGGATTTCTAATCGCATTATACATTTTTTGTCCAGTAGCATCATCTAAACCAACTGTTTCATTTGCCAATAAAACTTTTAAAGCATCTTGTTTAGTTTGACTAGTTTCACTTTCAATTACTGATGCTAAATCTTCTAAACCAGTTAAAGTATTACGAATATAATTTAGTAAACTACCAATATCAGAATAAAAATAAACTTTATTAGACCCATCTTTAGTAATTGCTTGAATAGTACTAACTAAGTCTGATTGGGAATTAACATTAAAAACTACTTCTGGTTGATGAGAATTTTGATTAGTTGTTTCTGAAATGCTACTAAAAGCATCACTAGTAGTAATTCTTTCTTCTCTGGCACTTCATGCTTTACTATTTTCATCATATTTATTAGCTAACAAATCGTGTCCTTGATCATCTAATAAATAAATATACCCACGACGAGAAACATTATTAATAAAACTAGCAATATCAATCCCAGCATCTTTACTAATTGATAAATTATAAAAATCACCACCATTGCTAGTACTTTTTTCAATATTAATATTACTTGTTCCTAAAGGATCAATTCGATTTTCTAATAAAGTAATAACTTTTCGACTATTACTATCTTCTTCGTGAACTCCCTCATATCTAACTTGAGTTTGATAGCCACCAGCAAATTCAATACTTAAATTACGATTACTGTCTAAATAAAAAATACTAAAAACTGCACTAACAATAATTGCAGCAGCGATAATTATTAAAGAAGTCATTCTCGTAAAAAAAGAAAAACCTCTAAGTTTCTTTTCTCGTTTTGCTTTCGTTAATGATTTTTTTTTCATAAAGCAAAATCACTTCCTAAATCTTTAAGATAAAATCAAAAAATGATTTATTAAATATCTTAATAATACTATATAAGAATACCAACAAAAGTATTAAAAGACAATTAATTTTTTAGTTGTTTAATTCAAAATCAGTCTTATTTTTTTAAATTACTTTCAATAAATTGGACATCATCATCATTTTCCAATAAATCAAAAAGTTTTTGATAACTAACTAAATCTTCATCACTAACATTGATTGGTTCAAATGGTACATTTCTAACTTCATTAGTAACAAAATTTTCAATTTTTGCATTTCTTAATGCCTGAACAATGATTGCTAAATCTTCTTGAGCAACAATTAATTGGACAATCTCTTCATCTTTACTAAAATCTAAAATCTCAAAATTAATTACTAAATCTAAAATATCATCTAAATCCAAAGGACTAATAAATTCAATGACACCGGCTTTAAAAAATAAATGTTGAACTGAATTGCTAACACCTAATTTTGCTTGATATTTATTAAAATAACCACGAATATTAGCAGTAGTACGATTTTTATTATCAGTTAAACAATGAATAATTAAAGCAATTGTTCCTGGACCAAATCCCTCATAAATTACTTCTTGATAATTATCTTGATCATTTTGATTATTAGCTTTAGCAATTGCCCGATTAATATTATCTTTTGGCATATTTAAACTACGAGCTTTTTCTAAAATTGTCCGTAACTTGGGATTATTTTCAATATTAGGACCGTGTAATTTAACAGCAGTATAAATTTCACGATTAATTTTTTGAAAAATTTTACCACGTTTAATATCTTGAGCATCTTTACGATGTTTAATATTAGCAAATTGTGAGTGACCTGACATAATTTCTTACTCTTTCTTAATTTTTAATTACGACTTCATCATTTTGGCGCTTGCGGAATTGCTTTGCGTTTATGTTGTGTTCGTTCATGCATAGTTGTAATTTTTATCTGAACTTGATCAGATAATTTTTTAATATCACCTAATAAAAATTGATCTAATTCTTGATAAGTAAGACCCATTTCTGCTTCATCGGTTTGACCTGCTCATAAACTAGCGCTCGGTTTTCTAGCAATAATTTCTTTAGTGACATTTAGAATTTTTGCTGCTTGAAAAATATCTTGCTTTACTAAATTAACAAGTGGTAATAAATCAACACCACTATCACCATACTTAGTAAAATAACCAGTATGTCATTCATCAGCATTACTTGTTCCAACAACTAAATAATTATTAATTTGAGCATAAGTATAAAGAGTACTCATTCTTAATCGTGACTTTAAATTACCAAAAATTGTTTTTTCTTGTTCTGATGGAATATTTTTTGGTAAATTCTTTTTAAAACTAAGAAAAACTTCATCTAAATTAACTAATTGCGATATTAATTTATGTTTTTTAACTAAATTATTAGCATAATCTAAATCAATCTCTGGTGATTGACAAGGCATAAGCAAGACTAAATGATTATTAGGAAATGCTTTTTTCATTAATAAAGCAGCAACAGCTGAATCAACACCGCCACTTAAACCAACAATTACTCCTTTGGCATGAGCTTTCTTAACTTCATCTTGTAAAAATTTAACAATTTGTTCCAAATATTGTTCTAATTTCATTATTATTCACTTTCTTTTAATCTTTCTGGCTAATTTTATTCTGTTTCTCAAATCATATCATAATTATAAATCTTAACACTGTCACCTTTTTTAACACCTTTTTTTCTTAATTGTTCAAAGACACCTAAATCTTGTAGTTTAATTCTAAACAACAAAATATTTTGATAAGTATTCAAAGGATTTTTTTGGGCAATTCTATTGATAGCACTACCTGTAACTTCTCATTGATGGTCTTTAATCTTTGTAACAATTACTTCCGGTTCAGCATTAGGTTTTGGTTGATATTTATATAAAACATGTTCTTCTTTAACTTCTTCTGTTTCTTCTTTTGCAACAGTTTTAACAAATTTTGCAATCTCAGTAATTAAAGGTTTAAGATTCTCTTTTTTTAAAGCTGAAATAGCAAAAACTGGTTTTTTAATTGCATCTGCTAATTTCTTAACTGCTGATAAATCTGCTAATAAATCAATTTTATTAGCAACAACAATTTCTGGCTTTTCTAAAATCTTTTTATTATATTTACTTAACTCTTGTTTAATTAATTGATAAGTTAAAAAATGATCACTTTTTTCGTCACTAATATCAATCATATGCACTAAAACTTGACAACGTTCAATATGTTTCAAAAATTGTAAACCCAATCCTTTGCCATCACTAGCACCAGCAATTAAACCAGGTAAATCAGCAATAACAAAACTATCATTATTATTTGTTACTACTGCCAGTTGCGGATCTAAAGTTGTAAATGGATAATCAGCAATTAATGGTTTTGCTGCTGAAACTACTTTTAAGAAAGTTGATTTTCCAGCATTTGGCAAACCAATCAAACCAGCATTAGCTAAAAGTTTTAATTCACAAATTATTTCAAATTCTTGACCTGGTGTGCCATTTTCTGAAATTTTTGGCACACGATTGGTTGACGAAGCAAATTTTGCATTACCACGGCCACCAATTCCACCTTTAGCGATTACTGCAGTTGCTTTATTTTTAGTAATATCAGCAATAATTGTGCCAGTTTTAATATCCTTAACAATTGTTCCTAATGGTACTCGAACAATCGTATTAGTACCATTCTTACCATGCATATTTTTTGGTTTACCATTTTCACCAGCTAAGGCTTTAATTTCTCTTGTTTTTCTTAAGTCTAATAAAGTATTTAAACCTTCATCACCAACAAAAATAACACTACCACCATTGCCACCGTCGCCACCACTTGGACCACCTTTAGGAACATACAATTCACGACGAAAAGCGATGATTCCATCACCACCTTTACCTGCTTTAACTTTTAATTTGATTAAATCAATAAACTTCATAATTATTTTTCCTAAAATTTTCTTATTTTTTTATTAAACTATCTTCAAAATAAATGATACCTTGAAAATAACAATAATTAAATAGATATTATTTATTTGTTTTGATTTTTTAACTAATAAAAAAGTTCTATTTAAAATAGAACTTTTATTAACAATTGTTAATATTATTATTTTGCTTCTAAAATATTAACTTTAGTTTTATTTTTAGCAAACTTAACATATTTAACAATACCAGTTTTTAAAGCAAACAAAGTATCATCACCACCACGACCAACATTTACTCCTGGGTGAATTTTAGTTCCTCTTTGGCGATAAATAATTGATCCTTCGTGAATTAACTGCCCATCACTTGCTTTCGCTCCTAAACGTTTAGAATGAGAATCTCTTCCATTACGAGTTGATCCAACTCCTTTTTTAGAAGCAAAGAATTGTAAATTTAATTGAAAACGCATTTTAGTAAACCTCCTTAATAATAATGTTTTTACGATATTGATTACTAATAGTTTTTAATTGTCAAAACATTGTTTGTAAAATCATTTGATTGTTATCCGATGGTTTTAAAACTTCAATGATAACTTTTGTTTTAGGTTCAACAATTTTTACTTCTTGTTGTGAAACTAAATTATCAAGAGCATTTAAAGTACCAAAGACAATAGCAGAGATTCCTGCACAAACAATATCTTTCCCAACTTGATCAAAATTACTATGACCACTAACTTCAACTTTAACAATCTGATCTTTTTGATAATAAAAATTAGTTTTTACCATATTAATTAACTATTTTTTTGTTACTTTTTTAGTAGGACTGTTTACTTTTGCTTTTTTTACAGTTGATGGTTCTTTGTTAACTACTTTCTTTTCACCAGTAGTTGCTTTTTTAGTTGCAGCAACTTTTGTTGGTGCTTTCACTACTTTATTATTAGTTACTTTTTTAGTAGTTTCAGTTTGTTCTGATTTTGTTGTTTTACTTGTTGTTTTGTTTTCTGTTGTTTTTGCTTTTGCAGTTGGTTTACCACTTAACAAAATATCAGTAATTTTTACCTTTGTATATGGCTGACGATGACCATATTTAGTTTTTGAGTTTTTCTTTGGTTTATATTTAAAAACAACAATCTTTTTCGCTTTATCTTGCTTGATAATGATTCCATGAACTGAAGCACCCTTAATTATTGGATTACCTACTGTTCCATCAATCATTAATACTTGATCAAAAACAATTTTATCTTCAGGATTACCTTGTAATTTTTCAATAAAATATTCTTGACCAACTTCAACATTAATTTGTTTGCCACCGGTCTTAATTATTGCAAACATTTTGCACCTCCAGCTTAGACTCGCCTTATAAGGTGGATAACCAAATTATTATCACTTAAAACCTAAAAAAGTGCGGTTGCAACTGTTTTCACAGCATTATTAATTATAAAGATAATTGCTAATAAAAGCAAGTAAAATCGCACAATCGGATGTATTATTTATTTTACGGATTAAGAGCATTAATTAAATAAATATTATTTTTCTTTATTTAATTTAATTTGCTGATAATTTTCTAAAAACAAATATTGACTCTTAAATTGACTGCCATCTGATTCTAATAAGTTCATTCCCGTCCCACTTTCTTGGGAAAAATTATAACTCTAAATTAGAAAAATGAAAATAACATTTTATTGAATATAAAAAAGAAAAATTTTTAAAATTAAATATATAGAAATTAAAATAGAAGGGGGAAAAGAAATGCCTAAACATAAAGTTTTTATTTCTTATCATCATAAAAATGATTTTTCTTATAAAGATTCTCTAACAAATTACTTTGGAAATAATTTTGTTAATTATTCAGTTGATACAGGAGATATACATGATAACAAAACTGATGAACAAATAAGACAAATTATACGTGATGAATATATTAGAAATGCATCAGTTACTATAGTATTAATTGGAAGAGATACATGAGGAAGAAAACATGTAGATTGAGAAATTTCTTCGAGTTTAAGAGAAACTCAATATAATAAACGAAATGGTGTATTAGGAATAATATTACCAAGTAATAATAATCATGGTGGGGAAAAACTTAGAGATGCAAGTTCTATTCCTACAAGATTATACAAAAATTTTAAAAATGGTTTTGTAAAAATTTATGATTGAAGTAATAATATGAATTTAGAAGCAATGATTCATGATGCTTTTGAAAGCAGATATGATTTAAATCCAGATAACTCTGATCCTTTGAGAAGAAGGAATTCTAATTAAATGATTGAAGAAGAAAATTTATTAAATAAAAATAATATTTTAAATTTACCTATATTAAAAAAAATTAATAAAATTAAAAAAAATAGGAAATTTATTAAATTATTTAATGCTTTAAAATTTTATTTACCAGATGAAATAAATTTTAAATATTTTAAATATTATTTGAAAAAAAATTTAAATGCTAATGCTAATCTTGCATGAAAAATTTATATTTTATTAATAACTAGTGTTTTATCAAATAAAATTCCAAAAAATGAAGGAAACTTTGAAGCAATTTTAAATGGTATATATAGTTTTTTCAAAGATATTCAAAAATATTCTCTAGAATATGAACGATCTAAAATAACAATCGAATTATCATTTTATTTATTAAATAAAGAAATAAGACCATTTTTAGGTAAATGGCATAGTAAAAAAATAAATGAAAATTTTAATATATTAAATGATGAATTTAGAAAAGAACTTACTGAATTACAAGATAAAATAAAAGATGATTATCTTGAACTTTTTTCTGATTTAGCCTATCTATATCATAAAAAAGAAAGAATCAAAAGTTATACAAATAATTAAAGTGAAATTGTTATTACTTTTATTATTTTTCTAAAAACACAAAAAAAATCCCTATAGTGAACTTTTGAAATTCACCATAGGGATTTTAATTTACTTATGATTTTAATTGGTTTTCTAAATATTTAATTCTTCTTTGCAATGCTAATTTTAATTCTTGATAAGGAATTGAAGTTTCCTGTTCAATTGCTTTTAATTTATTTTTAAAATAAATAATTTCTTTATTAATTTGGTTTTTTGAACTAGGTTTTTCTTTAACTTCTGGATGCTTTGTAACAAAAGAAGTTTTTTTAGTAACTTTAGTTTTAATATCATAATAATAATCTTGATTAAAATTAATTAAAGTTAATGCTTTATTACTTGCTTTAATTATTGGCAAAATTTTCTTTGGCATAAAATACTATTGCATGATTTTTTGTTAACCGCATTGCATCACTAGGTAAGATTAATGGATGACCTTTTAAAGTTTCTGATTCCGATTTTGATTTACCTTTACCACTAGTTGAAATTTGTAATACTGTCGCATCACCAATAATGTCAGAATAGTATCGAGCAGTTTCTAAATTCATTGTTTGTAAAAAAGTATGTAAACTACAATTAGCAAAAATAATATCAGCAATCGCTTTATTATATTTATTCTCTAGTTGTTTTAATTCCTGGATAATTAATTGAAAAAAGATATTTCTACTACGAGCAATCGTAATCATACCTTCAATATTAGGAATTGCTGGAATATTACCAAATTCATTACATAAAAAATAAACTGAACGATCTAATTTTCCAGAAGCAATTTTACTTGCTTCACTCGTTAAAAATTTATAAATTTGGGAAATTAATAACGAAATAAAAACATAAAAATTATGATTTTCGTCAGGAACAACAATAAATAAAGCCGTTGGTTTTGTAATAAAATCAGAAAAATTCAAATCATTATTACAAGTTAAATTACGAATAAAGTCATTTTTAAAAATTGCTAAATTAGTCGACATTGTCATTAAAATACTAGCTAATGTTTTCGACTCACCATTTAATAATTGATTAGCGGTAATCTTAGCTAAACTAGTATCACTCCGTTGTTTAAATCAATTAACTAAATCTTGTCCCATTGTGGCAATTACTGTCACAGATGCTAAATTAAATTTAGTTGCAGGTAAATGGATTTCTAATAATTGTTTGATTTGTTCTTGATTAATAGCATTTTCATTTTTAATAATTACTTCCGCATCTTCTAACATTGCTAAAATAATTGCTTCAGTAACTAAAGCACCACTATCATTTCAAAATGGTTCAACTTGATTATCATTAGCAAACACGGTTTTAGTTAAATCTTGAATATCAAATTGAATTGCTACTCTTTTCTCTAATTTTACTTGTTCATTAGTACTTAATAACATTGCAACAAATTAATCATAAATTACTTGTAAGGGATTTCAAGCAATACTTTCAATTACTGTTCGCAAATTGATAACTTGAACATTGTAACCAACCTTTTCTAAAATATCCTTTTGATATTGATACAACTCACCTTTTCGATCAGTAATTATCATACTAGGTTTAATTTTACTTCTGCCATTAACAGCAATCGTTGGTAAGACTAAATTTTGACTTTTACCACTACCAGTACCACCAATAATTAAATTATGAGTATCAATGCGAACATTATATATTAATTGTCGTTTTTTCATTTTACTATTAACAACAAAACCATGTTGATTATAAGCACTATTATCACTAACTAAAGGATAATTTTGATTAAATTCTTTTTCAGATAATCAATTAGCACTACCATAATCGTTTTGTTTCGTTGATTTTAAAGTTGCTTCTTTTTTCTTATTAAAACAAATCTTAAAAGCAAAATAAAAATAGGCACTAATACTTAATAAAAATGCTAATATTCAACAATAAAAAATCTTAAAAGCATTTTTTCAGTAACTTAACAAATTAAAACTAAAACTACTATCTTTGATAATAGTAATAATCATACAAATAACAAAATATACATGATAGGAATAATTAATAACCCAATTAATAATTTTCATTTATTATTTCTAATTTTATTCATTTTATTTCCTTTCTTTTGATTTTAATTAAGCAAAATAAAAAAGGGTTTCATTTAAATTAATAAACGAAACCCTTTGCAAGTTAATTTGTGATAGTTAATTACTTGCCTTACTTCTATTACATGTTATATGAACAGCTTGTAAATTATTAATATTATCAGAGCCACCTTTTGATACGGGTTTAATATGATCTACATTTCAAGCATATTTACTTTTTGGTTGTACACTTTCATGTGCTCCATAAAGCATTTTCTCATCACAAATTCCACATAACTTATGATTTTTTTTACTACAATCCTGTGCATCACAATTACAGTCTTCTGCTTTTTTTCAAACTTCTTTAGTTTTATTATCTAAATCCATCTTAACTCCTCCTTTCCATTATAGTAAATAAAATTATAAAACCAATAACTTAAAAACTACATAAGTTTTTTTAAATTGTTAAACTATAACCTTTAGTTAATAAATTTTCTAATCTAATTGTCATAATATCTAATTCATTTTGGTAATGTTCTAGTAATTGAGCATTTTGTTTATTTGCTTGAAAACTGCTATTAATAATTTTGTAATATTTAACTTTCTCTAATAATTGTAAATATTGTGTTAATTGATTCTTTTCAAAATCATTAAATTCAACTAGTAACAAATATGATTTTACTTCCTGAATTCTTTGCTCATAATAATCTTGATACTGTTTGGCAACTTGATATTTTTGATAGTCTTCACCTTCTAATCTTAATTGAAAAATTAGACCTTCAATTTCTTGTTCAATTCGTCTTTTTTCAATTGCTTTAACTTCTCTAAAACTAGCAGCATTATAAGAACCTTTGCCACCTTTTTCACCTGGTAAAATCTCAAAAACTGATTTAATTAAATAATTAGCATGATAAATATGAAATTTTCCCATTTCTTGTGGACCACCAAAATTATAATTATTACTTAAAACATAGCGCTCTTGATTTAAAGTTTTTAAGAATAATTTTGTAATTGGTATTAATCCAACATGAACATGAGATGTTGTCTCGTCAACATGGACAGTAGCATAAACAAATCCTTTATCATCGCCTAAATTATTTTTTAATCATTGTTTCATAAAATTAATTTCTGCTTTTGCTCACGCTTCTAATTTTTTTCAATCAACACTTTCAAGAATTAACTTTCCCATTTTTCTCGTTCCAGTTTTGACATCATCAACAAACTCATTAGTAAACTAATATATTCCCATTGCTTCAAATCATTCTTGTCTGGTATTAGGTAAAACACCTTCTAAGTAAATAACATGCTTCTGACAAAAACTATCAAAACTAGTTCTTTTACTTGGCGAATAATTTGCCTGTTGATCATCTCAACTTTTATGAACCAAATCCATTAAAGATTGACGATATTCTTTTGCTTTTTGATAACCCTCATCTTTATCTAATTCCTGCTTTTAACCATTAACAAAATAAAGATTAAGTAATGTTAATTGCGAATCAACATTTTCGGGAATTGACTGCTGAAAATTATGATAAATTGATTTATTAATTGCTTCAGTTAAAGTTCGTTTTGTTGTCTTATCACGAAAACTTAACAACTCAGCACCTCACAAAATTCCATAAAATTTCCTTTCTTTCCTTTACACCTTTCTAACCGCAATAAATTGCTATTAGAAAGTTCTTTATTGTGTTTTTCCAGAGCTTTTTTGCCAAAAAAAGGGTTTCAGGAAAAACCCTACCTACTCACTATGCTTTTTCTGTTAACACGAAAAAAGATAAATTCATTACATTCATTTAAAATCAAAAATGTATTATAAATCTTATAACTCACTTTTATATTGATTCATTTGAAAAATAATAATAATATTATTAATAGTAATAATTAGTAATATAATTAATAAAAAGATTTTTATCACATTAAACAAATAGGAGATTTATTATGAAACTAGGAATTATTTTAGAAAAAATTGCGAAAGACCCAAAATACAAAAAAAGACTTGTGGCAGCAAAAAAAGGTCTTGATTTTGAAAATAATTTATTCCTAGAAATTACTGATGACGGAGAATATATTTCTTATCCTAATGCCACTTTTAAAAAACATAAAAATTTTCAAGAAATTAAAAAACTAATTAATTCTGGAAATGAAAACACTTCTTTTATAAGAATTAATTTATTAGATGATATATTATCTACTCCCAAAGTAATATTTCAACCATTTGGTAAACAATCATCGCCTGATTTTTTATTCTTAAGAAAAGGTAAAGCATTAGCTTTAGAATGTAAATTTACAGAACATAATATAAAAGCTCCTGTATGAAATTCTGGGTTACCTAAATTACATTTTAATTATATTTTTGGTTCTTTAATGCTTGAAGATATTACTTTTTTTTCGGGAAATGGATTATTAGATCAACAAGAAAGCAATTCAATAATTAAATTAGTTGCAGTAAAAAGAGAAGAATTAAAAGAAGAAGGTTTAAAAATTACAAATAAATTTGAAATTTATTTAAGACCCATGTATAACCAAAAAGAAAATTCTTGAAAATCTACAAATAGAAATAATTATGAAGGCAAAGTAATTAAGGCGGTTAAAGAATTTGAAAAATAATGAATTAGATAAATTTTATACTAATCCAAAAATTATATTTAAATTGATTAAAAATGTTGATGAATTAATAAAAAGTTCTGGTTTTGGAATAAAAGTTAATTGAATTGAGCCATCAGCAGGATCTGGAAATTTTATTGATGTTTTAAATAAAACTTATACTAATCCAAGTATTAAAGCTTTTGATATTTCACCACATGGAAACTCAAATATAATTAAATCTAATTTTTTAAAATTAAAACCTAAATATTCTAAAAATAATGTTATTATTGGAAACCCTCCTTTTGGAAAAAGAGCAAATTTAGCAATTGATTTTGTTAATAAATCTTTTGAGTGAGCAGATATTGTAGCTTTTATTTTACCTAAGCAATTTAAAAGGTTTTTGACGCAAAAACAAATAAATTCAAAAGCTAAATTAATTAGTGAATTAAAAATTCAAGAAGATTCATTTTTAGTTAATGATCGTGCTTATAATGTAAATTGTATTTTTCAAATATGAGTAAATTCAAAAAGAATTGAATTTAATCATTATCCAAATAAAAGAATTATTAAAGCACCTTCTACTAAACATAAGGATTTTAAGACTTTTATTTATAATAATACAGATTTTACTAAAAAATATTTTGATAAAAAAAGATATAAATGAAATTATGCTATACCAAGGCAAGGGTATTATGATTATTCTAAATTAATTACAAATCAAGATGAATTAAAAAGTAATATTCAATATTTTTTCATCAAATGTGAAAATGAAATAGCAAACGAAATTATTCAAAAGATTGATTTTATAGAACTATCTAAAACAAATACCACTACACCTGGTTTCTCCACCACAGATTTTATTAAACAATATAATAAGTTAAAAAAAGAACTTAATAAAAATAATAAATTAAAAAGTAACTAATATTTTTTATTAATTACTTTTTTAAAATCTGATAATTTTTTTGTTAAAAGACTTAATTAATAGAAACATTTTCTAAATCTAAAAAATTAGCAACTATAACTATTAATTGAAATAATTTATTTAATTTTTTTATGTACTCATCTTTAGTTAATTCAAAAACTGAATTATTATTCTTATCATAAAAATTAAAGAAAATTTCACCATTAGTATTAATCTTTTGAATTCGATTATCATGCCTAATATTTAAATTATTTATTTCTGAAAATATTTTGGTTTTAATATCTTTACCAAATTCACTTTGTATTAATTTAGTTTGTTTATCAATAAATTTATACAATTCTGCTAAAATTCTTCGTTTAGTTTGTAAATTAAAGTCGTTATTTAGCAATAAATACTCTGCAGCAAGATCTTTCAAACTATCATTTTTATTAGGAATAACATTTAATATATTAGAATTTTTATTTGATATTAATTTTTGGAAACTAAAATTATTAGTTTTAAACGGAGTAAAAGAATACTCTAATATAGAAACTAAATCATTTATAATTTCTGGTAATGAACAAAACATATTAGCTTTGTTTGTTTCAAATTTTCTTATTTTTACATCTTCAAGTTTGCAATTAATTTCATTAAATATAATTTCTAAAAAAATTAAATCATCATTTTCTATATTTTTTTTAAATTCAACTGCATCTAAAATATTATTACTATCTTGAAATTTTATAATATTATAATTTTCCATAAAAATTTGATAGTTAGTTCCTAATAATAAATATATAGGACTATCCTTTAAATATTCTTTAAGATATCCTACTGAATTTATTTGTCTTCAATAAGAAATAACATTATTTCAAAGATATTCAATTTTTTGTTTATTATTTACTATTTCATGTTCAAAAATTGATTTATGTTGTTCCATACTTTTCTCCTAATTTAATTTAATAATATTTTATGAAAAAAGTATATAAAATACTAGGTTTAACTCAAATATTTAAAACCCTTCTTGCTCTTTTTACTAACTCCAATGTTAATACAGTGCCGTTCATAACCGGAAACAATAAACAATGCTTGTTCTTGTTTTGCTCGCGCAATATAGTCACTTTCAGTAGCAGCAAGACCAGATTACTAGATTTAGGTTTATTGATTTTTTGTTTTTCTGCAAGATATTTTTTATAACATTGATCACTATATTTTTCTGCTTGTAAAACTAGTGCCTTACCACTGGCATCTTTAGTACTTGTCATAACATCATACAATAATCTTCAACAAAGCCTAAAAGTATACAGTCCCTTAAGAATATAATCGCGATTATTAACATCAAGTTTGATATCTTTTGATTTTTCAGTTAGTGTTAATCGAGGTAATTGTGGATGAATATATTTTTTAGCAATTCATACAGCTTTGTTTTCATCAATTTGAATTAATACTGATTTATCACTTTGTGAAATTTTTTTTAAATGCGATTTTAACATTAGTTATTTCGTTATTCATTGTTAATTCCTTCTTTCTTTTTATTTTATTGTTTCTTATTTGCAACAAGTACAATCATTGTTTTCTCAAATTAATTCATAAAAACAATAATGACAAGATTCTTTTTATATTCCATTTGGAATTTTGTCACAACTCATAGTTGATTCCTTTTTCTTTTTCAAAATAAAAAAACAGCAATAAGTAATTGCTGTTAAAGACTTATTTAATTATTTAGTATATCATTACAATATTTTGTAAAATAATCAAAATCAAAATCCCTTATTATTTCAGAATAAAATGTAACTTCTTCTAAGTAGTAGTTATTATCTAATAATTCTCATGTAAAATAATGATAATTATTTGACTTGGTTTTTACAACATCATCAAAAATAATAATTTTTTCAATAGTAGTTAATTTTATATTTAATGTAATACTTAATGTATTAATTAATGACAAAGCCAAGGTTCTCATATCTTTAATTTCATTTTCTATTAATAAAAACTCATCTCAATTTTCATAATCTAAGCTAAAAAATCATTTTTTATTTAATTTCCCAAACAATACTGGTTGATAAATTAATTCATTATTATGTTCTATAAATAAAACAAAACGACAACGATTTAAAAGATCAGAAAATAATTCAGGCTCTTGTCTTATGAGCCTATTAAATCAACTACCTTTTCTTTCTTCTAAGTATTTAATAAACTCTTGATTAGATAGTCTTCCATTTTTATTTGTTACGATGTATCTTCCTTCATAATCAAATAATAATTTAACTTGTTTATTTAATATTTTTGATTCTAAAGTATTATTTTTAAAATCATAATCTAAAATATTAGTTATGCTTGTATTGTCGTATTTTCAAGGAATAATGACATTTTGATTAGTAGAATTTAGTAATAAAGAATTATTAATACTTTTTACTTGTGAATCATTTAAATATACTATAGGAGTTTTAAAAAAATAATTTTCTTTCATAAGATTGAAAATTTGATTTACTATATTTTTTTTAGAAAAAATTTCTTTAAATTTAACTATTTCTTCAGGTCATTTAGTTGATTTATAAAAATCCATATCAGCACTTATAAAACCAATAGAGTGATTAGGAGAAATAGAAATATTATGTATAAGAAATTGTTCATTTAAATTTGTATCTTCAAAAATTTGTTCTGTCAAAATAAAATGGTTCTTATTTGTTTTTAAAATAATTGGTTTAAAAAAATAAAAAAAGAAATACATATGTTTTAAATAACCTGAACTCATTTTATACTTCATTGATTCATATTCAATTCATATTTCATTGAACGAAAAAATATTTTTAGTTTTATTTACTACATCATAATCAATTAATTCTTGTTTTTTTGTCATTGTTAGAAGAAAAGATTCATATCATTTATTATAATTTTCTAAATTAATAACATCTTTTCTTGTTGCCTTATTTTGAAAAGGTAAATAAAGATTATTGTATAAATCTATAATATTTTGATTTATATCCCGATAAAATTTTAAGTATGTATCTGGTGAAGAACCTTTTTGTTCTGATCAATATTCTTGTCAATTTTTAATTCTCGTTTCTCTTCAACTTTCGGTTCTAATATTTTGAATATAATATCAACAATAAATTAAAACCATTTCCTTAGCATTAAGTTGAAATTTTATATTCTTTCAATTTATGATTTTTTGAGTTAATTTCGAAAACGCATTTTCAATAACATTTAAAATTTTTTCAATTTCATTAATTTTTAAATTTTCTTGTTCGTAAAAAAAATTATCATAAAAGATATCTTCTTCAGAATTAAGTCTTATTTCTTTAATTTCCTTAGAATCTCTATTCAAAATTTTATAAAAATCATTGGATGAATTTGCTCAGTTTTTAATAAGAAATTGTGACAAAAAATGTTGTTTTTTTGTTATATCCTTACTTTCATTTATTAGTTTATTTTTATGATACTTATCCTGTTCTCTCAGTCTACTACTCAAAATAATCTCCTCTTTTTAATAAAAACATAATATAAGTTTATTATATAAACATTCATAAAATAAGAAAAGAAAAAGTAACAATTAAAAATTAATTATTACTTTTTGAGTATTCTTCAAGTTTTTCATCTAACTCTTTTATTTTCGTGTCTACTTTTTGGGGTACATTCCAATAATAATGAACTTTTTTAAAATTAATAAAATTTCCACTCTAATTTTTGATTCTAATTCTTTTTATTTTTGATCTGTTAAATTTATAATAGTTTGTAATTCATCATGCTTATTCCAATTATATTCTTGAATTTTACTATCTTTCATCCTTTATTAATTCAAAACTTTTAAAATTATATTAACAATTCCTTATAGTATTTTCTATTTCAGTTATGTAAAATTAAATAAAGTGTTTAAAAGGAGGGAGGAACTTATCATTAATATAAAATATAAAGAAATAAGTATGGGTGGTGGATAGTATGAAACTAAATGATTTACAAATCAAAGTTGTAAATAATTTTTTAAATCTATTAGTACTTGAAATAGCAGATAGTTATTTAAATCAACTGAAAAAGTTTAAAGCAAAAGAAGTAGATGAAATATTATTAAAATTTTTAGATAATGCCGTTTTCTTAGCAGAAGAAACAATTGATATTACTAATATTAAACTTACATCACATATAAGAAAAATTACCACAAAAGAACAAGAAAAATTTAAAAAAGCATTTGCAAAAAAAACATCCTATTCTAATATGTGTATAATGCTTAACTTTATCTATTCAGTTATTAAAGAAAAAAATAAACAAGAAGAATTATTTAATAATTTATATCAATGATACGAAACAAAAGAAAATATTTTAATTGAAAAAGATATAGATATATATAAAGAAGTTAAGCCTTGATTATTAACTAATAAGAATATGACTTATAACAATAAATTAAATAGAATATAATAAATGAACCTTTCGGTTCATTTTTAGTTACTTTTTCTCTAATTTAGCGTTCATAATCATCAAATTTTCTTTTATTAATTTGTTCTTTTTTAATTGTTCTAGGTAAATCTTTGAAATTAACCACTGTTTTAAAAAATTTATTTTTACTATCTTTTTGTAAATTTTTAACATGATTTTGT
>Ga0153941_1000203_pt1 | contig 28043 bp, 21 predicted proteins | sample TSNJ025MetaG_FD_104733 | JGI IMG/M metagenome (GOLD analysis project Ga0153941, IMG submission 104733) | Attine ant fungus gardens microbial communities from New Jersey, USA - TSNJ025 MetaG | ecosystem: Host-associated > Fungi > Mycelium > Unclassified | place: USA: New Jersey, Brendan T. Byrne...
ATTCAATAATTCCAAAGTATCCGGAGCAATTCCCACACCATTATCCGATACCACAATATGAATATTATTTTTATCTGAATTGACAGTAATACATATAAACCCTTTCTTATTTCTTTTTTTAAGAATCCCATGAACCAGCGCATTTTCAACCAGGGGCTGGAGAATCAGCTTGGGCAGAATTATATTTTCATAAATATCATCAATATTATATTCCAGAAGAATGTCTGTACCAAAACGCATATTCTGAATATAAATAAAGGATTCTATGATTTTAAGCTCATCTCTGAGATATATATTTTCATTACCTTTATTGAGACTGATCCTGTAAAAACTGGAAAGAGCTGATATTACACGGGAAACATCTTCCTGTTGCCCTTCTTCTGCCAGCCAGTCTATCATGGCCAGTGTGTTATAAAGAAAATGCGGATTAATCTGCTCATAAAGTGCCTTCATTTCAGCTTCCTTGATTTGGTTACCCAGACTGTATTCTTCCATTAATAAGATACTCATTCTGGAAAGCATGTAATTATAGGCTTCCACCAGATCACTGATCTCATCCTTCTGCTTTGGTATTGGAAGGGGAGACGGCAGTTCTGTATGGATGTTAGACATATGCTCCTTGATCACAAATACCCTGTTTAAAAAAAGCTTAAAAAAGAAATAAGCAAAAACAAAACCCGATATAACCAGGATTGCAAATATCACTAAAAATAAACTGCTCTGTGAATACATATTACTTAATATACGGGAATAGGGAATCACATATACCAGATACCAATTGGTATTTTCAATGGCTTTTACATAAACGATGTTGGTATTATTGTTTATCTCAACCTCATGTACCTTTTCATCATTATACTTTTCAATATCCTCAAAGGGTATATAAACGCAGCTGTCTCCGCTTTCACATATGATATTTCCATTGTTATTGATGATATAAGTAAAATCTTCAGGAGACTGAAGCAATTCCTCCAGCATATTTACTATGACAGATTTACTGATATCAAAACGAAGAATACCTATTGTTGAAGTATAATTATTGAATTCGCGGACCGGTTTTAAATAGGCAATCTTATCTTTATCCTCCATTATGGATGGCGGAATGATTGTAACTATGGGAAAATTATCCACTGCATATTGATACCATTGCGTATCTTTTATTATGGAAAGAGGCTTTACTATGGAATCTTCACTTATATAAGTGGCTTCTTTATCCAAATATAAAATCAACTCCTCAATTTCATTTTTCATACTGTAGCTGCTCAGGAGGTTTCTCAGTCGATTGGCTTCAGATGATTTATCTATATCATTCAGAGTATTTTCATCCCTTTCAATAATTTTATGAAGATCATCAGAAAATACAAGACTATTCATAGAATCATTGACATTATACATATAATAAGCCACCAGCTGATTCGTCTGCTTAAAACCGGACTGGCTGCGGTGGATTATATTTTCTTTCATATATCGGACTGCATTTGAGAAGAAAAAATGACCCAATAAAAGAAATGGAATCAATATAAAAGCGATATATAATAATGTAAATTTTTTCTTAAGTGTAAAGTTAAATTTTTTATTCAATGACGATTCTCCTTATATTTGCTGGGAGTCTGTCCATAGTATTTTGAAAAGCGTTTCGCAAAATAATTTTGATCGGAAAATCCAGTTCTTTCAGAAATTTCCATAATACGCAGATCGCTGTGAAGAAGCAGGTCAGCAGCCTTTTCCATACGGTAATCAATCAGAAAGGATTTGATTGTTTTACCGGTCTGTTCCTTAAAGAACATGCACAGATAAGGAACGGATATAAAGTGATATTCAGCAATTTCTGTAAGTGATAAATCAGTGTCAGCATAATGATTTTGTATATAATTAATAATGGAATCAATATTACGGTTCATAATATTATTTTTCTGATTGTCTGCAAAATATATATCCAAAAGATCTATTACATACTCATTCAGCTTTTCAAGGGAATCTATATAGAAGATTGTCTCCCAGAGATAATAATCAGAATTATTCTCTCTATTTTCCTGTTTGGCGGGCATATATTCCATAATCAACAATATTAACTGGAAATAATGGTTTTTTATATTACGGCTTAAGGTATGATCATGTGCCAGCAAATTCCTTTTCAACTGGTTAATAAAAGCATAACAGCCTTTCTTATCCTTCAATTCCAAAAGCGTTTTGAAACGAACTGTCATTTCATCTGTAAAGTTATAAATCTTTGCACCGAAGGTCTCAGAAAACAGGACAGGTATATTATAAAAGAAATGACGTTCCATACAGACAGTTGATTCCTGATATGACTGATACAGATATTTATAGCTGCATACAACAGAGCCTGTTGCAATGCGTATTTTTAAGTTTGGAAGCCAGCCGGTAAGTCTGTTGTAAAATTCCATAATAATCCAACTGATTATCTTTCGGTCGGCAGCAGCCAGGTGCATCAGGACATATGGTTTTTTAGTCTCTGTTAACAGACCAGCAATATTATTTTCCTTAAAAAACTGATAAACCTCCTGATAAAGAGAAGGGATATCCTGTATCTGGGCATCCACCCTGTCAGAAATTGCATGAATCAAAACCGAAACATAATAATTCTGTCCCAGAAAATCAGGCTTCTTCTGCCTGAGCTCTTCAGTGACAGAATCATAAGAATTCTGATAATGGGAAAGTGATGTGGTAATATCTGATAAATCCTGAATATTATTCTGAAACATGCTATCCGTATTTATAGCAGATAACTGCCTGACAGAAGTTATTTCATCTACCGCCTTTTGCAAAAGAGCTTCCACTTGCCTCAGTTGAAAAGGTTTTTCAAGATATCCCAATACGCGGAGATCAATCGCCGATTTCAAATATTCTTTATCATCATAGGAACTCATAAATATAATAATGATATTGGGTTTCCTCTGAAGAGCAGCATGCGCCAAAGTAATTCCATCCATTCTGGGCATACGTATATCAGTTAATATGATATCAGGTAAATTATCTGAAAATGCTTCTTCTGCAAGGTCACCGTCATCAAAAAGCAATACTTCATCAATTCCAAGCAATTGCCAGTCAATTTTGTTAAAAAGCCGTTGGCGGATGTGTACTTCATCATCAACTATGTATACTCTCATAATCGTGGTTCCTCATTATCATAAAAATACCAATAGAAACATAACTTATTTTCAAGTATAGCATATTAAAGAAAAAAAAATAAGCAAGTTATCAAAAAAATACATAAATACTAAAATATTTCTTTTAATTTTTATTAAAAAGTTATATAATATTTGAAATAATGATATGTAAAGGAGAAGAAAAGATATGAAGAAAATAAAATCACCCTTATTTTTGTCCAAAAAAAAATATTTACATATAGGAATTTATATGATAGCTCTCATATTACCCTGCTGTGTGATATTTACTGCTTATTATTCTCCTCAGGATACAATCGCCGAACCTTCCGTAAAAACTTATAATGGAATAGATATATCAGAACATGTCACATTGACTATGTACTATGTTGGTGATATCTATGGCGATGAAGATATGATATTCAATGCTATTAATGAAATCATGGAAGAAGAAATAAATGCCACCATTGAATTCAATTCAATCAGTTTATCTGATTACCAGTCAAATTATTCTCTTCTGTTAAAACACGGTTATCCCATTGACTTAATCTACACATCCGGATGGTGTTATTATACAGAAGAAGCCGCAAAAGGTGCATTTTATGAAATTACAGATGAAATGATTGCAGCATATATGCCTGAGACTGCAAAGACGCAGTCAGTTGGCTCCATTAATAAGGGTAAGATTGACGGTAAGCTTTATTACGTTCCCTGTGACAATATTGGTTATATTCATAATATAGTTTTGATTCGTGGAGATTTAAGAGAAAAATATGGTCTTGGTGAACTGAAATCTCTTGATGATCTTCATACTTACATGAGTGCTGTTGTATCAGATCCTGATGCAGATGTGAGCTATGCCTATAATGCATCATTAAATGCAAATAAGGTAGAAGCTCTCGTATGTATTACCTGCAATAACTTTATTACAATTGGCGGAACAAATAATAACTTTGTCTACCAATATAGCGAAGATATAACTGCCGACGACATTTTATTTTTATATGAGACTGACGAGTTCAGAGAATTTGCCCATACTATGAGAGAATGGTATTCTGAGGGATTATGGTCCGTAAATCCCATTAATAATCGTACAAATGTTAAAAGTTCCTTTTTAAATGGTACCTCCGCAGTTTTTATTGGTAACCTTGGCATCTGTGGTAATGTTAAATCAATTGTTAATAAAAACAACCCTGAATATAAACCTGAAATTTATGATATTAACCAGGATAAGGTCATATACAAAGCCTATGAATGTGATGGATACGCAGTTCCTTATACTTCCAATAATCCTGAAAGAGCATTAATGGCACTTGACATTATGAAAAATAATAAAGAAGTCTATACGATAGCCCGTTATGGAATTGTAGATTATCATATAACCCTGAATGATGACAGAACGTGGTCACAGATAGAAAACGACAATGCAAAGTCCTATGATACATCCTTATCCTGGGGACTAAAAAATAGTAGAATGGAAATGGAACAGAAAAATACTTTTGCGGATCAGATTATACTAGCTAAAACATACAGTGAAATTTCTGTAGATAATCCTACGGGAAGTTTTAAATTTTCCACATCAAATGTAATTGACCATTGGACAGCTTTAGAAGAGGTATGGAATACTTACATCCCAACTTTACAGCTTGGTTTGGCTGATGATGTTGACGGATGGCTTAACAGCTTCCTGTTAAATGCCGAAGCATGCAACATTAATGAAATCAAAGAAGATTTAGCCAGACAGCTGAATGAGTATCTGGCAAAAAACAAATAATATGAATACAAATTCCCCTCTCCTTAAAAAGAGGGGAATCTTTATAAATATCAGTATTATTAATCAATTAATACATCCACTTTACTATCTCTTGCGTACAAAATTTTTAATATTACAGGTGTTACCACACTGGAAATAATTATCAACAATATAACTGAAGTAAAGAAAACAGAGGACAATAATCCCACTGACAAGCCTTTCTGGGCAACAATCAATGCAACCTCTCCCCGGTTCATCATGCCAACTCCTATTTTTAAGGAATCCTCTTTATTGAACCCGCATAATTTTGCCATCAGTCCGCACCCAATAATCTTTGTCACGAGGGCCACAATAATAAAAGCAACAGTGAATACTATAATTTCACCATTTATATTATCTATACTGGTCTTTAATCCAATACTTGCAAAAAAGATAGGACCAAATAACATATAGGAATTAATATCCATTTTTTCTGCTATATACCCCGAATCCCTGATGGAGCATAATATGATTCCAGCCACATAAGCACCTGTAATATCGGCGATCCCAAAGTGTCTTTCCGCTATATATGCGAAGGCAAGGCATATTGCCAATCCTATTATCGAGATCCGTCGTGTATGGGGATAACGGTTATCCAGTATAACCATAATCTTATATAGTATAAAACCTACTACAATGGCAAATACGAAGAATAACAAGGTTGATAGAACCACACTGCCGGGGTTGGTGTCAGGATTTTTTAATCCAATTACAAATGTAAGTACTAAGATACCGATCACATCATCAATTATGGCAGCACTTACGATTGTGGTACCTACCTTACCTTTTAGCTTTCCCATCTCCTTCAGTGTCTCCACCGTAATGCTGACACTGGTAGCTGTCATGATTACACCCATGAATACAGCAATATAAAAATTTTCTGAACCCCATGGAGCTATACCATAAAATGCCATATATAACAAAGCGCCGCTTATTAATGGTATGATTACTCCGGCACAGGCAATTAATAATGATATCAGTCCTGTCTTTTTCAAATCTTTCAGATTTGTTTCGAGTCCGGCAGAAAACATTAATAAAACAACCCCAATTTCAGCCATTTGTGTAATAAAATCAGTTTGATTTACCAAACCAAGCAGACTGGGACCAATAATCAGGCCTGCAATGATCTCTCCGGCTACCTGGGGAGCCTTACATTTTCTTGCCAAAATACCAAAAATCTTGGCAAATACAATAATAATTGCAAGATCCTTAAAAACACTATATGCTTCCATCCTTTTCCCTCCATACCCCAAAGACAATCTCATCTTCATTCAATTATGAAAACAATCAATTTTGGCTTCGCGGAATGTTGCCCCCTGAATAGTAACCCTCATTAAACTGCCTCTTTCAATATTGGATTTTAGCACATAATATCATTAAATAAAAGTAAATAATAGCTAAATAATAATTTTATTTTATATAAATATTGTTAACTATTACTATAAATTATTCTAAAAAGCTTAAATTTTTACATAAATCTTCTTTACATAATTTATAACTGCCAATAGAAGCACAAAAAGAAGCTGCCGCACTGAATAGTAAGCCGACAGTTTCTTCTGATGCTTGATTTTATTCCGGATCTTTTTCTACAGTAGTCATTGCTACCGCATCTTCCACATCATCAAATTCCTGATCCCCGTCAGAAATCTTTTCCCTTACCTTGGCAATTCTGGCCAATTTCACGCCTTTTTCCAGATTTATTAGTTTTACACCGGAGGTTATACGTCCCAAAGTCGAAATGTCTTCTACCCGGAGCTGTATGATAATACCTTCTGTAGTGATCATCATAATCTCGTGATCACTGTTTACAGCTTTCACACCTACCACATCTCCTGTTTTTTCAGTAATCTTATAACATTTTACGCCTTTTCCGCCCCTCTTTTGTAAATTGAATTCCTCCAGGAAAGTACGCTTTCCAAGACCATTTTCCGATACAAATAACAAGGAATCTCCCTGGGTCTGCAGCTGCATTCCCACCACTTCATCCTCCATGGAAAGGCTTGTTCCTATTACTCCCATGGCAGTTCTTCCGGTGGTACGGACATCTGTTTCCTTAAAGCATATACACATTCCATGTTTGGTAATCAGGAATATTTCACTGTTTTTGTCTGTTGTCTTAACTTCGATCAATTCATCATCATCTCTTAAATTTATGGCTGTCAATCCATTTTTACGTATGTTACTGAATTCCATAAGAGATGTTTTCTTAACGATCCCTTTCTTAGTTACCATGAAAAGGTTCTTTTCATCTTCATATTCCTTGATGGGTATCATCGCTGTAATTTTCTCACCAGGAGATAGCTGCAGCAGATTAATAATTGCAGTACCTCTGGCGGTTCTGCCGGCCTCAGGAATCTCATAAGCTTTTAACCTGTATACTCTTCCGTAATTGGTAAAGAAATTCATATAATGATGATTGGTGGTCATTAATAAATCTTCAATATAATCATCTTCTATGGTAGACATTCCCTTTATACCCTTACCGCCGCGGTTCTGTGATTTGAAATTATCAACAGTCATACGCTTGATATATCCAAGGCTGGTCATGGCTACCACTGTATTTCCCTCCGGAATCAAATCTTCCATGGAAATATCAAATTCATCATACCCAATCCGGCTGCGTCTCTCATCACCATATTTTTCACCTATTATCATGATTTCTTCTTTGATCAGCTTAAGAAGAAGCTTTTCATCTGCAAGAATTGCCATTAACTCAGCAATTTTAATCTGCAGCTCCCTGTGTTCATTATCAAGCTTTTCTCTTTCCAGACCTGTAAGTGCACGCAGACGCATATCCACAATTGCCTGAGACTGAACCTCAGTTAATTCAAAACGCTCCATTAAACGTTCTTTTGCTATCTGCGTATTCTGGCTGCTGCGGATAATGCTGATTACTTCATCAATAAAATCAAGCGCTTTTAAAAGACCCTGTAAGATATGATCTCTTTCCTCTGCTTTATTTAATTCATATTTGGTTCTTCTGGTAACAACTTCCTTTTGATGAAGCAGATAATTATTCAGCATCTCCATCACATTCATAACCTTTGGTTCATTATTTACCAGAGCCAGCATAATCACGCCAAATGTATCCTGAAGCTGGGTATGTTTATATAACTGGTTTAATATAACGTTGGCATTGGCATCCCTGCGAAGCTCAATTACCACACGAACCCCTTCTCTGTTGGATTCATCGCGTATATCTGTAATGCCGTCAACTTTCTTAAGCTTTACCAACTCAGCAATTTTAATAATCTGATTTGCTTTATTAACCATATAAGGAAGTTCCGATACTACAATCTGACTCTTACCGTTAGACATAGTCTCAATATCGGAAACAGCACGTACCCTGACCTTACCTCTTCCTGTTCTGTAAGCTTCCTCACAGCCCCTTGTTCCCAGAATAATTCCTCCTGTAGGAAAATCAGGCGCTTTAATAATCTGTAAAACCTCATCTATTTCCGTTTCACGATCTTCATTAATCTTATTATCAATAATCTTAACAACAGCGTTAATCACTTCCGTAAGATTATGAGGCGGTATATTGGTAGCCATTCCCACAGCAATTCCGGTTGTTCCATTTACCAGAAGATTGGGATAACGGCTGGGTAATACTACCGGTTCTCTTTCTGTTTCGTCGAAATTTGGTACAAAATCAACCGTATCTTTATTGATATCTGCCAGCAATTCCATGGATATCTTACTTAACCTGGCTTCTGTATAACGCATTGCAGCTGCACCGTCACCATCCATGGAACCAAAATTGCCGTGCCCATCCACCAGAGGATATCTGGTATTCCATTCCTGTGCCATGTTTACCAGGGAACCATAAATGGAACTATCCCCATGAGGATGGAACTTACCCATGGTATCACCTATAATACGTGCGCTTTTACGGTGAGGCTTATCAGGTCCGTTATTCAATTCAATCATAGAATATAAAATACGTCTCTGAACCGGCTTTAAACCGTCCCTTACGTCAGGCAGGGCACGGGCAGCAATTACACTCATGGCATAGTCAATATAAAAAGTTTCCATTTTCTCTTTTAAATCGACTTCTTCTATTTTGTCAAAAATATTTTCTTCCATTATTTACACCCCATTTCCGCTTCAATTTGACCTGCTGATTTTATTCAGCTTTGAGTATGCGGATTCATATTAAATCAATTATATATCCAGATTATTGACGTATTTGGCGTTCTCTTCAATAAATTCACGTCTTGGCTCCACCTTATCCCCCATAAGGGTGGTAAAGGTCAGATCCAGTTCGGATTCTGTTTCCTCATCATAATTCACACGCATCAAAATTCTTTTTTCCGGATCCATGGTAGTATCCCATAACTGATCGGCATCCATTTCTCCCAGACCTTTATAACGTTGAATTTTATTGTTTTGATCACGCCCTACTTCTTTCAGTAATTTTTCCAATTCCTCTTCACCGTAAACATACCAGCTTTTCTTGTTTTTTTCCAATTTATATAAAGGAGGCTTTGCCAGATATACATGTCCCTGCCTGATCAGCTCCGGCATAAAGCGATACAGGAAGGTTAACAGCAAGGTACTGATATGGGCGCCGTCCACATCGGCATCCGTCATAAGTATAATTTTATTATAACGAAGCTTGCTAATATCAAAATCCTCATGTATACCGGTACCAAAAGCAGTAATCATAGCTTTTATTTCTGCATTGCCATAGATCTTATCCAATCTTGCTTTTTCCACATTCAGGATCTTACCCCTGAGCGGCAGTATTGCCTGAGTGGCACGGGACCGGGCTGTTTTCGCACTTCCTCCGGCCGAATCACCTTCCACTATATAAATCTCACAATTTTTAGGATCCTTATCAGAACAGTCAGCCAATTTACCGGGAAGAGATAATCCTTCCAAAGCAGTTTTTCTTCTGGTTAAATCCCTTGCCTTCCTTGCCGCTTCCCTTGCACGCTGAGCCAATATTGATTTCTCGCAGATTGTCTTGGCTATGGAAGGATGCTGCTCCAAAAAGTAAGTCAGCTGTTCACTTACGATACCATCCACTGCACCCCTGGCTTCTGAATTACCCAATTTCTGCTTCGTCTGCCCCTCAAACTGAGGATCTTCTATCTTAACACTTATGATAGCAGTAAGACCTTCTCTGATATCTTCACCTGAAAGATTTGTTTCACTTTCCTTCAACAGCTTATTGCCTCTTGCATATTCGTTAAATGTCTTAGTCAAAGAATTTCGGAATCCCTGTAAATGGGTTCCTCCTTCAGGAGTATTAATATTATTTACAAAGCTGAATACACTTTCATTATAAGAATCATTATGTTGGAAGGATACTTCCACATATACACCGTTTTTTTGTCCTTCAAAATATATAATTTCATCATAAAGAGGAGATTTGCTTCTATTCAGATAGTGAACAAATTCCTTGATGCCTCCTTCATAATAAAATTCAATTCTTCTATCCTTTTTTTCTGAATCTGCTGTTACATTCTGAGCAGCAACTGTTTCGATCAAATGATCAGATTCTTCTGCATCATTTTTATCTGCTTCCGCTCTTGTTAAAAGCTCGCTGATCTGTTTATTTTCCAGTTCATTCTCATCTGCCGTAATATTTTCTTCCGCCGGTTTTTCTTTTCTGGAATCCCGCAGAATAATCCTTAATCCCTTTGTCAGGAAAGCCATTTCCCTAAGTCTTCTCTTTAATACATCAAACTCAAATTCAGTGGTCTCCGTAAAAATACTCTTATCCGGCAGAAAAGTAACCTTGCTTCCTGTTTTATCATCTTCACAAACCCCAATCTCTTTTAATGGGGTAGTTACAATACCTTTCTCATAACGCTGCCTATAGATCTTGCCTTCATTGCATATTTCCACTTCCAGCCACTCCGACAGCGCGTTTACCACAGAAGCTCCCACGCCATGAAGCCCGCCGGATACCTTATAGCCCCCTCCTCCAAACTTGCCGCCTGCATGGAGAATGGTAAATACTACTTCCACAGCCGGAATTCCAGCCTTTTGATTAATACCTACCGGAATACCCCTTCCATTATCTATAACCGTTACTGAATTATCTTCATTGATAACAACCTCAATGATATCACAATAACCGGCAATTGCCTCATCCACAGCATTATCCACAATTTCATATACCAAATGATGAAGTCCCCGGCTTGCTGTGGTACCAATATACATGCCAGGCCTTTTCCTTACTGCCTCCAACCCTTCCAGAATCTGAATCTGGTCCGCACCATACTCATGATCCACAGCTGTGTTATTTATATTTTCCTCACTCATTATTGCTCCTCTCCATCCTCATTTATACAAGACACTTTACCATTACTGACTTTGAAAATTTTATTTATTTCAAACCGGTTATTCACAAATTCTTCTAACCCGGTACAACTGATAATTGTCTGGATTTCACCAATATTATTCAGTAGATAATTTTGCCTGTTGCTGTCAAGCTCTGACAATACATCATCCAATAATAAAACAGGATTATCCTTTGTAAGCTTCTTCATAAGTTCTATTTCTGAAAGCTTCAAAGATAATGCAGCTGTTCTCTGCTGTCCCTGAGATCCGAATTTCCTGAGATCCAAATCTCCTATCTGAAAGCAAAAATCATCCCTGTGGGGACCAACCGTAGTCATTTTTAACTTAATATCCCTGTCCTGATTTGCTTTTAACTTTTTCTCAAATTCATCAATTTCCACATCAACTTCATAGATAATCTTTAATTCTTCCTTTTCGCCGGAAAGCTTTTTATGTATCCCATAAATAATATCGTTCAGCTGTTCCACAAATAATCTTCTGCGCTCAATGACCTTACTGCCGAAAGAAGCAAGCTGAGAATCCCATATATTAAGGGTATCCCTTAGTTCGGGATTCATATACATATCCTTTAATAACTTATTGCGTTGTATTACTATTTTGTTATAATGATTCAAATTATACAGATAAAAATGATCCAATTGACACAGTTCCATATCCACAAAACGTCTTCTCTCCGCCGGCCCATTCTTGATAATAGCAAGATCCTCCGGTGAAAAGAAGACTACGTTACAAAGCCCCAATAAATCAGCTGCTTTTTTTATCTTTTGTCCGTCAATGGCTATGCCTTTTGACTTACTTTTGCGAAGGTGCATATCCACACGGGTTTCCACACCTTCCTTTTCCAGATAAGTACGTATATGAGCTTCTTCTTTATGAAAATTAACAACATCTTTATCTTTGACACCTTTATGTGATTTTGTAGTTGCGGCAACATATATAGCTTCCAGTATATTTGTCTTCCCCTGTGCGTTATCCCCATACAAAATGTTGATACCTTTATCAAACTGTAAATCCAGGGAATCGTAATTCCTGTAATCTTTAAGCTCTATTGACTTGATAATCATTTTATACACATGCTACACTTTCTATTTTGAATTGGCTGCCATCATACTCCACAATATCGCCATTTATCAACTTGCGTCCACGCCTTACATCCACTTCTCCATTTACTTTAACCATACCATCCTGTACCGCAATCTTGGCTTCCACACCTGACGAAACGAAACCTGCAAGTTTCAAAGCCTGACCCAGCTTAATAAATTCATCCCTGATCATTACACTATCCAACGCATCTTCCTCACATAATCTAGTTTACAGTTGTAAAATTAACCGGCAATATCAGATAAATATAAGATTCCTCCATATTCTTGATAAAGCAGGGTGCTTTTGGATTCACCATATAAAGTTCCACATCTTCATCATCAATAACCCTTAATGCATCAATAAGGAACTTGGGATTGAATCCAATCATCAGATCCTTGCCATTCTTCTCAATATCTATATCCTCATTCATGCTTCCCAATAAGGAATTAATACGAAGCTCCATCTTTTCTTCTGTAAAATTAATAATAATAGGCTTTTTATCACCTTCCTTTACAAGAAGTGTAGCACGATCGATACAATTTAAAAGTTCTTTCTTGTTCACCTTGATTTTAGTTTCATAATCACTGGAAAGCATCTGATCAATTTTAAAATACTCTCCTTCAATCAGTCTGGAAACAACCATAGTCTGATCAAATTCAAATACAATATGCTTTTGTGTGAGGAAAATAAATACATCACTGTCTGCGTTGCCGGGTATGATCTTGCTTACATCACTCAATGTCTTTCCCGGTACCACTACCTTCTTTGGATAATAGTTATCCTTCAGTTCAATCTTTCTGATTGAGATCCGGTGACCGTCCAAAGAAGCAACACGGAGTACATTTCCATTGATTTCAAATAATTCTCCTGTCATCAGTTTATTACTATCATTATCGGAAATAGAAAACAAAGTCTGCCTTATCACTTCTTTTAATGAAAACTGGCTTATTACAACACTGTCTTCCCTCTCTATATCCGGTAAAAAAGAAAAATCTTCGCCAGACTTGCCTATAATATTGAATTTTGCCTTTTCACATGTAATCGTTGTTTTGTAATTATAATATGTGACTATGGTAATATCATTATCAGGAAGTTTCCTTACGATATCCAGAAATATCTTAGCATCAATGGCTATCATACCTTTCTCTAAAATATTGCCTTCAATTGTGGTTTCTATACCTAATTCCATATCATTGGCAGTTAAAGTTATGACTCCCTGGTCTGCATTAATCAGGATACATTCCAGAATGGACATTGTTGTTTTATTTGGTACTGCCTTGGATACAGTCTGTACTCCATTTAGGAGATTGGATTTGGAACAAACTATCTTCATGTGTATAAGTCTCCCTTCCTGAACAAATGAAAAAAGCAGCTGCGCTTATCATATAAATAAATATAGATTTTAGTAATATTATTCTTAATAGATGTTGATAAGTGCAAAACTACTTGTATTATACTATTTTTCAAGGAAAAAGGGAATGGATAAGATGTGAATAATTTTTCTTTTATTATGGATAAGTATGAAGTTATTCACAATACTCATTAACCCTCTTTTTTTATTACTAAAAGTTATTAACATCTGAACTGTTCTTATCAACAATTTATTCACAGTTATATTCACATAAGCTGTGAATGGAAATAAAGGATATCATTATTTAGGCGGATTGATTTTCTTTCTTATGAGATCAATCTTATTGTTTAATTCCTCGTTGGATTTCAGTTCATCTACTATTTTTTCTTCTCCATGCATAATCGTGGAGTGGTCTCTGTTGCCCAGTATTTTTCCTATATTGGCATAAGATATATTGATTAATTCCCTGCAAAGGTACATAACAATCTGTCTGGGCTGTACAAATTCAGAGTTTCTTTTTTTGGAGGAAATATCTTCAGGTTTTACATTAAACTGTTCTGCAACCACATCTATAATGAGAGAAGGTGTGATTTCTTTATTTTTATTAGGGTATATAACATCTTTTAATGCTTCTTCAGCCAGTGAAAGTGTCAGAGCCACTTTATTAAGCTTAGCGAAGGCAAGAATTTTGTTAAAGGCTCCTTCCAACTCTCTGATATTGGACTTTATGTTGGCAGCAGTATATTTAAGGATTTCTTCATCTATGGAACGTTCGCTGTTTTCAGTATATCTGCGTAATATAGCCATTCTTGTTTCATAATCAGGAGGCTGGATATCGGCGATCAGTCCCCACTCAAAACGGGAGCGGAAACGTTCATCCAGAGTTTCCATCTCCTTTGGCGGCTTATCAGAGGATAAAATGATTTGCTTGCGGGCAGCATGTAATACATTAAAGGTATGGAAAAATTCCTCCTGGGTACTTTCCTTGCCTATGATGAATTGAACATCGTCGATCATCAGTACATCAACAGTACGGTATTTTTCTCTAAGCTTCGTCATTGCTGCCGCATTACCGCTTCGGATGGATTCGATTACTTCGTTGGTAAATACCTCGCTGGTAACATACAATACTTTCATTACAGGGTTTGATTCCAGGATAAAGTGGCCTATGGAATGCATAAGGTGTGTTTTACCAAGCCCGGGACCTCCATATATATAAAGTGGATTATAGGTGTCACCTGGAGACTCCGCTACGGCAAGAGAAGCAGAATGGGCAAATTTATTATTGCTTCCCACCACAAAAGAATCATATTTATATTTTGAGTTCAGATTTGCATTTACATAATTAACACGGTTATCAGATTTTGAAAGAGATTTATTTCCTTCAGAAGCATCCTGGATATTAATATCTTTTTCCAAGATAAATTTTACTTCATAATCATGGTCAAACATTTCCGTAATGGTAACCTGGAAAAAATTAGTAAATTTTTCTTTAATATATTTGAGAGAATGAGACTGGTCACTTGGAATGATAATATTAACCGTATCATCAACCACATTATGAAGTTCCAGAGGTTCTACCCAGGTATTATAAGAAATATTAGAAAGACCATATTCTCTTCTGACGGTTTCTTTAATGGTTATCCAGTTATTTTTTAATAAATTCATTTTTTTAGCCTTTCCAATAGTGATATCTATGTAAAATACATATTTAAAAACAAAACTACATCCTTATAATAATATAAAGTAATGAATTTTTCAAATATTAGTTTTGAACATCCTATGGATAAACTTATCCACATTATGTGGATAAATATGTTTATAAGTTTGAGTGAATATATAAATCCATTTATATTGAGGCTGTTTAGTGGATAACTATGTGGATATTGTGGATGAATAATTTGCTTTATATAAAGCTTTTTTTTTTGATTTTCGTTGGTAAAATGCAAAATACATAGAGTTATCCACAAATATCCTATAAAATGTGTATAACTCCATGTGAATAACATTTTGTGGCTTAGTATGTGGATAACTTTCATTATATTTATTTTTACGTTTTTTAAAATGCATAAAAATGTTTTTTATAAAAAATAATTTACCATTTTTTTAAAATATTTGATTTTACCTTGACATTCGGGACTATTTCTTATACAATCAAAATGCTGTTTTCCTTAAATAAGGCATAACATTTGCCGTTAATAAAGAATATGATTACCTTATATAGATTAAGGTTAGGAGAAGGAGGTGCATTGTCCATGAAGATGACATATCAGCCAAAAAAGAGATCAAGATCCAAAGTGCACGGTTTTAGAGCCAGAATGAGTACTGCTGCCGGAAGGAAAGTATTGGCAGCCAGACGTGCAAAAGGAAGAAAGAAATTATCAGCGTAGGTCACAGAAATGTGGCCTTTTTTTCTCTCTCATAAGAAAGATAAGAAAAATGAAGTTTTCAGAATCATTAAAGAAAAATCACCAGTTTCAATTTGTTTATAAGAACGGAAAGTCATATGCTAATAAGTATATGGTCATGTATATAAAGGAAAATGGCATGGACAGAAACAGAATTGGAATCAGTGTGAGCAAAAAGGTTGGAAACAGTGTTGTCAGACATCGTGTTAAGAGATTGATACGAGAAAGTTACAGATTACATGAAAGCATATTCAATAGTGGTTTGGATCTGGTAATCGTTGTCAGAGCCGGTGCAGTTGGTCAGGGATTTAATGTCATGGAAGAAGCGTTACTGCATTTGGCCAGGCTCCATAAGATTATTAAAATATATTTTTATATGGATTAAAGAAAGTTTTCATAGTAATTTTATATAACTGTGGAGTAATATTTGGTATAATTGTGATGAAAAAATTATTAATTGCTGTAATAAAGTTCTATCAGAGGAATCTCTCTCCGTTAAAAAGAACCAAATGTCCTTATTTTCCGTGCTGTTCCCAATATGGAATGGAAGCAATACAGAAACATGGAGCATTAAAAGGTAGTTTACTTGCAGTATGGAGAATATTGAGATGCAATCCTTTTTCAAAGGGTGGCTATGATCCTGTGCCATAGATACGGCAATGCTAGGAGGATAAATGAATTTTATATTATTGACTCAGGATACTACATTTCTGATAGGCTGGGTTGCTCAGGTATTGGGAATCATAATGAACGGGATATACAATTTTATTGATTTTATAGGTATTCCTAATATTGGACTGGCTATCATTTTATTTACTATAGTAGTAAATCTTCTGATGATGCCGCTTACAATAAGGCAGCAAAAGTTTTCAAAGTTGTCTGCTAAAATGAATCCTGAATTACAAGCCATTCAGGCGAAATACAAAGACAGAAAAGATAATGATTCCGCCATGGCAATGAATCAGGAGACAAAAGCCTTATATGCTAAATACGGTGTATCTCCTTCCGGCAGCTGCGTACAGCTATTGATACAGATGCCTATACTTTTTGCATTGTGGAGAGTCATCAATGCAATGCCGGCTTATGTTACCAAGATAAAAGAAGCTTTTTTTCCACTGGTAGATAAACTGATTGTTACGGAAGGTTCTTCTGAGCTAATAAAGGAATTTACCAATTCAGCTCAGTATGCCAAGAATTTTACAAATGAAAGCTTTATAGAAGGTAATATTACTTATATTCAGAATACATTTATTGATTGCCTGAACAAGGCTTCAACTGCAGATTTTTTAAGTATATCTGAGAGATTTCCATCTTTGATAGAGGATGTAAATAATACTCTTTCAAAGCTGAGTGTATATAATAATTTTTTAGGACTTAATATTGGCAATTCACCGCAATATATGGTGCAGGACGGATGGGCCAACGGAAATTGGCTATTGATAATAGGTGCTATTTCTATTCCTTTGTTATCTGCAGTAACACAGTGGATTAATACAAAGCTGATGCCTCAGCAGGAAACAAGCAGTAATGGTAATGAACAATCAGGTAATATGGCTTCTTCTATGAAAACGATGAATAAGGTTATGCCTATTTTCTCAGCGTTTATGTGTTTTTCAATGCCTTCCGGTCTTGGTTTATACTGGATTGCAGGCAGTGTGGTAAGAAGTGTTCAGCAGATTATTGTGAATAAGCATATTGATAAATTGGATTTGGATGAGATAATCAAGAAGAATTCCGTTAAGAGTTCTAAAAAAATTGAAAAAATGAAAGTACAGCAAGAGAGAATAAATTCTTATTCCAATATGAATACACGAAGCATTCAAAGCAATTCAAATATTAATAAAGTGAATACAGATTCAGCAGGAAAAAGCAGCACAGGGGAAAGCAGTGGAAATGCAGCACCCAAATCAGCACCAGGAAGCATTAGTGGAAAAGCCAATATGGTAAAGGAATTCAATGAAAGAAATAATAAAAAATAATCTATAAACCATTAGTAATGAAGGAAGGTCTGTTAAGGCCTATGGAGGATAGGGTATGGAATATATTGAAGTATCTGCGAAAACAGTAAGCGAAGCGATTACAGAGGTTTGCCGTAAATTGGGAGTACCCAGTGACAAGCTGGAAATTGAAGTGTTGGAAGAGGGTTCCAGTGGATTTTTAGGGATTGGTTCCAGACCTGCGGTGGTAAGAGCAGCTGTTAAATATTCCCTGGAAGATAAAGCAAAGGAATTTCTTGGAAATGTTTTTGAAGCTATGAATCTTAAGGTAGATGTGATTGTTAAATATGATGAATTAGAAAGGAATATGGATATTGATCTAAAAGGAGATGAAATGGGTGTTCTCATTGGAAAAAGAGGTCAGACTCTGGATTCTCTTCAATATCTTGTTTCTTTGGTAGTAAACAGAGATTCAGAAAACTATATCAGAGTAAAGGTTGATACAGAGAATTACCGTCAAAGAAGAAAAGATACATTGGAAAATCTGGCTAAGAATATCGCATTTAAAGTAAAGAGAAGCAAGAGATCAGTGTCCCTGGAACCAATGAATCCATATGAAAGACGTATTATTCATTCAGTTCTGCAGAATGATAAATATGTTACCACACATAGTGAAGGAGATGAACCTTTCCGCAGGGTTGTCGTAACAATTAAAAGAGATAATAGATAAAATCAAATGATATGTTATGAAAAGAGCGGTAGTTTAATCAGAACTGCCGCTTTTGATTAATGCTGTGAACGGAGCTCACAGATAGGAGTTATTATGATATCAGATACAATAACAGCAATTGCTACAGCTTTATCAGAATCAGGAATTGGTATAGTAAGAATAAGTGGTGAGGAATCACTTGAAATTGCTGATAAAATATTCAGGACAAAAAGCGGAAAGAAAGTACTCCTGAATGTGAACAGTCATACAGTACATCATGGATATATTGTGGATAAAGATGTCTCTGATTCCGGTAATATGTGGAAAAGTTCTATAATAGATGAAGTTATGGCAGTGGTTATGAAAGCGCCCCGCAGTTATACCATGGAGGATACAGTTGAAATAAATTGTCATGGAGGTATCCTGGTAATACAAAAGATACTGGAAACAGTGATTAATAGTGGTGCCAGATTAGCAGAACCTGGTGAGTTTACAAAAAGAGCTTTTTTGAATGGAAGGATTGATTTATCAGAAGCAGAAGCGGTTATTGATATTATTCATTCTAAAAATGAATTTGCATTGAAATCATCTGTGAATCAACTAAAAGGTTCTGTTTCTGCGACTGTGAAAAAGATGAGGGAAGATATCATATATGAAATAGCTTTTATAGAATCTGCTTTGGATGATCCGGAACATATAAGCTTTGAAGGTTATTCGGAAAAGTTACTATCCAAATTAAACAGTATTATTGATCAAGTAAAGAAATTGGTGGATTCTGCTGATAATGGAAGAATTATAAAAGAAGGAATTAATACAGTAATTGTAGGAAAGCCAAATGTGGGAAAGTCTTCCTTGTTAAATATTATGATTGGAGAAGAAAGGGCTATTGTTACAGATATAGCCGGAACAACCAGGGATATATTACAGGAGACAATTAATCTGAAAGGTATTTCATTAAATATAATAGATACAGCCGGTATCAGGAACACAGATGATATCGTGGAAAAGATCGGTGTGGAAAAAGCCATAAAATTTGCCGGAAATGCTGATTTAATTATATATATGGCAGATACCTCCACAGATTTGGATGAAAATGATAAAAATATTATTTCTTTTATTGGCCAAAAGAATACAATCATATTAATGAATAAATCAGACCTTAATTCTGTTGTGGAATCAAGGGATTTAATTAATTTAATAAGCGATGTAACAGGAGAAGAATTAATAATCCAGGAATTAACAAATGACAACAGTGTTATTATGATAAAAGATAAGGAAATCAGGATTGTAAGGACATCATTAAAAGAAAACAAAGGAATTGATTTATTAGAGAATATTATCATGGATATGTTCTTTCATGGAAAAATAAAAATAAATGACGAGGTTGTCATTACTAATATAAGACATAAATCTTTGCTTCAGGATGTTATGAACAGTTTATTATTGGTTAAGAAAAGTCTGAATGAAAATATGCCGGAAGACTTTTTATCTATAGATTTAATGAGTGCATATTCTTCTCTTGGTTTAATCATTGGTGAGGAAATAGCTGATGATCTGGCAAATGAAATATTTTCAAAATTTTGTATGGGAAAGTAAAGATGTGTTGAATGCTAATTTTTTGATTATTCAAAGGAAAGGTCTGATATGATGGAATGCAAAGAAATTGTAGATATATGTGTAGTGGGAGCCGGGCACGCAGGATGTGAGGCGGCTCTTGCCTGTGCAAGACTGGGATTAAAAACGGTAATATTTACTGTAAGTGTGGACAGCATAGCACTCATGCCATGTAATCCTAATATAGGAGGTTCTTCCAAAGGGCATCTGGTCAGAGAATTGGATGCACTTGGAGGTGAAATGGGTAAGAATATAGATAAGACCTTTATACAGTCAAAAATGTTGAATAAATCAAAAGGACCGGCTGTACATTCTCTTCGTGCGCAAGCTGATAAGGCGGAATATTCAAGATCTATGAGAAATATATTGGAAAATCAGGAAAATTTAATTATTAAGCAGGCAGAAATATCTTCTTTACTATGGGATGAAACTTCTTCATCAGGAATAAAAGAAACTTCTTCCTTAGGAATGGAAGAAGTGAATGAAATTCATAAATTTACTGATACATTTAAAGAAGGTAAAAAAAAAATTACTGGAGTTAAAACATTTACTGGTATAGTATATGAATGCAGTGCTGTAATATTATGTACAGGAACTTACCTGAAAGCAAGATGCTTATGCGGAGAATCTATAACATATACAGGTCCGAATGGTTTACAGGCGGCTAATAATCTAACAGATTCATTAAAAGAGCTGGGAATAGAAATAAAAAGATTTAAAACAGGGACACCTGCAAGAATAGATAAAAGAAGTGTAGATTTCAGTAAGATGGAAGAACAGTTTGGTGATGATAAAATTGTACCTTTTTCATTTTCCACAGATCCTGAATCAATTCAAAAAGAGCAAATATCCTGTTATCTGACCTACACAAATGAATCAACTCATGAAATCATACGTAATAATCTGGATCGTTCACCTATTTATGCAGGTATTATTGAAGGTACAGGTCCCAGATACTGTCCTTCCATTGAAGATAAAGTGGTTAAATTTTATGATAAAGAGAGACATCAGGTTTTTATTGAACCTGAAGGAATCCATACAAATGAAATGTATATTTCAGGCATGTCCTCTTCACTTCCGGAGGATGTGCAGATTGCCATGTATCGAACCGTAAAGGGTTTGGAAAATTGTAATATCGTGCGTAATGCATATGCTATTGAATATGATTGTATTGATGCCAGACAATTATATCCAACCCTGGAATTTAAGAATATAACAGGTTTATTTAGTGCGGGACAGTTAAATGGAAGCAGTGGATATGAAGAAGCTGCAGCACAGGGACTGGTTGCCGGTATTAATGCAGCTATGTCTGTTATGGAAAAGGAACACATTACTTTTGACCGTTCTGAAAGTTATATTGGAGTTTTAATTGATGATTTGGTTACAAAAGACAATAAGGAACCATACCGGATGATGACTTCCAGAGCAGAATACCGTCTTTTGCTAAGACAGGATAATGCAGATTTAAGACTTGGAAAAAAAGGGTATAAAGCAGGATTGATAGATGAGAAAGTATATAATGATCTTATAAAAAAGGAATACCAAATTAAAAATGAAATAAAACGCTTAAAAAGTACAATGATAGGAGCAGGTAAAGAAACACAAGTATTTTTGGAAAAATATAACAGTTCACCTTTAAAAACAGCCGCAAGCCTGGCAGAGTTAATATGCAGGCCGGAACTTGATTATGAAATACTATATGAAATTGATAAAGATAGAAAATCACTACCTGCTGATGTTATTGTACAGGTGGAAATTGAAATAAAATATGAAGGCTATATAATCAGACAACAAAGACAGGTAGAACAGCATAAGAAAATGGAAAAGAAACTGATACCTGAGAGCCTGGATTATGATCAGGTTCCTTCCCTGCGTATAGAGGCAAGACAGAAATTAAAGCTTTATAAACCAGTATCTGTCGGACAGGCATCAAGAATTTCCGGCGTTTCTCCGGCTGATCTGACTGTATTGCTTATATATCTGGAACATTATAAAGGGGGTTGATGGTGAATCAATATAATACAGTACAATTTGAAGATGATCTAAAAAACCTTGGCATAAAGCTTAGTAAAAGCCAGGTAAACCAATTTATGGATTATTATGAAATGCTGAAAGAATGGAATAAAGTCATGAATTTAACCACCATTACAGATTTTGATGAGATAATGAAAAAGCATTTTATAGATAGTTTATCTATAGTAAAAGTTATTGGAACATTAGATGGAAAAACTTTGATTGATATTGGAACAGGAGCTGGTTTTCCCGGCCTTCCTTTAAAAATAGCATTTCCGAATCTGAATGTTACCTTATTGGATTCTTTACAAAAAAGAGTTCATTTTCTGAATGAAACAGCAAACAAACTGAAAATAAATGATATTAAAATAATTCATGGACGAGCGGAGGATTATGCCAGAAAAAAAGAAATGAGAGAAAGCTTTGATTTATCAGTTTCTCGTGCAGTTGCAAATTTATCAACTCTCACAGAATACTGTCTGCCGTTTGTAAAAGCAAAAGGATTATTTATATCCTATAAATCAAGAGATATAAAAGAAGAGGCTGATGCTGCAAAAGGAGCAGTGAAAATTTTAGGAGGAAAAATAGAGCAACAGATTAACCTAATACTTCCTGGTTCTGATATTCATCGTACATTTATAGTGATAAGAAAAGAAAATATGACCCCTGAGAAATATCCAAGAAAAGCAGGACTTCCATCCAAAGAACCTTTATCATAATAAAAGCAGGACTTCCATCCAGAGAACCTTTATTATAATAAAAGCAGCAGTTAATCCGCCGCTTTTATATAACAAATTTTATTGAATTTTAAACTTAATTATAAACTTAAGATAAAAATGTATTAATATGAGAAAGTACTTCTTCTGCTTTTTCTAAATGAGGCAGTTGTTTCGTCTTGGGGATATAAACTGATTCGATAGCATTATTATAATATTCATAGTTTTCAACGATAGTATGAATATTACTTTTTTCTTCTCCGGCAATTATAAAAATACTATTATTAACTTCCTTTAATGCATGAAGTATGTTTGCATTCATATAGCGGCCTACATAACTGGAATAAGTATACTTTGATTTTGAGTCAAGAGTATGTGCTGCCTCTGCATATGACATAATAATTTTTTCTTCGATACTATATGGATTATAATAATAATCCTGCTGAAATGTTTTTAATAACATAGATTTATTTGTATATAAGTTATATACAAAAGTTCCAATAATTGGACAATCCAATAAAAATTTCAATATACGGGTATGCCTGGATGGAATCTGATTCAGTTGGAAAAGATTTTGAGGATTGATTGCAATAATATTATGAATAAGATCCTTATCATTATGACAACTCATAATTGCAATTGGAACTGAATCACCGCTTGAAATAATATCAGTTTTACGACCGATCACTGTCTTGATAAAATCTGATATTAATTGAACAAACAAATAATTGGTATATGTCATATCAGGCTTGTCTGATAAACCATAACCCAATAAATCAATGACATATACCTCATGATCCTTTGATAAATGATCAATTAATTTACAATATTCAAAGGAGGAGCTTCCTACAGTAAGATCATGTATTAATAATAAAGGTGAACCGCTTCCTTTTTTTATATAGCGGATTTTGCCGAAGCGCCACTCATAATATTGATTTTCATTACTGTTAAGCAGATTTTTAGCTGTACATCTTGAATACTCAATACGATTAATTATATGCATAGTGAATAAGGCCATACTTCCAATTATTAACAATGTTCTATTTTTTTGACTCATAAGACCCTCCATTCTAAATTGTTTATATAACGAGAATATAATAATATTATTGATAAATTATAGATTATTATGTTATAATGAGTTAACATATATCTAAATCTGTAATATTTTCGTAAAGAATTACATGAATTACATGAATTATATCTCTATTCACTTATTATAAGATAAAATCTTGAAACATACAATTAAATTATTTATTTTATGCTGTTCAGATTATCATAATTAGTATATTATGGAAATAGGTGAAATGTATTATACTGACAGAGTGAATAAGTGAGGTACTGATATGAGCCAATCAAATTATGAATTATTACAGCAGATGTTAAATATTTATCAAACAGATAAAGAAAAATTAAACATATTAAGGGAGGAAAATTTATACAGAATTGAAAAAATAAATCAAAATATCAAAACAATACAAAACAGTTTACAGAGCGATATGAAAATATTTTCACCAAGAGAAGACGGAACTAAATATAACGATATACTTAATGAATACCAACGAAAAAACGAAGAATATATAAAAGTTAATAAAGAATACGATAATTCTATAATCCAAATAGATATACATACCGATATATTGAATAAACTTATAAGTAATGATGAAAAAAGAGAATACGAAAGAAAAAATATGAATTTATCAATCCTAAACATACAGGAAGAAGAAAGACAAAGAATCGCAAGAGATTTACATGATACTTCACTCCAGAATCTAGCTCACCTTATACATAAAATCGAATTATGCGGAATGTATATTGATCAGGACATCATGAAAGCAAAATTAGAATTGGCTGTTATTAATAAAAATCTAAAATCTACAATAGATGAGATTAGAAATACTATATTTGATTTACGTCCTATGATATTTGATGATTTAGGATTAAAAGAGTCAGTTGAAAGTTTATTGACTAATGTCAAAAATAGTAATTATGAGGTGATACAGGATATAGATGAAATATATTGTGAAGATAATATAATATTGGTATCAATTTATAGAATTGTAAGTGAATGTATATCAAATATTGTTAAACACGCAAATGGAAGTAAAATACGGTTTATGATGAAAACCCATGAAAATCTATGCGAAATTAATATTATAGATAATGGTATTGGATTTGATCTTGAAAAAATTACCCAAAAGAAAAAGGATAAACACTTTGGACTATTAATTATGAAAGAGAGAATTGATTTGTTGGGTGGCGTAATTAATATTAAATCCGAACTAAATACCGGAACAAACATAGAAATACAAATACCAATGAATAATTAAAGTGTTAATCAAACACTTAATTAGATAAAAATTACAAAAGGGTAGCAATTAAAAGCACTAATCAATGATGGAGGACAATATGAGAGTAAGAGTAATGTTAACGGATGATCATCCGTTGATGCGAGAAGGCATCAGGCAATTGTTGGAGTTTGACGGAACTATTGAGATAGTTGCCGAAGCAGGAAATGGGGAAGAATGTATCTCAAAACTGATTGAAGTAAAACCACAAGTTCTACTATTGGATATCAACATGCCAGTAAAGAACGGACTTGAAGTGTTAGAAGAAATAAGGATGAAAAATATTCCCGTCAAAGTCCTTATCCTAACAGTCCATGATGAAATTGAATATTTATTAAAAGCAGTAGATATCGGGGTTGATGGATTTTTACTAAAAGATGCTGAATCATCAGAATTAAAAGAAGCGATTAATGCAGTTATCAATGACAAGAGTTATATACAACCAACTTTGATTCCAGTATTAAATAACAGGATGATTTCAAGAAATAACGATAAGTATAAAATTGATCTTTTAACAAAAAGAGAAATAGAAGTACTGATGCTTGTAGCTAGCGGAATGTTTAATAAAGAAGTTGCAATTGAATTAAATATAAGCGAACGTACAGTTAAAAATCATGTATCAAATATTTTCAAAAAAATTGATGTAGCAGACAGAACACAAGCAGCAGTATTTGCAATAAAGAACGATATCGTAAAATTATTCTAATCTAATAGGGATAAAATGTTTCACGTGAAACATTTTATCCCTATAATTTTGAAATCACAAGATAATGTTTCACGTGAAACATATAAACCCAACATGTAGTACATATGACCGTGAAACATTAATAATACAACATGTGAAACATATATTTCTATATTATTTAATCAAAAAACAGTTTTTTCAACCTTTTTCAAAGTATTTTATGCAGTAAAAACACTAAATTAAATCAAATTAAATAATTATCATGATAAGTAACAAGTATATATTTGACATAAATTGGAATCAATATTTTATTAGAACAACGTTATCCTCTTCTTTTTTTTATCCTTTCTTTTCTGTAATACTCACCAAATTTTTTTCCTTATTAACAAAGTGCTAACCAAATCATTATATAACAGTTAAACTGTATATCTATTTTAAAGTACTGAGAAAAATAAAAACTCCGAATGATTAAGGTACAAGTTCGTTTTCCAGCAACGAGTAGACAGAGCTCGATACAAATAATATTATTTAGACTTTCTATTGAAATATGATTTTTTTACAATGAGAAATTTTAGTACAGTAGATTACCTCATTGGGAAGATGTAAAGAACCACATCGAAAGAGTAATAGTAGTTATTCAGCACGGAAGATTGTGTCTAGAACATCTAAACAATATTTTAACTTTGTCTGTTGCTGTTTATGGTTCGGGAATATAAGTCATCAATAAGTTGACGATTTATATATAGATTATAGACATCTCTATTTGCTTTACCATGTTGCAACTCCTTGATAAAAATAGTGGTCACAAGCAGCTGATTCTGTGATTACGGTGTTTTTTTGTGTATAATTTATTTGAAAAAATTACATTAATACCTTTAAATAAATCAGTTAAACTATTAAAATTTTTACTTCATGAACCGACTTGATATGCTATTTACAGATATGGGAAAGTCTCCATTATCTAGCCAAAATACAGCTAGATGTCGAAGTCTGTTGGTACCCCGTGCCAGCCTAACATATCAGTTTATAAATTAAAGAAATAAAAAAAACTGTTAGCTGCTGTCTTTGCTTGTTCGAATACTATGAATACTAGAGTACAGACTACAAGTTATAAGTGTACCCTAACGAGATTTAGTCTCGTTAGAGTACTATGAATACTATAATTTAAAACTGAGTTATCTTGTGTTTATTGTCAAAAAAAATATTAATAAATTATATGTACTTATCATCATGAATGAAAAGGCTACTGTTGCGCTTCTGGTGTTTCCTGTATACCTTTCCAATGTAATAATCTGCTATACGAAGAATTCGTATTATGAAGAATTCGTATTATGAAGAATTCGTATTACGAAGAATACCAAAGATTTATCGTATTATAATTTTTTGGGGCTCTATCTACCTCTTGTCGGAAAATCAAACTTATAACTCATTTGAATAACTTAACGTTATACAAGAAAAAATGTTTGTAATGCGCATGAAGTATTTGATTTTAAATAGATACAAATAATAATCGCATTAGATTACATATTAGGAATACAGTTAAAAATACCTATATGCAGCTGTCGCGATCTTACTCACTCATATTATATAATGTATAAACTGTATCTTAAAGTCATGATAAACATTATAAGTAACCAATACTTATCCATTAAAATTGCTTTCATATACTGACGGTGAGATAATCAGAGTGAGGTACAGAACTGGTTTTCCAGCAGCGGGGATACAAGTCATAAGTATGAATCATCGTATAGCGCATTATCGCATGGGGAACACATACAGCGTACACAGGGATGGTTGACAGCAGCTTTATCAGTGCATGACGACAAGCCCTTAGAAAGTCTTAATAAGATTTTTTCCGGTCAAAAACACAGGGAGCCGCGACACGGGTCAGTAAATAAAGCTACCGAATACCTACATACAAGTCATCAACTTGTTGATGACTTTTTG
>Ga0153941_1000207_pt1 | contig 27659 bp, 20 predicted proteins | sample TSNJ025MetaG_FD_104733 | JGI IMG/M metagenome (GOLD analysis project Ga0153941, IMG submission 104733) | Attine ant fungus gardens microbial communities from New Jersey, USA - TSNJ025 MetaG | ecosystem: Host-associated > Fungi > Mycelium > Unclassified | place: USA: New Jersey, Brendan T. Byrne...
GATCAGGATGGCTGTATCGGCGCCCATTGCCAGGCATTCTTTCAAGGCATCTTTCGCCTGCGGCGGCCCCATTGAGATGACGGTAATTTTGCCGCCATGCTTTTCCTTTAGCTGCAAAGCCGCTTCAAGCGCATTTTTGTCGAACGGATTAACAATGCTGGGTACACCTCGACGGATAAGGGTATTGGTTTGCGGATCGATTTTTATTTCTGTGGTGTCAGGCACTTGCTTGACACAAACAACAATATCCATGGTTAAAACCTCCTGCTAGTGTTATCTCAATATATTGCCGGCAATAACCATCCGTTGCGCCTGATTGGTTCCTTCATAAATCTGAGTAATCTTGGCATCGCGCATCATCCGCTCTACCGGATACTCACGGCTGAAGCCATAACCGCCGAAGACCTGCACCGCATCGGTAGTAACCGACATAGCGGCATCAGAGGCAAACAGCTTAGCCATCGCCGCTTCCTTGGCATACGGCAAGTTGTTAGATTTGTTAAAAGCAGCTTGATATGTGAGCAGTCTGGCAGCCTCAATTTTCGTTGCCATGTCAGCCAGCATAAAATTGACGGCCTGGAAGCTGGAAATCGGTTTACCGAACTGTACCCGTTGTTTGGAGTATTTAATGGCTTCTTCCAAAGCGCCTTGAGCGATACCGACTGATTGAGCCGCAACACCAATCCGGCCACCGTCTAAGGTACTCATTGCAATTTTAAAACCTTCTCCCTCCTTGCCTAGCAAGTTGGCAGCAGGAACGCGGCAATGTTCAAAGATTAGCTCGCGTTGTACCGATGAGCGGATACCCATTTTGATTTCTTTTTTGCCAAAGGTAAAACCGGGGGTACCTTTTTCCACGATGAAGGCACTCATGCCTTTAATGCCTTTTTCTTTATCGGTCAGCGCAAAAACAACCTCAATTTCTGCTTCGCCGCCATTAGTATTAAACACCTTGGCGCCATTAATAATATAACTATCACCGTCTTTAACCGCGGTCGTCGAGCTGCCGCCGGCATCAGTTCCGGCATTAGGTTCCGTCAGGCCAAACGCGCCCAGCTTCGTGCCTTCTGCCAGTGGCCGTAAGAATTGTTGTTTTTGTTCTTCGGTACCATATTTAAAAATCGGCCAGGCGCATAGCGAAACATGCACCGACAGGCCAATGCCGGTTGAGCCGCAGGCCCGGGAAATCTCTTCTACCGCTAAGGCGTAGCTGACAAAATCACTGCCGGCGCCACCATATTCTTCCGGATACGGCAAGCCCATGATGCCTACTTGGCCCATTTGATCAAAAATATCCCGGGAGAATAGTTCTTTCTCATCCCGTTCGGCCGCTGTAGGGGCAACCGCTTTTTCGGCAAACTCCCGCACCATTTTACGGATGCCTTGTTGTTCTTCTGTTAATACAAAATTCATGACTGATTCCTCCTAAAATTTTATTCGCAGTAATTTATGTGTAAGTACGCATGACACGTACGACACTGCAAGATACTAGTTTCTTTTATGCTGTCCGCCTTTGTCCAACAGGCTGTTTAAATCCATTTTTTCTTCACGGAAAATGCCGTCATCCATCAATTTAAGTTCGCTGGCGATAATAGGTTCAAAATCCATAAGCGCCAAAACGTCGTGCTTAAGGTCAATGCCTGGAGCTATTTCCGTAAGCATCATGCCGTCAGTAGTCAGATGAAATACAGCGCGTTCTGTAATATACATAACCGGCTGGTTGGTTTTCCTGGCATACTGACCGCTAAAGGTAATCTGTTCAACTTGATTGAGAAATTTTCTATTTTTGCCTTCCTTAATGACCCTCATCTCTCCATTACCAACCTCTACCTGCAAACCGCCGGCCGTAAACGTTCCACAAAAGATAACCCGCTTGGCATTTTGGGTAATATTGATGAACCCACCACAGCCAGCCACCCGGCCTTTGAATTTACTGACATTGATATTTCCTTGTTTGTCTGTTTCGGCTAGGCCCAGGTAGGCCAGATCAAGGCTGCCCCCGTCATAAAAATCAAATTGATACGGCTGGTCTAAAATGGCCTCGGCATTACTGGCAGCCCCAAAACTCAGGCCACCGGCGGGAACACCGCCGACAGGCCCCGCCTCAACGGTAAGAGTCATAATATCACCGACACCTTCTTCATTAGCCACCATGGCAATCCCCTCCGGCATGCCGATCCCCAGATTAACTATGGCATTAGGAATTAATTCCATTGCCGCCCGGCGAGAAATAACCTTGCGGGCATCGAGCGGCATAGGCGGCAACACTGTCAGGGGAACACAGGCCTCGCCTGAATAAGCCGGGTTATAGGGCTCAGAAACTATTTGCCGGTGATGCTCTTCGCCGGCAATAACGATATAGTCGACAATAATTCCCGGGACTTTTACCAGCATCGGCTTGAGTGTACCGGCCTTAACGATACGCTCAACCTGAGCAATGACGATGCCACCGGAACTTTTAACGGCCTGGGCGATCGATAATATTTCAAGAGAAACGGCCTCACGCTCAATGGAAATGTTGCCTCGTTCATCGGCTGTTGTTCCACGGATCAAGGCCACATCTACCGGAAAAGGTTTATACCACAGCCATTCCTCACCACCTAATTGAATAACTTCCACAATATCTTTGGTCGTCCGGCTGTTAATTTTTCCCCCTTCAACCCGCGGATCGACAAAAGTATTCAACCCCACTTTTGTAATAACGCCAGGCTTCCTGCCAGCCACATTGCGAAACCAGTGCGTTAGCGTCCCTTGCGGCAGGTTATAGGCTTCAATTTTTTCTTCGACGGCCAGCTTACTCAATTTTGGCGCCATATTCCAGTGTCCACCGATCACTCTTTTGACCATATGCTCATGGCCGAAATGATTAGTCCCAGCCTCTTTGCCGTCCCCTTGTCCGGCGCAGTAAACAAGCGTTATGTGACGCGGCGATCCTTCCGTAATGAATCTCTTTTCTAGGGCAACAAGTAACGCCTCAGGATTAGCACAACCTACAAAACCACTGGTAGCGACAGTGGTATTATCATTAACGAGCCCTGCCGCTTCTACCGCAGTAATCACTTTCGCCATAAGAATCCCTGCCTTCTTATAAATTATCGTTTAGTCGATACGAACCGTTAAATAATGCCAAAGACTGTATGAAAGGCAATGGCCACAAAAGCCATTGTCGTTTTAAGCACTGTCATGGCAAAAATATCGGGATAAGATTCTCTATGCGTCAGACCGCATACTGCCAGCAGTGTTATGACAGCGCCGTTATCGGCAATGTATCCAGCCCGCCCGAAGCCATCGAAGCAATTCTACCTACGTCAACTCCGTCCCACCAGCTTATTGCTAGTCACTGTTGCTTTGAACCATAAAACTAGCCTTTACCCATCTGAAATTTAGTCGACCTTATCCGAATGACTTAGCCGTTCTTACCTCCCGCTTGCAGAAGAAGGAGTCTTAAAGGCGGTTTAGTCATCGACTAAAAAACATAGTTTATATGAGTGTTCAGACCATAATGGATTACTTATTTTTATTTGTATATAAATATTTTGCATACAATATATTTATATACAAATAAAAACCTTTGGTTTACCGCATTAGCAATTCTTTTAAAATCAAGATTCCAATATGGGCTCCATCAATTTTCTTTTAATTTATAATTAGAATAATATATATATATTTGCATGCAAATATTTTGCACTCATTTGTATATTTAAAATATACTCCTAAACTTAAAAAAAATCAACTATTTTTTACTATTTTTTTACTATTTTTAATTAAGCAAAATAAATAATTAAAAAGTTTGTAATATCTAGTTCATATTACAAACTTTCTACTATTTTGTTTAATATATTATTATGTTTAATTTATATTTGTATGCAAATTATATGTATGTAGTATAATCCTTTTAACATTTAATTAAATTTCATTTGCCACAAGTTGTTCAAGTGTTTGCTTCTTTCTAATTTCTTTAAGCTCGCCATTTTGTGTAAATAAAATTTCAGATATTTGTAGCTGTGAATTATAATTCATTGGAGTCATTGAAGAGCAATAAGCGCCTACAGCTCCAATGACAACAATATCTCCGATATCAGGCTCAGCCATTTTGCGAGGTATGCTCACACCTTCTCTATCTAAACATTGTGAATCACCACTTTCACAACACCGCCCAACAATAGCGGCTTTAAAATCATATGTACCAATATCTTCTGCAAACTCCGACGACAATAAGCTGCCATCTTTAGAAATAATATAAAATGGATGACGGGATGCGTAAAGCAATGGACGAGCATTAATCTCCATGCCACCATTTACTATGATAAAATTCAGCCCGTCATTTCCGGTTTTCTTCTTGTCTATGACTTGGGTAACTGCATATCCAGAATTAGCAACAACATAAGTACCTGGTTCTATTTCCATTTTAAGTTTTCGACCGGTCTTTTGGTAGAATTGAATAATTTTCCTTTTTGCATATTCCCCCAATTCCTGTATATCAGCAGTTTTTTCATCCGGCATACGGGACACTTTTAGCCCACCACCGAAGCTAATTGTATTAGCTTTAGGAAAATACTTCTCTAAAATGCATAATTCCAAATCAATATTGTTCCGCCATACCTCAGAGTCAGCCCCTGAGCCAATATGTACATGCACATGGTCAAACGAAATCCCTTCCTTCTCGGCGTACCCAATAGCTTGTTCTATGTTAGACAAGTGAATCCCAAAACAAGAATAATTATCGCCTGTATTACGTGTAGCTGATTCACCAGAACCAATGCCCGGATGAACTCTAATAGCCAAATTCACATTGTTTTTTGATGCAAAATCTCCAATTAGATAGAGTTGGCGTAATGAACAGACATTGTATTTAAGTCCTTGCATAATCATATACTCTAATTCTTGTCTTTCAGCTGCAATCGGTACTTCCTGAGTAGTTAAAATTATTTTTTTATATTCGATTCCTGCCAGATGGGCACGTCTGATTTCATTCATAGAACTAGCATCAAATTGAAATCCTTGTTTATTAATTATTTGAAGTATTGACCTGCATGAATTTGCTTTCATCGCATATCTGGTGGTAAGGCCATATGCATTTGGCATTGACTGTAAAGCATTACAGTTGCTTATAATAGACTGCTCGTCATACAAATAGATAGGTGAACTAAACAGATCTACCGCTTTTAATACGATACTTGAAGTTAAACGACTAAATTTATTTAATATATTCATTCTAACCCTTCCTATGTATTGTTTTTGTTTAGCAATTCTTTCATTTCTACTATATCTATACCAGGATTCGCCATATAGAAGAGTTTATCCAATGACTAAGCCTGGATAAGGTCAACTACTCTTCAGATGAGGTAAAAAAACACCTAAAGCGTCCGTCTCTCTTATTTTATGCCTATTTCCGTTATCTGGCAAGTCCTTTCAATCTGCTCACAGTATTGACTACCGCGAAAATCAAAACCTTGGCCAGACTGGCCGTGGTACTGTCTTGATCAAATCTAGGCGATACTTCGGCAATATCAAAGCCAACAACTTTTTCAGTGCGCAGAATATGCTTGAGATATTTCAAAACGTCATCTGGATGCAGTCCCAGCGGTTGAGCAGCACTGACTCCAGGGGCGAAAGCTGTGGAAAACACATCGGCACATATCGTAATATAAATGTCGCGAGTTGTTTTCATAAACTCATCCAGCTTTTCAACGACATTCCAATCACCTTTGACGTCAATCTCTTCGGCCGGTATGTGAACTACTCCGTACTGCTCGGCCGTCTTAAACAGCTCCAGCGTATTGCTGTAGCGCTGAATGCCGAGACACATATAGCGAAAATCCCGTCCAGCTTCAACAGTCTCCTGCGCAATTTGCCGGAACATGGTACCGGAGCTGCCGCCATTGGGAAAGGGGCGCAGATCGAAATGAGCATCAAAATTAATTATGCCGATATCAGGCGTCTGCCTGTTGCCGATCACATAGTCCCGGTGCCCCCAGTAATGCCCTAATGCAATTTCATGGCCTCCGCCCAGCAGTACTGGAAAAAAACCTAACTGGCGAATCCTGGTTACGGCACTCGCCAGGGCGGCCTGGCTTACTTCTAAATTTCTATCAGAACAAGTGATGTTTCCGGCATCTACCAACACAACCTCTTGCGAAAACGTACAAGGGAGATTGGCAAGTTCACGGCGAATTGCATCAGGACCGTTAGCAGCGCCTGTCCGGCCAAGATTGCGCCTAACGCCCTCGTCAGAACAAAAACCAAGGAGGGCAAACCCTAGCTGCCCGTCAAACGGTACAATATCAGCGTCGTTTATATTAAGACTGCGCATCCACTGATGCCATCTAAAAGCATCAAAATTGTCCGTACTGTCGATCCGTCCAGACCATACGGTCATGTCTGCAGGTGTATAGCAATTAATCAACATTTCTCATCAGACCTTTTCATCAAAATAGATATTGTACAAATAATGCAGGAAAAGGCTGAACCTCCTTTTGAGATCAGCCTTTTCTTTACATACTAAGCAATAACCTTGCTTGCTGCCAAGACAAGCTCATCATGAAGACGCTGGTCCTCGGCGACAATAAATTCCATTTGAGCCCGGATCTGTTTTGGGAATTGCTGGTCTTTGATACTGCCCAAATTTATTTTTACATTATACAAAGCCCCATGCAGCCCGGCATGAGCCATCAATCCGGCAACAGCAGCGTCACTGGCCGCATTGCTGTTACCGATAGTCAGAACCCGCACAGCGATAGACAACACTTTTAAGCAGCTTGACGCAACCTCAAGCGGCAGTTCGGTAGCATTGGCCATCGCGAGCTGAATAGCTTCACTGCGTGTCTGTTTTTCCTCGTCGGTTGCTTTCGGCAGCTTATAAGCAGCCATTACCTTGTTAAAAGCCTCGGTATCCTCATCGACGCACCGGGCAAGCGCGCCAGACAATTCATCCGTTTCCACTAGAATTGTCTCAAGCTCACTCTGTACTTGCGCATATTTATCGTTGCCGATTGTCAGGCGGCATACCATAGAAGCCAGTGCACCACCGAGCGAACCGGCCAGCGCCGAAATGCTGCCGCCCCCCGGAGCTGGTGAGTTTGATGCTAGCTCGGCCAGAAAATCGTCAACTTTCATTTGAATCAGCATTTTTCCAGCCTCCTTAGCCAAGATTTTCTTCTAATACTTGCTTCCGTTCAAAACCTTCGAGACGCAGATAGAAATCGGCGGTATCAATCAAGGCCTGCAGCGGTACCATGCCGACAATCTCACTGCCGATGACATTTACGCCATAACGGGCCGCTTCCGATTTAACAGTCTCGAATACCCGGTGCAGCGGCGTGCCGGTATAATCAACCATATTGATAGTCACTTGAGCCATATTGCGTTCTTCGATCATAACGCCCATAGCGCGGCAATATTTATAGCCGCCTTTGGCTTCTCTGATGGCAGCCGCAATTTTCTTGGCAATATTGACATCACTCGTACTTAAATTTATGTTATAGGCAATTAAAAACTGCCGGGCGCCAATGACTGTCGCCCCAGCCGAGGGATGCATACGAGCCGGACCGAAGTCTGGCTGACGCTCCGGTGTAGTAATAGCTGTTTTTAGCCCTTCATATTCGCCTTTGCGCACATCAGGCAGTTTAGTCCTAGCCGGCGTCTTGGCCGCTGCTTCGTATAGATAGACCGGGATATTCAGCTTTTCCCCAACTTGCTGCCCCAGCTCATGAGCCAGTTGAATGCATTCTTCCATCGTAATGTCACTGACCGGAATAAACGGAATGACATCGGTTGCCCCAACCCGGGGATGCTCTCCCTGGTGCTGCTCCATATCGATAAGCTCGGCGGCTTTGGCGCACGCGTTATAGGCGGCCAGCTTGGCTGCCTCAGGCTCGCCGATAAAAGTGACCACCGTCCGGTTGTGGCTGGCATCGGAGTTGACATTAAGCACTGTGACGCCCTGTACATTTTTTACTTCATTTACGATAGCCGCAATAACTTCCGGCCGTCGCCCTTCACTAAAATTAGGTACGCATTCTACAAGTTTCCCCATGATATTACCCCTTTCCCATACTATTTTGCTGTTTTATCGACAACAAGCCGGCCGTGTTTAATGACCTTATCTACAATATTCATGCCGGCATGATAGACTAGAAACAAGTGTGACGGATATTCTAAAAGTAAAATATCGGCCTGTTTACCGACCTCTAGGCTGCCCACCTTGTCAGCCCTGTTTACAGCCGCCGCGCCGTTTATCGTCAGTGCCGTCACAATCTCAGCCGGCGTCATCCTTAATTGCACAGCTGCCAGCGCAGCTACCAGCGGGATCGAATGACTAAAGCAGCTGCCGGGATTGTAGTCTGTCGCCAGTGCCACAGCTGCCCCTCCATCAATCATGTCCCGGGCGCGGGCATACGGCTCACGCAGACAAAATGCCGTCATCGGCAGCAAGGTAGCGACGGTGTTACTGTTAGCTAAAGCCGCAATGCCATCGTTTGATGCCTGCAGCAGATGGTCGGCGGAGACAGCGCCTAATTCGGCCGCTAGCTCGGCGCCGCCTAACTGGACAATTTCATCGGCATGCAATTTAAGCTTCATGCCCAGACTCTGGGCAGCTCCGAGCAGCCGCCGCGACTGTTCCAGCGAAAAAACGCCCTGTTCACAAAATACATCACAAAACTCGGCAATTCCTTGCTTGGCGACAGCCGGCAACACCTTAGCGATCATCGTCTCAACATAATCGTCGGTGCGTCCTTTGTACTCAGGCGGAATCGCGTGCGCTCCCATAAAAGTCGGAACGATGTCGACAGGCTGCTCCCTGTTAAGCTCATCCATGACGGTCAATTGCCGCAATTCGGTTTCGGCATCAAGGCCGTAGCCACTTTTGCCTTCCACGGTAGTAACACCCATGGCCAGCATATTAGTTAACCGTTGTCCGGCCAACTGCTTTAATTCGGCAACACTGGCCGATCGGGTTGCCTGGACGGTGTTCAGTATGCCGCCGCCCCGCTCTAAAATATCAAGATAGGGAGTACCTGACAAACGCCAAAAAAATTCTTCGGCCCGATACCCGCCAAATACCATATGGGTATGGGAATCGACAAAGCCGGGCATTACGCACTGTCCGGCAGCATCGATCATCTGCCATTGGCTTTCATCGAGCTGGGGCAACTCTGCCGTAGGGCCTAACCAGGTAATCCGGCCATCCTCGGCCAGCAATGCACCGTCAGGAATAATGCCGATATCGTCCATAGCCCCGCCCGCCTTGGGGGCGGAACCGGCGCAAGTAACCAGCTCCGCCGCATGTTTAATCAGTAATTTATTACCAGCCATATCATTACTCCTCCCTGGTAACGCTTATCTTACTTTTTGTCGGCAAACACTTTGTCAACAATACTGTCGATCAGGCTGTCCACAGGAATATAAGGCAATGTTGCGTGACCCTTGCCAGCATATTGCTTGTTGAATTCTACAATTGTTTCGATTGAATGCTCGTTTCTGGCCCAAGCCCGGCGAGCCACACCGCCGATAACATCCCAGAGCATCGCCTGGCGCAAAATCTCGTCAACCCGGTCACTGCCGTCAAGCACCATGCCAAAACCGCCGTTAATTGATTTACCAATGCCTACACCGCCGCCGTTATGCAGGGCAACAAGGCTCATGCCCCTGGCAGCATTGCCGGCAAAACACTGCACAGCCATATCGGCCATAACATTGCTGCCATCTTTAATATTAGACGTTTCACGGAACGGTGAATCGGTACCGCTGACATCGTGGTGGTCACGCCCCAGCATAACCGGCCCAACTTCTTTATTGCGAACCATATCGTTAAATTTCAGGGCAATCTTGAGCCGTCCTTCGGCATCCTGATATAAAATCCTCGCCTGCGTCCCTACGACTAGCTTATTTTGTTCGGCATCACGGATCCAGATATAGTTGTCGCGGTCCTGACCGCGTCTGCTCGGATCAATGCAGTCCATGGCCGCTTTGTCGGTCTTGGCAAGGTCGGCAGGATCGCCGCTCAGGCACACCCAGCGGAACGGTCCATAACCATAGTCAAACAGCTCAGGTCCCATGATATCTTCGACATAGGACGGGAATATAAAGCCATCCTTCTCATCATAGCCATTCTTAGCAACTTCTTTAACCCCTGCATCATAAACGGCTTTTAAAAAGGCATTGCCATAGTCGAAGAAGTATGTCCCCCGCTCGGTTAAGATTTTAATCAGTTCAAAATGACGTTTTAAGCTCTTATCGACCAATTCTTTAAATAATGTCCTGTTTTCAGCTAAGAGTTTTGTCCGCTCCTCAAAGCTCACCCCCTGCGGGCAATAGCCGCCGTCATAGGCCACATGGCAGGACGTCTGGTCAGATAATAGCGGAATATGTTTATTATGGGCAACGGCATATTCCAGCAAATCGACAACATTACCATGGTACGCAATAGAAATCGACTCTTTTTTAGCCTGGTATTCTTCGACCCAAGCAAATATTTCAGACAAATCGGCCGAAACTTTACTAACCCATCCTTGATCAACACGAGTTTGTATGCGTGAATAGTCAACCTCGGCTACAATACCTACACCACCGGCAATTTCAATAGCTTTAGGCTGAGCACCGCTCATACCCCCAAGACCTGACGAAACAAACAACTGACCGCACAGGTCGCCGTCGGCCGGAATGCCCAGGCGTTGACGGCCGGCTGTAAGCAGCGTATTGAACGTGCCATGCACAATGCCCTGCGGCCCGATATACATCCAGCCGCCTGCCGTCATTTGTCCGTAATTGGCAACCCCCATCTGTTCGGCGATTTCCCAGTCGTCCTGATTATCAAACATACCGATCATTAGGGCATTGGTAATGATGACGCGCGGCGCTTCCGGCTTGGACGGAAATAGTCCGAGCGGATGACCTGATTCAATTACTAGTGTCTGCTTGTCAGTCATGACTTCTAAATATTTTTTTATAAGCTGGTATTGCAGCCAATTCTGGCAAACACTTCCAGTCTCTCCGTAAGTGACAAGCTCGTATGGGTAGAGAGCGACAGCCGGGTCTAAGTTATTGTCGATCATGACCTGGAACGCCTTGCCTTCCACACAATTGCCTTTATATTCGTTAATCGGCTTACCCGAAAGGTGTTGTTGGGGCATGTAGCGGTAGGCATAGATCCGTCCGAGCGTGCGAAGTTCTTCCATAAACTCAGGCGCCAGCGTTTCATGCACTTCTTCCGGAAGATAGCGCAATGCATTCTTCAGCGCCACTTTGGTCTGCTCTGGTGTCAAGCGAAAGCCCCGATCGGGCGCCCGGCGAATTCCCTCTTGGAAAACCGGAGCGTCCGGCAATACATTATCAAGCTTAATTTGCATCGCATTACCTATCTGGCTGTTATTCATAACCATAAGTACCCCCTCCAGCTAGTTTAGTTTTGTTGTTATCCTAATGGTAGCACACTAGCGTCAATAAAACGTCAAAACAACTAACTTAACCTTTGCCTTTGCCGGCATACACGCTATCCAGTATCTCAAGCTCCGTTTCTAAGCCCGTTTTGCTAAATATTTCCCGGCCTTGTCGATAATATTCGTCAATCGATAACGGCAAATAGTCGGTAAAAACAGCCGCTACCTTATCGTCATGATCCATACAAATGCTGATTTCCAGCTTCGCCCTTAAGATTAGAGCTGCTTGCTGGCTATCATGGAATCTGTTGATAAAACTGTCGGCTCGTTCAAGATAACTGCGCCCCTCGGCAAGACGCTGGTCACGGACAGCCACTAAGGCAAGAATACAATGCAAGGTACAAGAGTTTTTAAGACACCAGTAACCTTGGTATTCGCCAAATTGCGCCTCAAGTGCAAGTGCTTGCTCTAAATATGCCTGCGCCTTAGCATATTGCTCCAAATCATAGGCCGCATACCCGGCATTGACCAGAAAAATAGCAACACCAGCACTACTAGTGCCGCGACCGGCTACTCTGATAGCTTGATCATAGTAATAGAGAGCTTCTGTCAAATCAGCATCCATTCGCCTTAAATCGCCGATATAATTGTAGCAGGCAGCGATATTTACATGCCCTTCATCTTGCCCTGACCTTTTATATTGAGAAATAGACTGACGGTAACACTGCTCTGCCAGCTCTTTTTGCCGGCGCAGTGCATAGGAAATTCCCCTGAATCTTAGGATTGCCGCCTGTTTCGCTTCCTGCCGGGCTTGCTGCGATGTTGTTAGCAGCTTGTCTGCGAATCGTTCAATTAGCGGGGCATTACGAATTTGAATTCCGCAATACACAACTTGCTGATAACCTTTAATCGTGTAATCTGTAAACCCCTTTTCGGTCGAAAGTCGCAACAACTGATGAATAGCCCGCAAGCCGTTAAGGTGATCGCCCTGCCAAATCTGATAACGCCCCAACATCTCCAAATAAGCAGCTTTAAACCTGCTCAAGCTATCCGGGGAAACCCACTCGGCGCTGAGCGCCGCAAGTCCGCCTTTGATCTTATCTAAGTAGCCCATAATCTGCAGCTTACTTTCAAAGATAAAACCGCTGCCGCCCCGGTCTGCTTCGCTGACATCAGGAAACAGCTCATATTGCGGACTGCAATAGCGCTCCGCAATTTTGATTGTATATTCGAGCACCTTTATTCTTTCCTCGATCTGGGAATAGTGATACAGAATTTCGGTACATAAATCCTGACCCGATAAATTATTGTTCATCAAATCTTCGAGATAACTGCCTGCCTTGGCATGAATCATTCTTTTTCTCGATGAAGATAGCTGATCGTAGACATAATTCCTGATCCGGATATGACTATAGGTATAGACCAGCCCCCTAAATCGCGGGCTAATACCGTTAACTTGCCGGATCAACCGTCTGTGTTCCAGTTCTTCGACAGCTTCGACAAGGGCAAATTCATCTAGACCGCATACTGCCAGCAAGTCATTATAACCAACATTGTTAAAAAAAGCCGAGCTAACATCAAGCACTTTACGAGCATTATCGGAAAGCGAGTCTAGCTGTTCATGCAGCACACTTTTGAGGCGCGGCGACAGGCGGTTGGCGTTTTGCCCCATCTTGACCAGCTTACAGCTCTCCACTAAAAATAGAGCATTGCCGTCTGTATACTCGTACAGCTTTTGTTGAAGATCATCTGTTATTTTTTCGGGCGGCAGCATCATTTCAACAAACCTTACAACTTCTTCTTTGGTGAAATTTTCGATGCAAAACTGCTTTACGATACCGTGCTGACTAAAGCTGTCAGTCAACAAGTCAGGCTGTTCATAATAGCTGCTCCGGCAGGTGGCAATACATAAGATTTGTCGCTTTAACGTCCTAAACAATTGTTTTAGCACCGACCGTCCTTGAGCATCGAGCCATTGAATATCATCCATGATGATGACAAGGTTTCTGTAGGCGGCAACTTTTCCCAGAATGCCGCACATAACTTCTTCGATCATCCCCGCATGAATATTATAGCCGCCGGCCGTCTGGCTCTGGGCGGCAACTGTACTATTGCTGAGAACGGCCGGAAAGACATAGGAAATAACCTGATACCATATCGCCGGCAAAACTACGCCTTGCAGAGCCAAAATGTCCATGGCCTGACAAAAGATCGGGTTCCAGGCTTTGTAAGGATAATCCTGTTCCGCCTGATAGCACTGGGTCTTTAACACAGTTATCTTATCGATTGGCAGCGTCTCCTGCATACGCTGGACAATAGCCGTTTTGCCGACGCCCTGCTCGCCGCTGACAATAATACAGACGCAGGGGGAATGACCTGAACAAAACTCTTCTACCTGACGCCGAAGCCATGCTACTTGCCGCTCCCGTCCAAAAAACAAGTCTGCCGTCTGTTCCGGCTGAAAGGCAAAGTCATTAGCCAGCTTCGACCTAATCCGTTCGAATAGCTCTTTTGTCCTGGCCTGCGGGTCGATTCCCAATTGACTGAGCAATTGGCCTCTAAGGCCATCATAAATTTCAATAGCCTTGGTATACATACTACTCCGCTCATATATTTTCATCAATGTCCTGTATGCGCTCTCATTATATTCATCGAGGACAATAAGCTGCTTAAGATAACGTTCGGCTGCAGCATAATCTTTACTATTCATTTGCGCGACAATGACTTTTGTCAGCCGCGCAATCATATCCTCCTTAAAACTTTCCCGCTGTCGGCTCATCCACTCTTCAAAAAACTCGGCATCTTTACACGCAAAGCCTGCCAAGAACTCCCCCCGGTACAAAACGAGTGAATCGGCTAACGAGACCTCATTAAATTCCTGAATATCTGAAGTAATAGAGACAGTCTCAGTATTCAGCAAAATATTGGCCCGTGAGGGCGTTAACACTAGATTTTCCGTCGTTAGCTTTTTCAACAGATACAGCGTATTGCGCAAGTTCTGTCTGGCGGCGCCATTTGCCATATCGCCCCACAGCAAGGCTGCCAGTTCTTCGCGTGATGCTTTTTTTCTAACTAACAAGTAATATAATAAGGCTTCCAGCTTCGCAAACGGAAAGAACAGTCGCTTACCATTCCAGTAGACTTCGGGACTTCCCAGCAATACCGCATATAGCTCATTCATTATCTATCTCCGTACATCATTTTTATATTGCAATGTTCGCCAGGCGCCGGAACAAATCCTGTTTTTACTAATTAGCATGGCAAAATCAGCAAAATATTGATACAATTAGTTTGCGGAGATTTCTAAGTACCGATTCGATTTCTAATGTCTATTGAAAGGAGAAACTTATGCCTTACAAAATGGATTTAATAAGACGAAGCCGGCAAGAAAGCAGCAATTGGTCAGGCGGAACGACAACGCAAATTGCTATTTATCCCCCGCACGCCGTGTATAGCCAGCGCAACTTTGCCTGGCGACTTAGCTCAGCCTGCATTGATTTGGAGCAATCGGTTTTCACTTGCTTGCCGGGATTTTGGCGATTGATTATGGTTCTGGAGGGTGAGATGCGGCTTGAGCACGCAGGCCATCACACCAAGCACCTCAAACCTTTTGAGCAGGATAGCTTTAGCGGTGACTGGACGACAACAAGCTTTGGCAAAGTACGAGACTTTAATCTCATGCTGGCGGCTGGCTGCACCGGTCAGTTAACCGCTGTCACTGTGCAGCAAGGTGCAAGTCTGCTTACAGAAGCAGCCGCCTCAGATATTGATCGTTGTACAGGAATAACTGCCGCTTTTTACTGTGTTGACGGCCTGCTGAGCATCACGATGAGCGATCAACACAGTTATGAGCTAAGCGCTGGCGATCTACTGTTGTTAACTGCCGAAGGCAAAACAGATGCTCTGCCGATCAGTCTGAGTAATAATAGCAGCGCTGCCGTCCATCTAATCAGAGTTGATATTAAATACCCAATCAACAACTCGTGCAGTTAAAGCCGGACATCATTTGCATGATAAGCAGCGAACCAGGTTCTAGCGTCGCTGACGCTAGAACCTGGTTCGCTGCTTATTCTGCTACAACAACAAAAGCACTATCTGCCCAGCGGGGCAAATAGTGCTTTTGTTTATTTACTCTTAAAATCGGGACGATTATTCTTTGGTGGCCGCCGCTTGCGCTTTCGCAGCAATAGGCATTTGCGCCAGACGTTTGTAGTTTTCTAGCCTTTCAGCGGCATCTTGAGCCGTCTTTTCAAAGAGAACTTCCGCCAGCTCAGGATATTGCTGCTTCAGCGAGGAGTAGCGAACCTCACCCATAAGGAATTCCTTAAAGTCAGCAGTAGGCGCTTTTGAATCAAGTGTGAATGGATTTTTGCCAGCGTCTTTCAGCGACGGGTTGTAACGGTACATAGCCCAGTAGCCTGAGTCAACCGCCTTCTTAGCTTCAAGCTGACTGTTGCCCATACCGGATTTAATACCGTGAGCAACGCAAGGAGCGTACGCGATAATCAGGGAAGGTCCCGGATAGGCTTCCGCTTCAGCGATAGCCTTAAGCGTCTGTGCTTTGTCGGCGCCCATCGAGATTTGCGCGACATAGATATAACCATAGCTCATGGCAATCATGCCAAGATCCTTTTTCTTCGTTGTTTTACCACTGGCAGCAAATTTAGCAATAGCGGCCCTTGGCGTAGCTTTCGATGCTTGTCCGCCAGTATTGGAGTATACTTCAGTGTCAAAGACCAGTACATTAATGTCTTCGTTGCTGGCCAGCACGTGATCCAGTCCGCCGAAGCCAATATCGTACGCCCAGCCGTCGCCGCCGAATATCCACTGCGAACGTTTGACAAAGAAGTCTTGATTTTTGTAGATATCGTTCAATAGTGGGTTATTGCCTTTTTCAGCTTCCAGAGCGGCAATCAGCTTGTCAGCCCGTTCGCGGGTTCCATTGCCGTTATCTTGATTTGTCAGCCAGTCTTCAAGGGCAGCTTTAAGCCCGGCGCTTACGTCAAGCTTAGCAGCCTCCTGAATCTTGGCAGCCAGAGTCTTGCGGACTTGGTTTGCACCAAAATACATGCCCAGACCATATTCAGCATTATCTTCAAACAGCGAGTTTGCCCAGGCTGGCCCATGGCCGCGATGATTCTTAGTATAAGGCATCGACGGTGCACTGGCGCCCCAGATTGAGGTACAACCGGTCGCATTGGCGATCATCATCCGGTCGCCGAACAATTGGGTAACAAGCTTGGCATACGGGGTCTCGCCACAACCAGCGCAAGCACCAGAGAACTCTAGCAGCGGCTGTTCAAATTGACTTCCTTTTACCGTTAGCTTATTCAAGGGGTTCGGCTTAGGCGTTATACCCATAGCATAATCCCACAACACGATTTGATCATGCTGGCTTGCCTGTGGCGACATAACGAGAGCTTTCTCTTTAGCCGGGCATATTTGGGCGCAATTGCCGCAGCCGGTGCAATCCAACGGTGAAACAGCAATGCGGTAGTTCAGCTCTTTGATGCCGTTGGCAGCTTTCGCCGTAAAGCCGGCCGGCGCCGCTTTCAGTTCATCTTCGGTAATCAAAACAGGTCGGATGACGGCATGGGGGCAGACATACGAGCACTGGTTGCATTGGATGCATTTGTCAATCTGCCACTCCGGAACATCGATCGCAATACCGCGCTTTTCGTAAGCCGAAGTACCTGTCGGGAAAGTACCGTCTTCCATGCCCACAAAGGCGCTGACAGGCAGACTGTCGCCTTCCTGACGGTTCATCGGCACAAGAATTTTCTGAATGAATTCTGGTTCTTCACTGGCAGCGGCTGCTTCGTCCTGAGCATCCTTCCAGGCAGCCGGTACATTAATTTTGACTAAAGCATCGACGCCTTTATCGATAGCGGCATTGTTCATGTCAATAATTTTTTGTCCTTTGTTGCCATACGAGTCGACAACAGCTTGCTTAAGGTAATTAACTGCGTCTTCCAGCGGTATGATATTGGCCAGTTTAAAGAATGCCGATTGCATAATCATGTTGATGCGACCGCCAAGACCTATTTCCTGGGCAATACCGACAGCATCGAGTGTATAGAACCGAATATCATTTTTGGCAATAAACCGTTTGATTGCTGCGGGCAGTTGCTCGTCAAGCTGTTGCTCGTTCCAAATACAGTTTAGCAGGAATATTCCGCCCGGTTTTAAACCATCCAGAACATTATATTTAAAAACATATGATTGGTTGTGGCAGGCGACAAAATCTGCTTTATTAATCAAATAAGGTGATTTAATCGGTTTTTTGCCAAATCTGAGGTGAGATACGGTGATGCCGCCAGACTTTTTAGAGTCATAGGAGAAATAACCCTGCGCATACATATCAGTATGATCACCGATAATTTTGATGGCGCTCTTGTTGGCGCCAACCGTGCCGTCAGAGCCCAGACCCCAGAATTTACAGGCAGTTGTACCGGCAGGAGTAGTGTCAATATCCTGGACGGCAGGCAATGATGTGTTTGTTACATCATCAACAATGCTTACTGTAAAGCCGTTTTTCGGCTTGTCAAGCTTGAGGTTTTCAAAGACAGGAACAATATGAGCCGGAACAATATCTTTCTGTCCCAGACCATAGCGACCGCCGACAATAACAGGTTGAAACTCTTTGCCGTAAAAGGCGCTCTGAACGTCAAGATACAACGGTTCGCCAATAGATCCCGGCTCTTTTGTACGATCAAGTACAGCAATTTTCTTAACAGTTTTAGGAATATATTTAAAGAAATGCTCCAGCGAGAACGGACGATAGAGATGGACTGTCAACAGACCGACTTTTTCCCCTTTTGCATTCAGGTAGTCGACAGTTTCTTCAATTGCCTCACAAACCGAACCCATCGCAATGATCATGCGGTCAGCATCTTGCGCACCATAATAATTGAAAAGGTGATATTCACGACCGGTCAGTTTGTTAATTTCGGCCATATATTCTTCAACTAGTGCGGGAATAGCTGCATAATAGCGGTTTGATACTTCTCTTTCTTGAAAGTAGATGTCAGGGTTTTGTGCAGTACCGCGCACAACCGGATGATCCGGGTTGAGGGCATTGCGGCGGAATGCGTCGACGGCATCCATATCTAAAAGATTAGCTAAGTCAGCATAATCCAGCACTTCAATTTTCTGTACTTCATGCGAGGTACGGAAGCCATCGAAAAAGTTAACGAACGGTACCCGGCCCTTAATGGCGGCGAGATGAGCTACAGCTCCCAGATCCATAACCTGTTGAACGCTGCTTTCAGCCAGCATGGCAAAACCCGTCTGGCGGGCGGCCATAACATCTTGATGGTCGCCAAAAATATTAAGTGAATTAGCAGCTACCGCCCGGGCGCTGACGTGCAGTACACCAGGCAGAAGCTCGCCGGCTATTTTATACATATTGGGAATCATCAGCAATAATCCTTGAGAAGCTGTGTAGGTAGTTGTAAGTGCTCCGGCCTGCAGCGAACCGTGAACGGCTCCAGCGGCTCCTGCTTCTGACTGCATCTCGACTACTCTGACAGGCTGACCGAAAATATTCTTCCTTCCTTCTGCAACCCACTCATCCACATTCTCAGCCATTGGCGAGGACGGGGTGATAGGGTAGATGGCGGCAACCTCAGTAAATGCATACGAAACGTGTGCTGCTGCGGTATTGCCATCCATAGTCTTCATCTTTGCCATAGAGATCCCTTCCTTCTTGTCATATTAGACTAGTGCTTATCTAATGGATAAACATTAGTTAACTACTGAAAGCCAAGCCCAAAGCTCAACTTTATCCCGCTTTTTGCGGAAAAAATATTTGTAATAGTTTCTATAGGTTCTTTCTTGTGAGCCTTTAATCCTGCCTAAAAACAAAAAAAATATATTTTTTTTTAAATTTACAGCTAAATAATCAACTAAAGATATTGAATTGTCAATTTAATTGTGTTATAATAAAGTTTTAATTTTTCAGAATTTATCTTTAGTTGTTCTATTTATACTTGTCAAAATTTTTATGTTTTAATAGCTAACTCCTACTCTTTGTTCGCGACATCGACGAGCAGTAATTCTGGTCTAGGGCCAGAGCCAGTTGCGATACCTACTGCCCATCACGTTGTACAACAGCGGCGGCCAACACCAGCCGCTGCCGATCCTTCTTCGGGGATCGTATCGGCAGGGTATCCTAGTGGCAACCGGAATTAACATTGCCGCTTGCTTTGAAAAGACTGTAACAATGACTACCGTATTGCTTTACCGACAGCAATCAACCGACACAGCCGTGCCGTTGCCGCCTCGACAAGGGGATAAGCGGAATTTATACATTCATCTAGCGACATGGGGTGGGGGATAATGCTCATTACCCCTTGGATGCCATGTTTCAGCACTTGCTCATGATCTTTTCCCAGACCGCCGGACAGGCAGACAGTAGGTACATTGTATTGACTGGCGATTTTGGCGACACCTACAGGCGCCTTGCCAAAAGCTGTCTGAAAATCAGTATTACCTTCGCCGGTAATAACTAGATTGGCTTGTTTTACTAGCCGACTAAAACCGATAGCTTCCAGTACGATTTCTACTCCCGGTTTCAGTATAGCATTTGTGAAGAATAGTAAGCCGGCTCCTAGTCCGCCGGCAGCGCCTGCTCCCGGTTGTTCGGCGGCATCCCGGCCTGTCGCTGCTTTAGCAACGAGTGCGAATTGTTGAAGTGCAGCATCTAGCTTAGTAATTAATTCAGGAGTTGCTCCTTTTTGCGGCCCATATACCGCCGAAGCTCCCCGTGGCCCACATAAGGGGTTGTCAACATCGCAGGCTACCATAATTGTGGACTGGCTTAGTCTGGCATCTAGTCCGGTGAGATCGATGGCCGCCAGCGAGGCCAGAGCGGCACCGCCGTAAGCAATTTCATGGCCTGCACTATCGAGAAATTTAGCTCCTAGAGCCTGGGCCATGCCTGCGCCGCCATCATTGGTTGCACTGCCGCCTAAACCAATAATAAATTTGCGGATACCTTGTTCCATGGCTGACTGAATTAATTGGCCGGTCCCATACGTCGTGGTGATACATGGATTGCGTTGCTCGTTAGGGACGAGGGTGAGCCCGGAGGCGGCTGCCATTTCAATTACGGCTGTTTCGCCATCGCCCAGTACTCCCCAGCAAGCCTCGACGGGTTGGCCTAAGGGGCCTATGACCTGCTGCGAGACAATCCGTCCATGAGTCGCAGTGGATAAGGCCTCAACTGTACCTTCGCCGCCATCAGCTATCGGCACTTTATCGATTTCAGCCTCGGGGAAAACCGCAAGTATGCCCTGTTCCATGGCGTCAGCCACAGCTACGGCTGACAGACTGCCTTTATAGGAGTCAGGCGCTACGACAATACGCATCTAACAATCACGTCCTTATGAAAAAATTTGCTGCTTTATTTAATTTTACTGGCATTAGCTTATCTTGGCAATGATTTGCAATAACTAACAATAGAACGTAAATGCAGAGAGAAATTGGTGGTTACGCACAATAGAAAGGAGGAATCAGCTGTTGGGGAGGGTATCTATATATATAAACAAACAACGGTTGTTGGAGGTGAAGTATGATTATTACCCCGGAATTAGCCCAACATATTGTCGGCAAGATCAGGCCGTTTGTCCAGGAAAATATCAATATTATGGATAGTTCGGGCGTAATTATTGGTTCTGGACAAAACACTAGGCTGAATACGTGTCATCAGGGGGCTCTGGATGTTATCCGCAGTGGTGAAACAGTGCAAATATTCCCGGAGGATATTGATCGTTTTCCCGGCACTATGCCTGGACTAAATTGGCCGATCGTCCTAGACGGCCAGGTTGTTGGCGTAGTCGGTGTTTCGGGACATCCTCAGCTAGTCAGCAATACTGCCAAACTTGTGAAAATGGTCACCGAACTGATCTTGGAGCGGGAGAGTCTTGTCGAGGAGTTTAGAGGCAATCTGCAGTTGCGGGAACAATTTATCCAACTGCTGCTTGCCGACCGGTATCAGGAGACTGCACCACAAATAGCAAAGACAGCTAAACTGCTGCGGTTTGATCTCAATCTGCCCCGTCTGGTAGCTGTTATCCATCTTGGTACTATTGTAGAGGACGCTGTCAGCTATTATGGTACTCGTAATCTAGTGGCTGCCCGAACGAGGGAAACGCTGACCCAGATACTTGATACGTCCGGTCTGATTGATCATCATGATTTGTTTGTTTTTGTCAACGAGGAGTTAATTATTTTAAAGCATTTTCCTATCGGCACTGAAGTTGCCGCTTTCTGTCAGTGGAGCTTACATATAATGAAGTTGCTTGAACGAGGCCATCATAACCAGGGGTTGCAGGTAGGCTTGGGCAGTATGACTACTACACCGGACCAGTTGCACGAATCGTATCAGGAAGCCTTGTTCGCACAAAAGAATAATACGTCAATTTACGAATTTGATACACTTGTTGCTTATCTGGTGACACAACCAGGCACTATTCATTGCTGTTTGGCGCTAAAGAATTTACGAGCAGCAGTGCTAAGTAGGCTTGCTTGTAAATACGATATGAGCAATACGGTAAATGCGCTGCTTGATAACAATCTTAACATAACCAGTGCTGCCAACACCTTATTTATTCATCGCAATACAATGGTTTTCCGGCTGGAAAAATTAAAAGGACTGACAGGTCTTTGTCCACGTCAATCCTTAAATCATGCGCTGCTGTGCCGAATCTTATTTAGTCTTTAATCGTCTTCGTGAGCCGGGCAACGTTCGCCAGTCAGCCTGTCAAGCCAGGTAAGCTGAGAATAGTTTATTTTTTCGCGCGGGTCAATCGCGACAATGGCGGACAAGCAACTGCTGCAAACTTTTTTACCGGCGGCGCCAATGAGGCGTACCGGTGCACCTTGTTTCTGCAATCGGCTTAACCGATCCTGGACGGCAATAATTTCAACATCGGCGGCATCGTTGCTGACAGCAACAAGCCCCGCCGCCTCGGCATAGCGTGCATCAGCAATGATGCTATACGGTTTTTTCATTTTTTGCGCAAGCTTCTGGTATTTAGCAGTAAATTGCCGGCCGGTAGCGCAGTTAATAAGCATTTTAGCAAACTTGGCGTGCTGGAAAGCTTCTATAAATTCCGGATATAAAGCCGTTTCTTTCACTTGGTCTTGAGTTAGATACATGATTACTCGTTCGCGAAAAACGCCGAGAAAAGTACGCTTTTCTTCCTTTTTTATCTCGGGGGCGCCATGCATACCTGCAGCTATTGTTTGTTCTAATTTGTTCTTCTGGTTCCAGACCTGAGCCACATCACGGGTATCGTCCACTGTCTTCACCTCATAATTATTGTATATAACCTTGGGAGGCCATGGAATTATACGATGACTATATGTCGAATGAAGGATAATTAACAGAGAAAATAGAATAATTATATTAAGAATATTCAATTAAAATGGAGGGAATTAACGATGCAAAGTGAAATCTCCAGACGTTTAAAACTTAGGTATTCTCCGATAGCTGTCATATTTGCCGATGAAAAACCACACAATGCAATAGAATTTGCCGAAGGCCGCTGGGGCTGTGTTGCCGCTATGCTAACGGCGTCCGCTAAAGGGCGCCAGGTCGTCTTTAGCCGCCGAACGTATGGTTGTCAGGGTGGCGGGGGTCGGCCTGGGATTTGGTAACCTATACCGGGAATTTCCTGGAGGCATTGAATATTTTTTGTCAATAGGAAAAGTTGGTCAGCGTGAAGGCGAGGCGTATAAACGGACACCCGAACTGGCCAAGCGTTTTGTTGACTCGTTGCCGATCACCGAGATCCCTGAGCAATATGTTATCTTTAAACCTCTGGCCGATGTAGATATTGGCCGGGATGAGCCCAAAGTTATTGTGTTTTATGCCAATGCCGACCAGTTGTCAGCTCTTGTTGTTCTGGCTAATTACGGCCGTCCCGGAAACGATAATGTTATCATTCCCTTCGGAGCCGGCTGTCAGACTACTTGTCTGATTCCATGGAATGAAGCGACAGCTCAGGAGCGGTCGCGAGCCGTTGTGGGAATGACCGATATATCGGCACGGCCGGTTATTGATGCCGATCTGCTATCTTTTAGCGTACCGTTTGCTATGTTTACCGAAATGGAGGACAATGTGGCCGGCAGCTTTCTTGATAAGCATGCCTGGCAAAAAGTAGCCGAACGCCTTTGCTAGGAACTGTACCTGAAAATAACTAAACTGATTTGTTAAGCTCAATACTGCGGGCCATATCTGTCGGCAATGGAGCGTTAACTGTAATTCTCCGTTTATCACCAAGATGTTCGAAACTAACTGAAACAGCATGCAAAGCTTGACGGGATATATATCCAGAGCGTGTCCCATACATTCGGTCACCGATGACAGGGTGACCGAGGTGGGCTAAATGTACGCGGATCTGGTGCGTTCGTCCGGTATCAAGTGTCAGTTCCACCAGCGATGCTTCAGCAAAACTACAGACTGTCCGGTAATAGGTTACCGCCTCATCACCGTTGGCCTGTACAGTTCGCCGGTTGGGTAAACTCGGGTGATGGCCAATCGATGCGTTAATTGTCCCTGACGGTGGGTTGATATTGTCTGAAACGAGTGCTAGGTAGCTGCGTTTCAGTGTTCGCCTTTTTAATTGTTGTTCCAGCAACGACTGGCTGCGCGCATCTTTGGCAAATATGACACAACCTGATGTTTCACGATCAAGCCTGTGAACGGCGCGAACTGTGCACACTACGCCACGCCCGGCAAAATGGTGAGCCAAATAATTGGCTAACGTACCGCTTGTTGTCTGACCTGCAGGATGAACTAATTGATAGGGTGGTTTATTTAGAACAATCAGGTAGTCATCTTCATACAGAATTTCGATCGTTCCCGGCTCAGCCTGAACTCCGTACGATGTATCTTCAATAACGAGCACGCGCAATATATCATTTGATTTAAGCTGTCTTTGCAGAAAAACCGCTTTGCCGTTTAGAACAATGCCTTGCCGACGGGTGAGCTTTTGGATTTTGCGACCGGAATAATGGAGCTCTTGCTTTAAGTATTGTTCGACGAGGAGGCCGGCATGTTCCGGAGCTACTTTATAGCTTTGAAACAGTTTCATCGGAGGGATCCTTCTTTCATTATGTTTATTCAATACAATCATCTTAATACATTCTGTTATTCATAATAATTATAGCAGAATACGGAACAATCGGTAAACGATAGCATTGCTGCAACGCTATTCTTATTAGAAGATTAATAACAGAAGGGAATTTTAAATGACACTAGCAACACAAATATTGGATTGGTATTATCAGAACTCCAGAGATCTACCGTGGCGTAAAGATAAAGACGCTTATAAAATATGGGTTTCCGAAATCATGCTGCAGCAAACGCGAGTAGAAGTAGTAAAAGAGTATTACCGGCGGTGGATGGAGCGGTTTCCCACGCTGGAGTCTTTGGCTCAGGCGTCAGAACAGGAAGTATTGACATACTGGCAGGGGCTTGGCTACTACTCCCGTGCGCGCAACCTGTTAGCCGGCGTAAGAGAAGTGTGTGCAGAATACGGCGGCAAGGTGCCGGATGAGCAGGCTGCGATTCAACGATTACCCGGGGTGGGTGCATATACGTCGGGGGCTATTGCCAGCATCGCCTATAACCGGCCAGTCCCGGCTGTTGATGGCAATCTCCTTAGAATCTTTAGCCGCCTGTTTTGTCTAGATGAAGACATTACCAAACCCTCGACAAAACGTGAAGTTGACCGATTGATCAGAATTCATATGCCGGCTTTGGCGCCAGGCGACTTTAACCAGGCATTAATGGATTTAGGCGCTATGGTATGTATTCCTCGTCATCCTCGCTGTTCCTTATGTCCAGTGACCAGCCTATGTGAGGCTTATGCCCGGGACGTTCAGGATACCCTGCCGGTACGATCCCCAAGGAAGACTCCGCAGCAGCTGGTGCTGGCCGCCGCTGTTGTACAACACGATGGGCAGTATTGGGTGCGGCAGCGGCCTGAAACAGGACTATTAGCTGGGATGTGGGAATTTCCCACTATTGAGATTACTCCGGGCGGGGCAGTAAGCGCGCAACTGAGAGCTGGCTTGAAAAATAGCTTTCAACAAATAGTTACCGTCGGTGAACAACTATTTCACTACCTTCATACCTTTAGCCATCGCAAGTGGAATATTACTTTTTACCAGTGTCAGTTGCTGGCAAGCAATGACCTGCAGGGAAAAATTAACTGGTTAAAGCCAACAGCGTTTACCAATGTTCCCTGGGCCGGTCCGCATCACAAAGTGGCTCTGGCCTTAAACCAAAATTACTCGATGTCGCAGACAAAGAGTAGAAGTTAATTATATAACTAAGATAAAGAGAGACGAACGCTTCAGGTGGGGCTTTTACCCCAATCTGAAGTTTAGTCGACCTTATCGAATGACTTAGCCGCTCTTATTTTCCGCTTAGAGAAGCGGGAGTTAAGACGCGGTTTAGTCATCGGATAAATCAGTTATAGCTTCCAAAACATGTGGCAGCACTAAGCAAGTTGCTACTTGTTCTATCAGTAATGGAGCTGTGTCAAAAAAATAAAAAGCCGCCTACACGTGCAGGCGGCCTATGTCAACAACCAATAGTTACGCAGACGATCGATACTAGTTATTTATGTGTCAGAAATAAGTTATTAGCAAATTGAACTGCAGTCATCATTGTTAAAACAACTGAACAGTAGGATAATGATAATTATAATTATAACCCAGCTACAGCTGCCGCCACGGCCACCACAGCCGCCGAATCCAAATCCCATTGCTATACCTCCTTTACTATGTAGTGGGGAAGATATTACATAGTATGATAGATAGGAGTATTTTGCTACAGACCTATTTGCGTCAATACTAAATTGCGTTTAATATTACTAAACTTGGCAGATGCATGCAAAATTCGTCAGACATAAAACCGCCTACCTCATCGATAGGCGGCTTTGTGTCTGAAATACTACGCGGCTACTTACCGGATCATTGGCACTCACTACCGTTGTAACAATTATCAGCATTCTGAATTGCAGTCATCGTCAAAGCAGCAGAATAATAAAATAATGATAATTATAATTATAACCCAGCTACTGCCACCTCGACCACCACAACCGCTACCAAATCCAAATCCCATTACTATTCCTCCTTTAAATATGTAGTAGGCTTAATACAATGTATAGTATGATGCACCCGATCACTTTGCGACTTGACCACAAATTAATAAAGAGAGCCGCACGCTTCAGGTGGAGTTTTCACCCCATCTGAGGTTTAGTCGACCTTATCCAGGGACTTCGCCGCTCTTAACTCCCGCTTACAGAGGCGTGAGTCTTAAAGCGGTCTAGTCATCGAATAAAAAGCAATTTAAAAGGTAAATATTAAACAATCCGCACTCTTTATCACGCACAAAAGCCGCCCGTCCCTTAGGACAGACGGCCTTCAACACAATCAAACAGCGGGCGGTGCTCATTGATTAATTGTGTTTAGTGCGTACGAAATAGTCGTTTAGCAAACTGAGTTGCAGTCATCATCAAAGCAGCAGAATAGCAGGAGGATTATAATTATAATTATAACCCAGCTACTGCCACCTCGACCACCACAACCGCTACCAAATCCAAATCCCATAAGTAGGACCTCCTTTTTACTATATAGTAGGGGGAGATACTTCATACTATGAGATTCAAGACGGTTTTGCTACCGCTACTAAAAAAATGAAATATGCGTTTTTTAGTTAAGAAACTCATATTTCAGACTTTATCTTCAAAGCCTCAAATATTTCTTTGTTCACTAGACCGGTGACCTCAAGACCTTTATCAGCTTGAAATTGCTTTACCGCTTTATCTGTATTGGCTCCGAACAAACCATCAGCACGGGCGGTTAAATATCCAAGCTCTTTTAATCTAAGTTGAAGGAGAACAACATCCTGGCCTGCCATGTTTTGCTTAAGGGTCCGAGCAAAATTAATTTTGGCGCCCTCAATCTTTACTGCTGTATTAATGGGAACCCATTCAAACACCTCTTCAACATCTTTATTGCGCATGCGAATGCAACAAAAACTTAGCGCTTTCGTGCTGACCAATCCAGATGCCTAAAATATCTTTTCTGCCATCGGCGTTAATACCAAGCACCACATAGGCTGCCTTTGTTACATATTGATGATTTTCTTTCACTTTGTAATGAATGGCGTCTAGAAACACGAAAGGGTATACTGTCTCCAGCGGCCGGTTTTGCCATGCCGCGACCTCCGGCATAATCTTCTCACTGATTTTGCTTACC
>Ga0153941_1000209_pt1 | contig 27543 bp, 26 predicted proteins | sample TSNJ025MetaG_FD_104733 | JGI IMG/M metagenome (GOLD analysis project Ga0153941, IMG submission 104733) | Attine ant fungus gardens microbial communities from New Jersey, USA - TSNJ025 MetaG | ecosystem: Host-associated > Fungi > Mycelium > Unclassified | place: USA: New Jersey, Brendan T. Byrne...
AGCACTTTATGCCGCGACTGAACTGGCCAAGCGGCCGGAGAACAAAGGTAAAAAAATTGTAGTCATCCTGCCGGATACGGGTGAACGTTATCTATCGACTCCCTTATTTGGCGAAGAGTGAACTTGTTTCAGCAAAGCTGAAACATCGGGGGTTCAGGTGGAGACTCTACTCCACCTGAACTAAAGCTGCCTGTAGAGGCGGGAGTCTTGACTCAATTTTTAAGATAAACAAACAGCGCTCGGCAGAGTATTCATCTGCAGGGCGCTGTTTGCTTGGTTATACGTAATACGTTACAATTAAGTACAAACGTAGTATAATTGAAAGTGTCTGAAATACTATGTTAAGAGGAATTGATATGGAAAGCTTTGTTGCGGCCCTTCGTGCCCAGGGATATAAAGTTACGCCCCAACGCCGCGCCGTTATTGAGGCATTACAAGGTTGTGGAAAATTTTCCACAGCCCAGCAGGTGTTAGAATTGGTGCGGCGGCAATATCCTGATATGAGCTTGGATACCGTTTATCGCAATCTGAGTCTGCTCGTAGAACTAGGCCTAGTTCATGAAGTCCGTGTCAGGGGGCGGGAAGGCAATGTCTTTGAAATTGCCATTAACGGCCATCATCATCATCTAGTCTGTCTTAAGTGTGGAAAAACGGAATGTCTCGATTTTTGCCCAATTCACGATCAGGATTTGGTCAGAGCCCAGGCCGGCGGCTTTAAAATTACAGCTCATTCACTCGAATTTTATGGCTATTGTATTGATTGCCGCAAGGTAAGTTTGGAAGTAAACAAAGAATGTACTGTCTAGGGAAGATACTTCCATGCTATGGAAAACTTGAATAAGGTTATATTATAGAAAAAAAGAAGATTCCCATGTACTAGATGAGAATTATTTTTTTATGTGATATTTAGCGAGGCAAACAGCCGGATTTTACACATATAGTCAGGGAACTAAGGTAAGAATTTGGAGGCAGTCATAATGAAAGCCGCTTTTTTCTATCAAACAATTATTGGAGAAATTATGATAGTAGAAAATGGGACAGCCATCACCCATCTATATTTCAACCGCGCGGCCGCCCCTAAAGAGGCTAACCTCAAGCAAACCCCGTTGCTTGAGGAAGCAGCCCGACAGCTCAATGATTACCTGGCGGGAAAGCGGCAAGTGTTTAAGCTTGTCCTGGCGCCTGAGGGTACGGATTTTCAGTGTGATGTTTGGTCGGCTTTGCAACAGATTCCATATGGTGAGACACGGAGCTACGGGCAAATTGCCGCCTATATCGGCCGGCCTAAAGCTTGTCGGGCAGTTGGCATGGCTAACAACAAAAATCCCATCTCAATTTTTATTCCCTGCCACCGGGTTATTGGCGCCAACGGCAAGCTAATTGGATATGGCGGGGGGCTAAATGTCAAGGAGCATCTGCTGAATTTGGAAAAAGCGCATGTGAGCTGATGACAAGCAAACATAGAGATCGATTCACTGAATGTTAATTGTATCCAACGGAGAATCTTTTGAAAAGCTTACATTTATGTCTGAGCTCATACCGGTAATCGTAAGCCGATAAGGGGCTTTGTTATTGGGTAAATCTTGGTATTGCTTTGTTTTTTGACCATCGATGTTTATTTCTCCACTCTTTGCGGATAAGTTCTTATCATAGTCTTCCGCTTTGTGTGTAGTCGCAATTTTAATATCACCTGAAATTGATCTAATGTGAGTATTTCCCGTAAAATTTCCTTGCAGCCAGATGTCGCCGCTTGTACTATCGATACTCAGACCGTCTGAGACTAATTCTTTTGCGCTGACATCTCCGGATACAACATGGATCTGTCCGTTTTTAAGGCTGCAACTACTTACCGTGATCGTGCCGCTTGTGGCGTTAAGTGTTGCATTGCTTATTGTGTTTTGGACAAGAGTAATATCGCCGGAAGCAGTACCAATTTGAGCCGTTTCACCAGTAAAATTATGCAATGTAATATCGCCGGAAGCAGTACCAATTTGAGCTGTTTTACCAGTAAAATCACGTAATGTAATATCGCCACTAGCTGTTTGGATGACAAGAGAGTTTAGTGCTGCAGCTTTAGGCAAGTAGACTTTGACATAGCTTTCTGTGGTCACTCCCGTGTCGAAAAAAGCTGATTCGATAATAAACCACCGGGATAAACTAATGCTTTTTTGCGAAATGAGAAGCTTGCCATCGTCAATTTGCCAGTCGACTTTTGCGCTGCTGTGATTGACAATGTCCACACCATAAAAATCACTCGGAATGACCTCAATATCGATTGCTGTGCCATCAATACGAATATCTTGAAAAGGTTGCAGGTTATACTCTGAAACTGTTTGGATATCACAATTTGCAATATGCAAACCTGTAAAATCAGCGTAAGCACTTGTTTTCGCACCTAGCATATAACCCGTTAACATCAGCACAAGGCCGCCAATTAAACTGACTGAGATAATTATCGTGGTTATTCTGTTCATAATCTTAAGTTTTGCCAAGTCTATCTCCCCCTTGCTAAAAAGTGATTGCCCAGCTTTGCAATCATTTTTGTACTAAACTTGATTGCCCACACGCTAGCTAGTAACAACACACAGCTTACCCCAAAGCTAGTCATTCCAAAGCCGATAAAGAATAGGGCAGTGGGAAAGTTTGAAAATAGCAATGCAAAAGACAGCATAAAAACAATGATGCCTTGAATACCTGTAGCCAAGACCGCTATCCCTAAAGAAAATACGACACTGACTGCGGCAATAATTAGCGAAAAGATAACGGCAATAAGTGCAATTGCTAATGGTAGAGCAATAGGCGAAGCCAGAATCCCTAAGATAATAATCCAAACCATCGAAATTTTATTTTTAGCAGTCTGCTCACTCACCGCTGCTTTATCGGTGGTAAGCCGTCCAATTATTTGCGCTGCGACATAAGCCGGAGGGCCAAGTTCGGCGATTACTGCCTGCTCGTTATCTTCACCAGCCTCGGCAAAGTATTCCTGATAGTATTCCAGGGCGTCCTGGAGGTCTTCTGGTGGTAATAGGCTAAGCCTTTTTTTTAGCTCTGTCATATATTCTGCTTTGCTCATCAGGTCATGCCTCCTAATAAGATATTATCAATCTTGTTTTTGTAAGCTAGCCACTCTTGCTGATAGAAGCGTACCCTTTCCTTGCCCTGTTCTGTTATTGTATAATATCGTCGGTTACGTCCACTAACAGCTTTATCATATATGGCAAGCAAGTTTTCTTTTTGCAGTCTTCGCAATACTGGATAGAGTGTAGACTCTGATATTTCTACAACAGTTTTGATTTTTTGGGTAAGCTCATAGCCATAAGTATCGCCTTGGGCGACTACAGCTAGTACGCAGGCATCAAGCAAGGCAGCATTAAGCGTAAACACCATTTTCCTCACCTTTTCTTTAAATCATAAGTGTATCTTGTATAATATTATATGATATATAGTATTGTGGTGTCAACGCTATATCTAGCTTTATCCGTTGACTACGCCGCTCTAAGACTCCCGCTTCTGTAAGCGGGAGTTAAGGGCGGTTACGTCCCTGGAGAAGGTCGACCAAACTTCAGATGGGGTAAAAATTCCACCTGAAGCGTGCGTCTCTCTTTATCACTGGTGCTATCATGTGTAAATCTTGTTGGGTACTATAAAGACGAAAGTAGATAGAAAAGGAGATTATAATGTTGAATATTGGTTGTCATTTATCGACATCTAAAGGCTATAGACATATGGGGCAGGAGGCGCTGGCCATTGGCGCCAACACGTTTCAGTTTTTCACTCGCAATCCACGCGGCAGTAAAGCAAAAAAAATTGATGAAAAAGACGTTGCCGCCTTGCTGGAGCTGGCAAGTGCCAATAACTTTGCCACACTGCTCGGCCACGCACCCTACACGCTCAATGCCTGTTCCGCCGATCCGGGTCTACGGGAATTTGCCGGCGCGATTATGGCGGAGGATTTGGCTAATCTGGAGTATCTGCCGGGAAATTTCTATAATTTCCACCCTGGCAGCCATGTCGGGCAGGGCGTTTCCGTTGGTATCGACTTTATCGTGGCGATGCTTAACAAAATTCTGCGACCCGAACAACGGACAACTGTATTGCTTGAGACAATGGCCGGTAAAGGAAGCGAAGTTGGCAGCAACTTTGAAGAGCTGCGCGCGATTATTGACAGGGTCGAGCTCCAAGACAAGCTAGGTGTCTGTCTAGACACCTGCCATGTGTTTGATGCAGGCTATGACATCGTCAACGACCTGGATGGCGTGCTGGAGCAGTTTGACAAGGTCATCGGTCTGGCAAGGCTTCGTGCTATCCATCTCAATGACAGCTTAAACCCGATCGCAAGCCACAAGGACCGCCACGCCTGCATTGGCCAAGGCTATATCGGCTTAACAGCTCTTGTTCGCATCATTAACCATCCCCAGCTCCGCTCTCTGCCCTTCTATTTGGAGACTCCCAATGAATTACCCGGTTACGCTGCGGAAATTAAACTGCTCAGGGAAGCGTATCAGGAGTAAGGAGCTGGAAAATGGCGATATTTCAGTATGGGCTGACCGAAATTGATTATTTAAAACGGAAAGATAAGCGACTGGCACAAGCTATTGACCGCATCGGCTTTATCGAACGCCCGGTCATTCCCAACTTGTTTGCAGCACTTGTCAACAGCATCGTCGGTCAGCAAATTTCATCGAAAGCAGTCGGTACGATATGGACTCGTATGCAGGAGCGGTTCGGTGAAATTACACCAGATAACATTGCGTTGAGAACAGCTGAACAAGTGCAGCAATGCGGTATTACCATGAAAAAGGCAGTTTATATCAAAAAAATAGCCACTGCGGTACGCAGTGGCTATTTTAATATTGCCGAGCTCTCCGAGCTGCCGGACGATGAAGTTATGAGACGGCTGTGTGCTTTAGATGGCATTGGCGTGTGGACAGCGGAAATGCTGCTGACGTTTTCCTTGCAGCGTCCGGACGTAGTCAGTTGGGGCGATTTGGCCATCAGGCGCGGCATGATGATGCTCTATCATCACCGGCAGTTGGATAAGGTCAAGTTTGAGCGGTACAAACGGCGGTATTCGCCGTATGGCACTGTTGCCGCGCTCTATCTATGGGAAATTTCGGCAGGGAGATAATGAGGGAGAGAGTTATAATGATTGCAGGCGGTGTACTTGTCAATCTTTATCTTAAATATTGAGTCAAGACTCCGCCTCTACAGGCGGCTTCAGTTCAGGTGGAGTAGACTCTCCACCTGAACCCCCGACGTTTCAACTTTGCTGAAACAAGTTCACTGTATGTTGTACATCCCCTTGCTGCTCAGGTAGTTGAATATACCTTCACCATGTTCTTGTTCTTCTTTTTGGATATGATTTAACGCCTGGCGCACGTTGGCGTCGGCGAATTCAAAAATAGCAGTATCATAAGCGCCAGAGACATATTTTTCTGTCATCAGCATGTCGTTGCACAGCATGGCATCGGCTTTGCTGGTTGTTGTGGCAGCAGATGATGACTGTGCTGTTTGATTTGTTGTCTGACCTGATTGCGATTGAGTGGCTTGTTGCCCCTGCTGGCTTTGATTCATGCTGGGAACTTGTCCGCTTAATATTGACGTTATCGTATTTAAATGCTGCTGCTCCTGTTGAGCGTAAGATTGAAATAGCTGCTTAAGCTGGGGGTCGCTTGCCTGGGCAGCATATTTCTGATACTTTTCGATGCACACTTTCTCGTGTGAGCTTTGATCTTGTAATAGTTGTGTTTCTTTTTTTGAAAGTTGTAAGGCCATGACGGAGCCTCCTTTAGTTTTTTTTAGTTTTCCCAAAATATCCATCACCATGCAAAGTAAAAAATAACTATTGGACGTGTGCTAATGTGACAAAGTTCGTACTTGAAAAATAACTTATTTTTAGCTATGCTAATTGTAAAGGGAATTTTTTTATAAGGGGATGTGGAGGCCATGAAAAAATCAATTGGGGCAAAGACTTTTGTTATGCCTACGCCCATTTTGATTGTTGGTACATATGGGGCTAACGGTGAGCCTAATATTATGACGGCTGCCTGGGGGGGCGTTTGTTGCTCGGCGCCGCCGTGTGTGGCGATATCTTTACAGAAAGTTCGTGCCTCATATAACAATATTATTGAGCGCAAGGCGTTTACTGTCAGTATACCGTCCCGGAAGCATGTCGCTGAAGCCGATTATGTTGGTATTGCCAGTGGCAAAGATACAGATAAATTTGCTGTTACCGGTCTAACTGCTGTAAAAAGCGATGTTGTTGATGCTCCGTATGTTGAGGAATTCCCTCTGGTATTAGAGTGTCGGTTGCTGCATACAATTGAGATTGGATCGCATACTCAATTTATCGGGGAAATCGTCGATGTTAAAGCCGAGGAAGCTGCTTTAGGCGACAATGGCCTGCCAGCCAGCGAAAAAGTAGATCCTATTTCCTATAGTCCGCCCGATAGTACGTATTATGGGCCGGGAGATCTTTTAGGGCGGGCATTTTCCATTGGTCTAAAATTTAAAAAGTAAAACAGCAAAAAATGAAATAGTGTACTAAAAACGTGGATAAATAGTTTATTTGCAATATTTTGACAATTCTAGAATAATTAGTTTACAGCTTCGGGAATATGTGGTATAGTATTTACATAAGCAAGCGTATATAAATTGAAATATCTTACATATTAGTGGAGCTCACCACGTGAACTGTAATTTTTACCCGATGACTAAACCGCGTCTTAACTCCCGCTTCTACAAGCGGTAATTAAGAACGGCTAAGTCCCTGGATAGGGTCGACTAACTTCAGATGGGAAAAACCCTCCTGAAGCTAGGTCTCTCTTTATCTGATGACTAAGCCGCTCTAGACTCCCCCTTAGCCAAGTGGGAGTCTTAGAGCGGCTAAATCAATGGATAAGGTCGACTAACTTAAGATGGGATAAAATCCCTCCTGAAGCTTAGTCTTTCTTTTTCACGAAGCTGATCGCCTGTGACAGTAGCCGTGTACTGGAGATCGTCATTTCTTCTTTTTGAAGAGACAAGCTAAATTTAGATTAACTTGCGGTTTGGTGCATTTGGGATAAAAAGCAAGGATATATAGGCTGTTTACTGTAATCAGTTGTTACATATATGGCAATAGTTTAGAACTGTGGCTAAGGTGCATTGCTTATGCTTTGAGCCGCCTCATCGCCAATAGGGAGGTGTTGTCAAAGTTAATCGTGGGCTTATTTTAAAACTCGTGTGATATTTAAGGTTATATTAAAGGGGGACGTAATTAATGGCTTGGGATCCTACAGTAATGAAAGACTGGCAAATTGCTGAAGCAGCAGAGGGAAATATACCTACTACAGAGAAGTATCAGGAAATGTTGGGGCTGACAAAGGATGAAATCATTCCTTACGGCAAAACCCCTAAAGTTGATTTTCTAAAAGTAATTGAACGTCTAAAAAATAAACCTGACGGTAAGTATATTGAGGTAACTGCCATTACTCCCACACCGCTTGGTGAAGGTAAATCGACAACTTCGCTTGGTATCATGGAAGGTCTGGGCAAACGTGGGGTAAACGTCGGCGGTGCTTTGCGGCAGCCGTCCGGTGGACCGACTATGAATGTCAAAGGAACTGCAGCCGGCGGAGGTAATGCTCTTTTAATTCCGATGACTGAATTTTCGCTTGGTTTAACAGGCGACATTAATGATATTATGAATGCACATAACCTGGCGATGGTTGCAATGAACGCCAGGATGCAGCATGAAGCTAATTATACAGATGCTGAATTGGCAAAGCGGGGCTTAAAACGCCTTGATATCGATCCGAAAAACATTGAGATGGGCTGGGTCATCGACTTTGCCGCTCAAGGGTTGCGGAATATCACGATCGGGCACGGCGGCAAAAAAGATGGCTTCCTGATGCAATCTAAATTTGGTATTGCCGTTGGCTCCGAATTGATGGCCATCTTAGCAGTGGCCAAAGATTTGGCCGATATGCGCGAACGTTTCAAACACATCGTAGTTGGCTATAACAGACAGGGCGATCCTGTTACTACCGCCGATCTTGAAGTCGATGGCGCAATGGCTGCCTGGATGCGTAATACAATTAATCCGACATTGTGCGCCACTGTCGAAGGGCAGCCGTGCTTTGTTCATGCCGGCCCGTTTGCCAATATTGCTATCGGTCAGTCTTCGATTATTGCCGACCGCATCGGCTTAAAGTGCTTCGATTATCATATTACCGAGTCCGGCTTTGCTGCCGATATCGGCTTCGAAAAATTCTGGAATGTCAAGGCTCGTCTGAGCGGTCTTACGCCTAATGTTTCTATTTTGGTCGCGACTGTTCGCGCTCTCAAAATGCATGGCGGCGGACCTACCGTCGTTCCTGGACGTCCGCTTCCGGACGAGTATACTAAAGAAAACCTGGAGCTGCTGGAAAAAGGCTGCGAAAACATGGTGCATCTGATTAATGTCATCAAAAAATCGGGCATCAAACCGGTTGTTTGTATCAATGCTTTCTACACTGACACTAAGGAGGAGCATGCTCTTGTTAAGCGGATTGCCGAACAAGCTGGAGCCAGGGCTGCTGTTTCCGAGCATTGGCTGAAAGGCGGCGACGGCGCCCTTGATCTGGCTGATGCTGTTATTGACGCTTGCAAGGAAAAAGTCGATTTTAAATACCTCTACCCGCTGGAAATGCCGCTGCGTCAGCGTGTCGACCTGATAGCCAAAGAAGTTTATGGTGCTGACGGAGTTGACTGGGCGCCACTGGCAGTCGAAAAAGCGAAGAAGTTTGAATCTGATCCTAAGTATGCCGACTATTGCACAATGATGGTTAAATCTCATCTGTCGTTGTCCCATGAACCATCGTGGAAAGGTGTGCCGAAAGGCTGGCGTCTGCCAATTCGTGATATTCTGGTCTATGGCGGCGCTAAGTTCCTCTGCCCGATGGCTGGCGCAATCAGCCTGATGCCGGGAACTAGCTCCGATCCAGCCTATCGCCGGATTGACATAGACGTTCATACCGGCAAAGTTAGCGGTTTGTTCTAACTCTGTTTAAACAAAAAGGAGCTTCGAATTTTCGAGGCTCCTTTATTGCTGCTTTTCTAGACTTCGGACAGGATATTTACCACCGACAGGCGAACTAAATTACAATAGAACGCTGAAGGGTTGGAGACAATTTGCGATTGGACGATATATATACTGTGTTTTGGCGGGATTGGGTAGTACTAAATCGGCGCTTGGTCAAATTCATTTTATCCCGGATGATTAGCCCGGTTCTGTACCTAGTTGCATTTGGCTGGGGTTTGGGGCGTAGCTTGTCAGTAAACGGCGGGAGCTACCTCGATTTTATTTTGCCGGGCATTATGGCGCTTAACGCGATGAATATCAGTTTTAGCGCAGTCGGTTCGCCGCTTAATATGAGTCGATTGTATCATAAAACACTGGAGGAATATTTGATCGCGCCCGTCAGCCCTGGTTCTTTTGTAACCGGCAAGGTATTGGCAGGAGCTCTTCGGGGATTAATCTCCTGTGCAATCATCTTTGTGTTGGCTTTTTTATTCGGAGCTAAGTTAACTATCAGTGCCGGTTTTCTGCTGACGCTGTCGCTGACTTGCCTGCTATTTGCAGCTCTGGGGCTGGTAGCTGCAATGTTGATCAACTCTCATGAGGATATGGCTACTTTTAATACCTATGTGCTGCTGCCAATGTCATTTTTATGTGCTACCTTCTTTTCGCCTGACCGCCTCCCGTTAGCATTGCACTGGTTTATCGACCTGTTGCCATTAACGCATGCAACATATGCACTACGAGCTATCGGGGGAGGAGCGGCGATACCCTGGCTGTCGGTCGGGGTGCTGGCCGTATATACCTTACTGCTGCTTGCCGTCGGCGTTAGGACAATGATTCGGGTTAGGGATTAAATCGTAACAAAGGTTGACAACAAAAAAACGAGTAGAGTGTACTGGCTGCACTCTACTCGTTTTCTTTGTTACAGAACCATGACTACCTTACCCAGCACATGGCTGACTGGGATAGGGCCAATATAGCGGCTGTCGCTGGAATTATTGCGGTTATCCCCCATCACATAGACTTGACCGGGCGGTATGGTGACCTTTTTGGAAGTGGCTGTATTCATCGTCTCCTTGATATAGGGTTCATCAAGCAAGGCTCCACTGCGGTAGAGCTTGCCGTCTTTGATTTCGATGACGTCGCCTGGCTTGCCGATAACCCGCTTAATCCAAATATGTTTGCCTACATCAGTCAGCTTGGCAACACTGAGATAGGTAGAAACCGGATCGGCCAGATCATCCTTTATGCTACGGTCGCGGAAAACACGGCTGTCGATAATGACAATGTCGCCGTACTCCGGCATACCGGAAAAAGTATGAGACAATTTTGAAACAAAGACGTAATCATTGTTATGAAGATTTGGCTCCATTGAACTGCCAACTACCCGGGTGGGTTGGAAGACAAAAGCATTAATGAAGATAGCCAATACTAGGGCAATAGCCAGACTGTATATCCAGTCGCCAATTTCTTTTATTAGTTTCATGAGTAATTCCCCCCCAAATACCAGATCTGTGTTATCTTAAACACTGAGTCAAAGCTCCTGCCTCTACAGGCGGCTTTAGTTCAGGCGGAGTTGATTCTCCGCCTGAACCCCCGATGTTTCAGCTTTGCTGAAACATCGGGGGTTCAGGCTGTGGTTATAAACCCCTACGAGGAAGTTTTCCCCGAGCTAAGTATTACTATAGCAGATCACCTTAATAGGGGCAAGAACTATTCGTGCTTTACCGGGTCAGGAAGGCTTTCCGCTAAATGTCATCATTGACTGCTTTTACAGCACGAAAAATCGAGGCCATTGAGTTAATTTAAGGAAAATTTTAGAAGTTAGTGCTTATTAGTCAGAGATAGGCTATAATAGTAATCGAGGGTTTGGCATAATATGTATCGGGGGGAATTAGTAGCGAGAAATAAGTTCGGTTTAAATAAATATAGGATGAATTTTAAAGTCTTTAGCAAAGCTTAAATGTGATTAAATTGGAGGAATTATGAGTAAAAATTTCAAGCTATATTTTTGGGTTGCTATTGGCTGCCTGGTGTCGAGTACTGCTATTAATGCTTTTTTAGTGCCGCATCATCTGTTAAGCGGCGGTGTTTCGGGCATAGCTATTATCTTTTACTTTCTATTTGGGCTGCCAATCGGTGCACAGGTTTTTGCTATGAATCTGCCACTGCTTTATGCCGCTCACCGTCTATTGGGGAAAGAGTATGCAGTTATGTCTGTTTATGGGGCAATTGTCTTTTCTGTCATAATCGATGCTACTCGCTTTCTGTCGCAGTATACGATTATCGATGATCCGATTATTTCGGCAATTACCGGCGGGGTATTTACCGGAATTGGCGGCGGTCTCGTTTTTCGCGTCAATGGCAATGCCGGGGGGCTTGATATTATTGCTGGCATTGTTAAAAAGTTCTACTCGCTGAACTTCGGTGTTGTCGGATTTGCAGTAAACTGTGTCATTATGATTGTGGCAGCCGTGCTGTTTGGTCTCAAGCTGGCGATGCTGACGTTAATCTCGATGTTTATCGCTGCCAGTGTCACTGATAAAGTAGTGGAAGGCTTCAATCGCAAGAAGGCGATTTTCATTGTTTCCTACAATACGGATAGTATTGTTGAAGTTATTTTAAAGGAGCTTGGTCGCGGCGTTACCATCTTGCATGGAGAAGGCGCTTATACCCATCAGGCAAAACAGATTATATTTGTTGTTGTCAGCCTTACTCAGATTGCTAAAATAAAGCAGCTCGTAAATGAAGCCGATCCACAGGCGTTTATGATTGTCCAGGATGCGGCTGAAGTAATGGGACGGGGATTTACCCTGCCAGACTCCAGACAATTATAAGCTTGTTAATGTAAACGAATGATGAAGGAGAAGTTGCTATGATTGCAGAATTTGAAGGTATCACCCCGACTTTAAATGAGAAGATTTTTATCGCCGACGGCGCTAAAGTAATCGGGGCTGTGACGATGAAGGAGTTTAGCAGCCTATGGTTCAATGCTGTTGCCAGGGGAGATGTAAACCGGATTGAGATTGGCCGGTATACTAACGTACAAGATAACAGTGTCGTTCATGTAGCTGATGAGCATCCTACGATCATCGGCGATTATGTTACGGTCGGCCATAATGCCATCATCCACGGTTGCACTGTTGAAGATCATTGTTTGATCGGGATGGGGGCTATCGTACTTAATGGCGCAGTAATCGGTAAAGGCAGCATTGTTGCTGCCGGTGCAGTCGTCAGAGAAAAGCAGATCATTCCCCCTCATTCGCTGGTCGTCGGTGTTCCAGCTAAAATCATCAAGACCGTACCCGAAGAGTGGGACAGCATTCATGCGCAGGCTATTAAGTATAAAACATTATGGTCTGAGCGCTATAAAATATTGCCGGATGCCGGTGGCGAACAGTATCATGGTGAAAAAATAGTATAGTGGCAGGAGGTTGGTAAAAATGGAATTAGATTTTATCTACAAGCGTCACAGTGTCCGCCATTTTAAAGAAGACGCAGTAGAGGAAGCAACCATCCGGGAAATTATCAAAGCGGCTACATATGCTCCTTCCGGGAAAAATCAGCAGAACTGGCACTTTGTCGTTGTAACAGACAAAAACAAAATTGTGGAAATTGCCCGGATTGTTGAGCAGACAAATGCCAATTTGGCGACATATCTGACAGATGAGTCCCAGATCAAGGCATTCACAGCATCTGTCGGCTACCACACAATTTTTAAAGGTGCGCCGGTTCTTATTCTTGTCTACGCCGGTCATTATCCTACTGTTTCTGAAATGCTGCTAACAGCCGGAGTTATGCCGGGAGACGAGGCCATCAAATACGCAAAGCCTAACCCTGGCATTCAAAATATTGCTGCCGCTATGGAAAATTTATTGCTGGCTGCAGCCAACCTGGGTTATGGTACGTGTTGGATGACGGGTCCCACCTATGCGGCAGAAGAAATATCGGAGTATATTGGCTTTAAAAAGGAAGGGTATCATCTTGCCGCTCTGACCCCGCTAGGGCTTCCTGCCAATGATAAGGTTACAGCCTCACCACGCAAGCCGATTGATGATGTTTTGACAATTATAAAGTAAGTCCATTATGTACGTCGATACAGCGTAAACGTGCACTAATTGGGAAAGCACGAATGGGCATAGGGAGAAGCAGTTTGACCTAAACTTTAAGGGACACGGCATTGATGCCTTGTCCCTTATTCTGTATTCGCCAGCAGCATGGACGTTATCTCTAGGGTGAAAGGCCGAACGGCTACTGGCGAGCGCTGTCGTTAGCCAGTAGCAAGGGGGTCTGGTTAATGATGAAATCTAAGGAAGTCGAGACAAAAGCTTAACCTTAGGTACACAAACGCAATTTGAGGATGGTTTTCAAGTTATCTTAAACATTGAGTCAAGACTCCCGCCTCTACAGGCGGCTTCAGTTCAGGTGGAGTAGAGTCTCCACCTGAACCCCCGATGTTTCAGCTTTGCTGAAACAAGTTCACTTTTCCAACATGATTTTGAGTATCTCTATATCAGTGGCTTTCATGCCCTCGCGCCCCATGCGCCCAATGCTGCTAATCGTCTTTTCTACATCTTCTTTTACAAGACCCTCACCGGGCTGAAAGACGCGATTTTTGCGACTTAAATGCAGTGCCATAATGGCTGCCTCGACGGCGCTGGCAATTTTTGCTGCACACGAGGGCTTAGCACCGTCGCATACCATGCCGCCGATATTAGCAATAGTATTGGTAATGGTATTGCATATTTCTTCGTAGCTGCAGCCCAGCAGGTAGGCGATTCCCGCTCCGCTGCCGCAGGCCGCGCTGACAACACCGCAATATGCGGAAAGGCTGCCGATATACTTTTTCTGGTGGATTGCTACCAAGTTGCTCACTACCAGCGCCCGGTATAGCTGCTCTTGACTTGCACCCTGCTCCTTAGCGTACTCTACTACCGGCATGGTGACAGTAATACCCTGATTGCCGCTGCCGGAATTGATGACTACAGGCAGGGGACAGCCGCTCATGCGGGCATCTGAGCCGGCGGCGGCGGCCGCCTTGGCGCGCAGCTTGACATTATCGGAATCGAAGTCGCTCATTAGTATTCGGCCAACCTGGACACCGTAGGGACGGTTCAGTCCCTCCTGCGCAATAGCGCTGTTAAAGCGGATCTGGCGGGAGAGCAACTCCTCGACGTCCGCTATAGCCACTTGGTCGGCGAACATGAGGATGTCCTTGACGTTTAGCAGAGATTTGTCCGGCTCGGTTTCCTGTTTTGACCCGGAATCATCATCTTCTTGCTTTGAAAACAGAACTTCGCCGTTTTTGGTAATGCGGACGATGTTGCTGTGATAATCGGCGATTGTCACCTCAGCCGTATTCTTGCCGGCAGCTACATGCATAATAATATACAAGCCGGCGGTATCCTCCAGCAGTTTGCTCTGGCAAAATCCTTTTGTCAGCAGCATTTTTGTTTGGGCAACGTCTTGTTCGGTAACGGTCTCCAGGACAGTAAGATCCCGGTTGGGATCTCCGCCTACAATACCCAGCACGGCCGCAGCATCAATTCCCTTAAGCCCACTGGAGTTTGGCACAGTCACCCCTTTTACGTTCTTTACGATGTTGCCGCTGCAGGAAACGATACAATTCTCCGGCATTTCACCCAGTATTTGGCGCGCCTTGGCGCCGGCATAAGCGATAGCAATAGGTTCGGTGCAACCCAGCGCCACGACTAGCTCGCTTTTCAGAATGGCAAGATAACTATTGTAGATTTTTTCGTTCATAAGCAAACATCCTTTCTAATAAAATTCGCGCCTTAGCCGTATGTCTTATATTATTCTTTCGAGTAATGAGGAGGACTCAGTATGAATTTTCTCAACCGGGAGTATTTTTTGATAGCTGCGGAGGCTGCAAAACGCCTCTATATTCTCAGTAGTCGCTGAGTAATCGCTGAGCAAAAAGAAGTCAATCTAAACAGACGGCATATATAACTATACGTAATTTTAGATTTCTACATCCAAGTATTTATTGGTTGCAACGTCAGGCAACTTCCCGCTAAAGCCTGACAGGCGCAAGCTCTTTTGTTCCCTTGGCTTTTGAGGGAAAATGCAAAGTGGAGCCCATTTCTCAATTTTAGAGACGGACGCCACTTTCATTATTTTCATTTACAGTCTGTCTCATATTCTTTCAGTTTGCGGTATAACGTCGCTTTGCTAATTCCCAACGCTTCCGCTGCTCGGATTTTGCCTTCGGTGGAAGTCCCAAAGCGGGCAAGTGCGTTCCTTATGGCCGTTTTTTCCAATTCAGCAAGCGGCATGACGCCCATCAGCCCGGACTGGCTCATCTCTTGCTGACGGATGCGCTGCGGCAACGAGGAAAAGGAAATAACGGAAGATGTCTCTACATTAACAAGATACTCAACGATATTCTCCAATTCCCGGACATTACCAGGCCAATCATATGAAAGCAAGGCATTGCGAACACGTTCATCCGTCAGGGCGATAGCCTTGTTAAAAATCGCGCAATATTTCGTCAGAAAGGCTTCTGCCAGCGGTAAAATATCTTCCCGGCGACAGTGGAGAGGCGGGATGTACAAAGGAAACACATTGATTCGGTAATACAAATCACCGCGAAACTCCCCGGTCCGCACCATTGCCTCAATATTTTTGTGGGTGGCGGCAATAATACGCACATCAACAGCTATCGTTTCAAGCCCGCCGACCCGTTCGATGCGGCGCTCTTGCAGCACCCGCAGCAGCTTGGCCTGCAGGACTAGCGACATATCACCGATCTCATCCAAAAATAAAGTTCCGCCATCAGCCAGTTCAAATTTTCCCGGTTTGCCGCCGCGGCGGGCGCCAGTAAAAGCTCCCTCTTCGTAGCCGAATAGTTCACTTTCCAGCAGTGCTTCCGGTATGGCAGCGCAGTTAACGGCGATAAAGGGCCGATCCTTGCGCTCACCACCGCAGTGAATAGCGCGGGCAAATAGTTCCTTGCCGGTGCCACTCTCCCCTTGAATCAGTACGGTGGTGCTGCCTGCGGCCGCCAAGGCGGCCGCAGCCTTAGCCTCTTTCAGCAAATGGCTGTCACCTAAAATCATATCCAACGTATATAAAAACGTCTGATTCGAAAGTTGAGAAACAAATCGACGCACCTCGGCCATTTCCCGCAGTGTGGCCACCGCACCGCATAGCCGGCCGCTTTCAAACCAGGGCTTGGCGGTTACCAGATATTGCTGCCGACGCCCTTTGACAGACCGGGAAAACTCCCTGTTGACAATTTCGCGACCCTGCATGACTTCTTCCAGGCGCAGTCCAGGAAACACGACGTTCAGCGCCGTGCCGGTCGCATTGGCAACTTGAATGCCCAACATCCTGGCGGCCGAAGCATTCAGATTGGCGATATGTCCGCTTGAATCAATCGCCACGATCCCTTCCTGGACAGTATTAATAACTGTTTCCAGTTCATTTTTCATGGCTTCCAGTTCACAGAGAGTTTGCTTCTCAACAATCTTGCCGGCCAGCAGTTCAGCCATGCGGATGAGGAAACCGGCCAAATCATTCTGATGCTCTAGCAGTGTCTGACGCTGCCGATCCGTAAAAGCAATCAGGGCAATAACGCCTACGGTCAGCCCGTCGACCATCACCGGGCAGCAAGCCTGCGCCCTCTCGGTGCAAAACTGCCGCGCCTCACAAGTGGTACAGGCACTGTCCTCTACCGGATTACTGATCAAAAAGCTGCGGTTGCTTTTCAGTACCTGGGCAAAAATAGTATCCTTAGCCAAGGCAACACCAATAGTATCTTTATATCGCCCAGTTCCGGCAACTCGCCGGAGCGTTTCATCAACAATTGTCACTTCCACACCAAGCACGCTGGCAATAGCTTCAGCCACCTGCTGCGCAGTAGCGCCAATCTGCGCTAATCTAGACATAGCTTCACCTCTCACAAACTTCACCTTTTTGACTCAAATTCGTATCTCATCATCATTTTCCTGCTTATTGATAGCTATCTTCTCATCCTTTACGGAAATCATTATAGTCTGATAAATATATTTGACCAGAAACAACAGCTAGGAAACCGGAAACAAGAAAAAACGTCAATGTAAAATAGGTGATTAGCAGATGAAGTTATGAGCAAGTGAGGGTTTTAAATGAAGCAAGTGGCTTAAAGATACGATGAAGCGCTTAATGGCGAAATAATACGGGAGATTAACCGTCAAAGTATCGGTATTATTTGGCGGCGTTTGCGGCGATATTCAAGGCATCCCATGGTCTGGAAAAGGGCGGCGCGTAGAAGAGATCCAGCATGCCTAGCTCTGTAACTGTCATACCATTCCAAATTGCCGTCGCCAACACATTGGCTCGCAAGGCCGAGCCATATTTTCCGGCCACCTGACCGCCTAATAACCGCTTATTTTCCTGATCATAAATGAGCTTTACAAAAATATCGGATTGTCCTGGCAAGTAATTGCTATGGTTTTTATCACGGATAAACACAGTTTTATAAGGATACCCGAGCTTGGCGGCTTCCCTCTCGGTCAGCCCCGTTCTTCCCGCCTCAAGCTCCATGACCCGGATAGCCGCCGTACCTAAAGTTCCTGGAAAGCGGCTGCCCTTGCCAGCCATATTTTCTCCGACAATTTTACCAACTTTATTAGCCGTTGTAGCTAACGGAATATATACATTTTCATTACTAATCAAATGGCGTACCAAGGCGCAGTCGCCGGCAGCATATATATTCTCTATATTTGTTTGCCCGTGCTCATCAATAATTATTGCACCGTTCTTTGACATAGCAATTCCGGTATTTTGTAAAAATGCAGTGTTTGGTCTCACCCCTGCAGCCAAAACTACCAGGTCGGCAGGATATTCTTTCCCTTTATTGGTAACAACGCCGGTTACCTGAGTACTGCCTTGCATGGCTGTTACACTTTCCGCCACATGTACGGCAATTCCCGCGGCTGCTAACTCCTGCTCGAAAATATCAGTAATTTCCTTATCAAAAACATCGGGAAGTACTCGTTCATCCAACTGAATTATTCTGACCTTTTTTCCAATTTTAACCATAGCTTCGGCAACTTCCAATCCAATAAATCCGGCGCCGATAATGACGACCTCTTTATTGGCATCCAATTGAACTGCTTGCTTTAAGGCCAACCCATCGGCCATAGATTTTAGTGTAAAGACATTTTTTAACGGCAAATTCCTGATTGGCGGTGTAATAGCCGCTGCTCCGGTGGCTATTAGCAAACGATCATACTGTTCCTTGCTTGTCTCATCTGTCTCCAGATTCCTGACAATAACTGTCTGGGATTGCGGATCTATCGCGACCGCTTCATGTTTGATCTTAATTGTTATGCCACTGGTGTCAAATTGTTTTACTGTTCTGGAGATCATGAAGTTAGGATCGCTGAAATTGTCTCCGATAAAATATGGCAAACCGCAAGCTCCAAATGAAACAATGTCTGACTTTTCGTAGACTATAATCTCAGCTTCGGGAGCTAGACGCCTAGCCTTTGCCGCCGCACTGGCGCCGGCTGCTTCCGCTCCAATAATAATAATTTTCATAGAGTGGCTCTCCTCGTACTCTTTATTAAGCATTGCATGTGAATTGCCGGAACTGCCTTAACCTAATGGCGGCAACTATATTAAACTCAACTCATGATCTCTTCACCTTCCGGCAAAGGTTCTGATAAAGTCAGAACAACAAAAAGGGCAAAGATAGAGCAAGCGGCAAGAAACATAAAGGCCATATCCCATTTGAACCTGTCCAGAATAATACCAACCACCAGTGGCGAAAATGCGCCGCCAATCGAACCGCCGGTGTTGACAACACTATACGCTAACGGATATATTTCCTTTGACGTAAAGGCCATTGGGTAGCTGACATAAGTCCAGTAGCTTAGATTGAGCAGGAAGCCGGTCAAAAACAGCATAACTGCCAGCAATGCAGGATTATCCGGGGCAAAAATCAAGCTGTATATCGCAATAGAGGTAAATACAGTGCTAATTATCATCAACGGCTTGCGGCGTTTATTAAATATCCTGTCAGATATCCAGCCGCCAGCCATATTTCCCAAAACCGCACCGACAAACGGGGCACTGGTCATCATCCCCATACTTAGAGTGGTATAGCCCTTTTCTGTTACTAAATAAGACGGAATCCAAAACATAATGGTGTTTATAATGCCTGACATGCAGAGAAAACAAATGCCGGTGCCAATAATATTCCAGGATAGAAACATTTCGCGGATAGACGTAATAGGAGTCATCTTTTTGGTCCGAATGAGCTTGTCTACCCATGCGGGGCAATAATTCTTTCGCGTCTTGGACTTCTGCTTTTCATCAATCTGCATATCTTCGTCTCGTATAGTTTTCAGCTCAGTAGCAGATACGAAGGGACTTTCCTCAGGCTTGTTCGCCACCATAAAATACCATAGGATAGCAAAGATAATTCCGGGAATGGAACAGGCCAGAAATACCGCTCTCCATCCCCACATCAAGATTATAAATGCGCAGATTGGAGGTACAATGACCGGGCCGGCTTTCATGGCCGCGAAATAAAGCCCCATTGCCCTTCCTTTTTCTTTGGGCGGAAACCATTGATTGATGGTATTGCCGCATCCGATGCCAAGCGGAGCCTCCGATATCCCTAAGAGTGCTCTGTACAATTTCATCATTGCCAGGTTGGAAGAAGTGCCAATCAGCCAGGTACTAATGGAAGTGGCCAACAAAGCAACTGTCATGATGATACGGGTTGGAAATTTTTTATATAAAAAGCCTATGGGAATTTGTCCAACCGCAAAAACCATGAAAAACAAACTGAGCAACATTCCCGCTTCAGTGTTTGATATTCCAAACTCTTTTTTCATATAAGGCATAACCATGCCAAGATTAGCGCGGTCAGCTGTGGCAATAGAGTAAACTGCAAAAATAAGAATCATTACTACCCAGCGATAATACGGGGCCTTTTCCATGATAGCCCAGGATTTTGTAGCAGGATATGTTAGCGTTGCCGCTGCTTTTTTCTCAGGCGTTTCTGACATCCTAAATCCTCCTCTAATCTGTCTGCCTTACTGTTGGAATACAGCCTTCGCGGGCGAAGCAGGTTGCGCCCGCAAAAGCTTTCTCGACTACCTTACTTTTTGAAGGTATACTTTTAATCCCTTAAAAACTTCAGCAGTCTGGAGACCGCCGCCAAAAACCTGAGCATCGCTGAGTGAACCTGAGGCGTGAATGTGAGTGTAGTAGCCATCATCACGCCGAATAACCTCCCCAGTACAACTTAGGATTTCGAAAGGGCCTGCTATATTGGTCTTTTGTACCTGCGGCGGCAGCGTATTTCCTGCTGCATTACCTACAATAACATTTACTACTGACCCCAGGGCGCCCTGAACAACTCCTTCTTCCCAATTCTGGTCTGAGACAAACTTGCGAACTGCTTCAATAACATTTTCCCCTGTAGATAGTTGAAGAACGTGTACTTGTTGAACCATTATTGCAATAACCTCCTGTTATTCCTATGTCAAAATACACAACTACTATTGGCAATTTTCTTGCTATTTGCTCGCCTAAAATGCTAGCGCCTATGCTATTCTTGTTCCTCGGCGGGAGCTATGAATTCCCCCGCCGAAGACCTTGTCCAGCTAACTGGTTTATACCGTGATGAACACTTTGCTGCTACTTACGGCCATATTTCTCAGTAACGCCTAGCTCGTCCATAATCTCCTTCAATTCCGCTAATTTCTTGCCTTCCAGTTCAGGATACGGGCGACGAATGCCGCCAGCCGGCAAGCCAAGAATTTTTAAAGCGGCTTTAATTACAATCGGATTCGAGAACCAATACAGTGCCTTTAACAAGGGGTAATATTTGAAATACAACGCGCGGCATTCTTCTATTTTCTCAATACTATCCCAAGGCCTGGATATTAGCGCCATTTCTTCCGGAATAATATTGCCCCCGATATTGGCAGTACCGTTGCCGCCTATGGCCAATGTTGGCAACACAATGGAGTATTTGGGGAAATCGCAGCACAGAATATTGAGCTTATCACCAACTCTTCTTTTTACTTCCACAAGCTGCGCGACATTGGGCATGGCTTCTTTATCAACAATAAAATTAGGTATTTCATTTACAAGAGTTTCCAGTGTTTCCGGTTCAAGATTTACGCCTAGACGCGATGGATTATTATAAACTCCCACCGGTATAGAGACCGATTTCATACAAGTACGCATATGCTCAAGCACTGCCGTTTGCGGTGGCAGAAGATAAGGAGGAACTGTAAAAATTACGCCGTCAGCGCCTTCGGCAGCAGCAAATTGCGCGAATTTCACAGTATCAGCGGTTGACGATTGCGAGGCATTAAAAAACACCGGAATGCGCCCTTTAGTCATTTTAATAACTTCTTTGACGATACTCTTTCTCTCTTCCTGCGTTAGCAGGGTAACTTCGCCAGCAGATCCTGTCACAAAGAGCTCAGATGTTCCATAAGCAATCTGATGATCAATGATTTCTTTAAAGCCGCCGAAATCAACATCGCCGTTCTCATTATATGGAGTAGGAATGGCAACCCAGGAACCAGAAGGTTTGAACATAAAATATCACCTCATATTTTTATTTACTATTATAACAAGCAATTTACATGCCAAAATATTCCCTTATTCGACTTTTTTGATAATATTCAGGTATCATTGCGATCTAAGCGCACTCGCTATATTACTGTCATCTATTGGTATTGCTTGCTTAATAAGGTGTTATTTTACAGTAAAAACTTCTTCTGAATTTTGATTTATAAACATAACCATACAGGAAAATAGAAGCCGATTTTCATTGTTGTAAAAAGTATTTTCTCAAATTGCGAATAGTAAAATTATAGAAATCCATGTCGAAGTTGAAACTATGTGATTTCTCAAAAAAAGAACCTATTTCTCATATTGAGAAATAGGTTCTTTTCTTACCGCAAAATTAGCTTAACCAGTCAATTACTTGAGTAAATCGTAACGGAATAATGTTTCGGATCAAGGAACGTCGTGCTTAGTCTTAATGATTATTGCATCCAAATCCTTTCGCAAAGAAATGACTTGGAGCAACAGGTAGCCGGGAGCGGGGGCTTATACATTCAACCCCAACTGATATAGGCTTGATTCGGGAAATCCGTTCGCTCAATGACGCGTCTTGTGCTTACGCTCTCTGGCCAGTACCATTCCGGCATTTTTCCCAGCCCATATAACGCAACAGCGTCTTAGAATGCTCGTTAAGTGAATTAAAAGTCCAGTCATCTGAATCGTGTACAGTAGCCATAAGAATCGCTTTTTGCTTACATGCAATCTGGAATTGGTGGCATAAAAGCGGTCTATTGCAGTTTTTATCCGATGACTAAAGCGGTCGAAGACTCCATCTTCTGCAAGCGGGAGTTAAGAGCGGCTAGACATTTGGATAAGGTCGACTAAACTTCAGGTGGGGTAAAAATCCCACCTGAAGTTAAGCCTCTCTTATCTTGCCTCGATTTAGGAACACGGTCAATGCGTGTTTATGGAAAGCTGCATGTGGAGTGCTGTGTTTTACATGTCAATCTTACTCATAATGGTAATCAAGCAGTTTCATAAGTTCTTCAGCATCAACTAACCTTTTAGCTGTCTTTGATTTTGCCGCCTGCGATAGTTCTGTCACCAATAGATCGGCAATATATAATGGCGCTGACATCGAATTGTGATACGATAAACTATCATATTCGCAAGGCAATATAATATCCGAGTACGGCGCTAAAGGCGCCGCAAATCCATCGGTAATAGTTATTATTGAAGGATTTCTTAATTTTCGAATTGATTTAACCAGCTCTATTGTGGATTTAGCATAGCGGGGCAAGCTAATTACAATCATCAAATCATCTGCAGTAATGTTTAATGCTTGATCAATGTCTTGCCCCACAGGGGAAAGTAATTTGCAGTTATTCAACTGCTGGTTAAAAGACTGATACAAAAAATATGAAATGGTAAATGAAGTTCTTGCACCTAATAAAAAAATTGTTTTTGCTTTTTTAATAAATTGTATTGATTCGTGAATTGCTTCTTCAGATAAGTTCTCTTGGGTATTTTTTATGTTGTGTATCTGTTTTTCAGCACATTTCAGTTTAAGAGAATCTTCGTTAACTGTTACTGTGTTTTTTTCCAGCCTGGATTCAGGGGTTAATTTGCTGCGAATATATTTTTGAAGTTCCTTTTGTAATTCGGAATATCCGCTAAACCCTAAACTGAAAGCAAAACGCATAACAGTAGTAGTGCTAGTGCCAATACTTGCGGCTATTTGATCGAGTGTTTGAAAAGAAGCTTCAACTAGATTATCTTGAATATATTCAGAGACCTGAAGTTGCGCTTTTGTTAAATCATTTGAACTGCTTTGAATTCTCTGCAATATGTTTATGTTCATTTAAGATCATCCTAACTAATTTATATTATGTATCACTATTATAGTATATCTAAATCCTTAAATTGGCAATGCTGCGAAACAAATTATATTCTTGACATTCCTTAGAAGAGGATGCTATACTGAAGCTGAAAATGTAGTATTTAATACGTTATTTATATTTAAAAATAGTAATTAAAACAATTTAATGAAATGGAAATTTTAAGAATATGGATTTCAATTAACGTAATAATAGAGTCATATGAATCCAACTCAAATTGATACTGAGTTATATAAGCAATCGTTTCCTGCTGATTATTTACCATCCTAATCATCCGGGGTCGAATACTACCCGATATATATTTGACTTTTTTGCTCTGGCTGATTATTGCAATTTATCCGATGGAACTGAACCGCGTTTTAACTCCCGCTTCTGTAAGCGAGAGTTAAAACGCGGCTAAGTTCCTGGATAAGGTCGACTAAACTTCGGATGGGGTAAAAACCCACCTAAAGCTAAGTCTCTCTTTATAATGGAGGTGTTGATTGGCAGATTTAGTATCTTTACGTACCAGGCTAAGTGGAATTTAGAAAGGGGTTTTATTCATGAAGGTAGCCTTAACAGGCAAAAAGGGGATTCCCGCACAGATATTAATAGCTTTTGTTTTAAGTATTGTGGTTGGATCTATGTATCCTAGTTTTGCGAAATCGCTTAAGCCTCTGGGAGATATTTTTATTACATTAATCAAAATGATTATTGTACCGGTAATTTTTTGTACGATTACCACCGGAATTGCCGGTATGGGTGATATGAAGAAGTTAAAACGGGTAGGCACTAAGATGCTGGTCGTATATGTTGGTATGACATTTTTCGCATGTGTCATTGGACTCGGTGTGGGCTATATGGTTCGTCCAGGAATGGGTGTTACTATGCAGGAAGCTCAGTCATTCACCCAAGCAATCAAAACACCGGGTGTCGGGGACTTTTTGTTAATGATGATGCCCTCAAGTTTTGTGGGGGCACTGGCAAAAGGCGATATTGTGCAAGTTTTGGTATTAGGTCTTTTTGTAGGAATTTCCCTTGTAGGCCTTGGCAACAGAGCTTCAGCAGTTAAAGAACTATTAGAGCAAGGGTCAGCAATCAGCTTTTACATCGTAGATATTGTTATGCTGTACTCGCCAATTGGCGTTTTTGCACTGATGGCTAATGCAGTTGCTTCTTATGGAATTTCGCTTTTTGGCGCGATGATGAAATATATTTTTGCAGAGTATCTTGCTGCGCTGATCATAGTGGTTCTGCTTTTTATATTGCCGCTAATACTGTATGCAAAGATCAATATATCTAAAGCCTCTAAAGACATAAGCACTGTGTTCATTATGGCCATTTCAACCTGTAGTAGCGCTGCTACTCTTCCTTTGTCGATGGAAACGGCTACGCATAAATTTAAACTTCCCCAATGGCTTGTAGACTTTTGTCTACCGCTGGGCGGCACTGTCAATTCAACGGGAGCCGGTATGTACAAGGCTATTCTCATAGTTTTTGCAGCCGATTTTTATGGACTCACGCTAGGTATTGAACAAATGATCGTAACTGTGCTGATTTCTACCATGCTTTCTGTTGCTGCGCCGGGAATCCCGGGCGGCGGGATTGTTATGAGCGCTATTATGATGAGCCTGATGGGGCTGCCTTATGAAGTTGTCGGTATGCTCGCTGGCATATACCGCGTTGTTGATATGCTGCATACTCCGCTGAATGTAATTGGCGATATTGTAGGAGCAATCCTGATAGGTAAAAGTGAAGACGTTTGGTCAAATGAGAAGTATGTGAAGGAAAGTGAAGTATAAAAATACAATTAACGGAGGGGTATAAATGATTTCCAAGCGAGCTCGCGAGGTTGAAATTTCGCCTACAGTGGCGCTGACCGGCAAGATAGCTGAACTCAGGCGGCAAGGAAAAGACATTATCTCATTCAACATTGGTGAACCGGATTTTGCAACACCTGATCACGTGAAAAAGGCGGCTTTTGACGCGATTAACGAGAACTTTACCAAATATCCTCCTGCTGGCGGCTTTTTGGATCTGAAATGGGCAGTGGTTAATAAACTGCAGATTGATAATGGGCTATCCTATGATCCGAAACAGATTTGCGTTAGCAACGGGGCGAAACAGGCTGTGGTTAATGCGTTGTACGCGCTATGCGGCGAGGGGGACGAAGTCATTGTTCCTATACCTTGCTGGGTGAGTTATACGGAGATGGTTAAACTGACAGGAGCGGCTTCGGTGCTAGTCAAGGTCGACGAAAAAAAAGGTTTTGCGCTTGATCTGGCGGCAATCGAGGCGGCGATAACACCTCGCACTAAAGCGATCATTATCAATACGCCGAATAATCCGTCTGGAGCAATATACAGCGAGAAGAGCTTACGACAGCTTGCCGCCATGGCAGTGAAACATGATTTTTACATCATCTCAGATGAAATCTATGAGAAACTGACTTTCGACGGGGAAAAGCATTTCTGTATTGGGTCAATTTCACCTGAGGTGCAAGAGCGATGCGTGATCATCAACGGGGTGTCCAAAGCGTACGCCATGCCGGGCTGGCGAATTGGCTATTCCGCCGCTGCCAAGCCGATTGCAAAGGCAATCGAAGCATTTCAAAGTCAAACGACCTCTGGAGCCTGCTCTATTTCTCAAAAGGCGGCACTTGCTGCTATAACCGGACCACAGGACGACCTAAATAAAATGCGTGATGAATATGACAGACGACGCCAGTTTATGCAGAAACGGTTTAGCGAGATCGATGGTTTTGTGTGTGATCCGGTTAAAGGAGCATTTTATTTACTTCCGGATATTTCAGGATTGCTGGGCCGGACATATAAAGGAAAAACGATTGAAACCTCAATGGACCTCGCATCCTTTTTGCTGGAAAAAGCCAATATTGCAGTAGTTCCCGGAGATGCGTTCAATGCCAAGGACAAATTGAGATTTTCTTATGCGAACTCGATGGATAATCTGGCGGAGGGGCTTAATCGGATTGAAGCCGCCATCGCGCTATTGAGCTAAATAAAGGAAGTAAAACAGCTAAGTAGATAGAGTTACAAGCGCTAAAGAAGAATAACTCAATTTTAAAAAAATCGTTGTCATGGCACAGGGGAAAATATTGCAAGGGAGGAATTTACATGTCTAATGCAGGATGCAGAATTTTTTTAAAGATCAATCGCCCCGATAAGGAGTTAATAGAAGGCTTTAAAGGGTTGCCGGTAGCTAATATTGCGGATGAGATGAATCGGTTTTTCTGTGTGGATGCGCGAATAAAGCCATTTAATACTAAGCCATTACTGGGTACAGCTTTTACCGTAAAATCGAGAGTTGGGGATAACCTATTGTTTCATAAGGCTTTAGAGCTGGCACAGCCCGGTGATGTCATAATTGTCGACGCACAAGGCGATCTAACGAACTCTATAACTGGTGAAATTATGATGACGCAGGCCGCTGTAAATGACATAGCAGGTGTTGTTGTCGATGGTGCGATCCGTGATGCAGAGGCGATGAAGGATCTTGATATGCCCGTTTACGCTGCTGGTGTTCAGCCTAAAGGTCCTTATAAAGATGGTCCTGGTGAAATTAACGTGCCGATTTGCTGCGGAGGGGTTATAGTAAATCCAGGCGATATTGTAGTAGGAGACGCGGATGGCATTGTAATTATTAATCCGAAAGATGCACCGGAGTTATTAGAAAAGGCCAAAGCAAAGCTGGCCAAGGAGCAGGCAATTATTAAAGGAATCAAAGACAGGCTTCCCCGAGATAAGTCTTGGGTAGACAGGGCGTTAGAAAAAGTAGGTTGCAAAATTATTGACGACTATTATAAATAATCTATTATGTGTAATTCCAATGATACAAGCACATGTGTTTAATCAATAATATACTGAAAAACGCTATCAGCTTTTATATAGTTTGACAGCGTTTTTTCTTTTTAGATTCAAAATAAAAACTATGTTTGAAAAATAAATAGAGACGAACGCTTCATATGGGGTAAAAACCCCACCCGAAGCGTTCGTCTCTATTTATCCTTCTTAATTTTTCTCAATAACATACTCTCAACCAAGCCTTCTATAGTCTTCCCAA
>Ga0153941_1000210_pt1 | contig 27404 bp, 21 predicted proteins | sample TSNJ025MetaG_FD_104733 | JGI IMG/M metagenome (GOLD analysis project Ga0153941, IMG submission 104733) | Attine ant fungus gardens microbial communities from New Jersey, USA - TSNJ025 MetaG | ecosystem: Host-associated > Fungi > Mycelium > Unclassified | place: USA: New Jersey, Brendan T. Byrne...
AGGAACTGTCGATAAATAACTTATACATCTTCCTTGTCTTTTTGCCAGATTGCTGCGTCAGCAAAAACCTTACGTACCTCGGTACGCGCGGCTTTTGCTTCCTTGCACTCTAACAAAAATCCTGCGGAATCTGTACAAGTTATTTTCCGACAGCTCCTAACTATTAATTGGTTACAATCATAAACCACCGTCCTTCGTTATTATATTTTAGGATTTTTTTTGACCTAATCCACCGATTTCAGCGACTCCGCCATATTGATACGGTCCAGCTTAACCGACATAAGTCTGTTGACGCACCAGGTAAACAGCATCGTCATCAGGAAGCTGTACAGATAGCTGAGCGGTGATACCCTTATATCAAATGCAATCATATTGACGTCGATCTCATTCATAACAAACCGGTGAAGGAAGAAGCCCAGCAGCAGTCCCACTCCGGCACCCAGAACAGAAAGAATGGTATTCTCCCTGAAAACATAGGACTCACTTTCTTTTTTATAGAATCCCAGGACTTTGATCGTGGCAATTTCCCGAATCCGCTCTGTAATATTTATATTTGTCAGATTATACAGGACAATGAAAGCCAGGCTCGCTGCACAGATGATTACCAGCAGCACAATATAATCCAAGCTGACCATCATTTTCGATATCCGGTCCTGAACATCCTGGTTAATAGTAACCGAGGATACCTCTTCTGTCTTCATCACATCAGCGGCGGCTTGATGAACGTCCACCTCCTCATCAAAATTAATATAGGCAGCTTTGTACTGCGGTACGCGCTGCATCTGCGATATGTAAGTTTCTTCACTGATATATATATAGCTGTAAACAAAATTCTCACTGACTCCGGATATGGTTACCTGGATCTCATTCATATTTTCATCACGGAGCGTTACCAGATCACCTGTTTTTATGTTGTAATCACCTGCTATTTTATGGGTGATGACAGCTTCTCCCATCTGAGGGTAATCAATTGGCTGGCCTCCTGTGGTGTGAAAATCCACATAGTCTGCAATGGAGTCTTCTTCCTTCACAATCAGCAGGTTAATTGATTTCATATTTCCGTCATAATGCAGGTCGAGACTTTTTTCGTATACATAAGTATAGCTGCCTCCATAGGGGCTGATGGCCTCTGACAGGCTTTCACTAACACTGTCGTCAGCTTCCTCTCTGAAGTTGGCGCTGATATCATAAATCTGGATTTCCGTATACTGCATGGTTGCCACATTGGCTATGGAATCCTTGATGCCGAATCCGGTTAACAATAAAGCGGTACAGCCGCTGATTCCCACTATCATCATAAGGAACCGGCGTTTATAGCGAAACAGGTTTCTCAACGATACCTTGCGCAGGAATTTCATCCGCTTCCAGATAAAAGGAATATATTCCAATAATACCCGCTTTCCGGCTTTAGGGGATTTGGGCCTCATCAGGTCAGCGGCTACGGTCAGCATTTCATACCGGCAGGATATCCAGGTGGTGCCGATTGAGCACAGCAGGGATACGATTATGGAAATAAGCGCCAGGTTCATGTCATACACATAATGCAGCTGTCCCATATCATACATCATGCCATAGGCATTCCATATTACGATGGGGAAAAGCCAGGTACACAACATATATCCAAATATGCATCCAAATACTGCCGCACTGCCGGAATAAAATATGTATTTCCACATGATGGTGGATTCTCCATACCCCAGGGCTTTTAGTACCCCGATCTGGGTTCTTTGCTCCTCCACCATTCGGTTCATAGTAGTGATGCACACCAGTGCCGCAACCAGGAAAAAGAATATGGGAAATACATTGGCGATTCCCTCTACGACATCAGAATCGCTTTCAAAGTATACATATCCCAAATTGGTGTCTCTTCCCAGTACGTATACATCCGGACTTCCCAGATCTGCAAGTTCCTGCTCCGCGTCAGCCAGCTTTGCTTCTGCATCGGCTATTTCCTCATTGAACTCTGTAAGAGCATCTTCATATTCTTTCAGACCGTCTCCATATTCCTGCTTCCCGTCCTCCAGTTCCTGCTTCCCTTCTGCCAATTCTTTTTTGGCATCTGCCAGCTTTTTCCTGGCATCCGCAAGCTCCGCCCAGCCATCCTCTATCTCAATCCTGGCTTCTTCTATCTGAACCTTGCCGTCTTCTATCTCAATCCAGCCATCCTGAATCTGCTGCCATGCACTGCTTAACTCTTTTTCTGCACTGGCCACATTCCTCTTACCATGTTCCAACTGTTCCTGATAGTCGGCTATGGTTTCCTTTCCCGCTGCGATCTGCTGCCTGTAACCGGCTATCTCTGCACGACCGCCTTCCAGGGCAGCCCGGGTCTGAACCACATAGGCATCCGTTTCCTGATACATTCCGAAGGTAACTGCAGCATTCAGCATGGCCTCATTCTCATTTATCTCCGCTTCCTGCCCATCCAGTAAGGCCTCCTGAGCCTCAATTGCCGCAAGCTGGTTATTCAGCTCATCCTGGCTGCTGTTCAGCATTTTTCTGCCATCCATTGCCGCACTGTTACCCTCAGCCCATTCTGCTTCCGCATCCTTAAGCTCCTGTTCACCATCACGCAGCTTCTCTTCCTCTTCCGCAAGAGTTACTTCCGCATCTCTGAGTTCCTGCTCTCCATCAGCTATTTCCTTTTCAGCATCGGCGATCTCAACCTCTGCATCAACTATTTCCTGTTCTCCATCAACAATCTCTCCGGCAGCATCATCAAGCTCTTCTTTTGCATCCGCCAGTTCTACTTCTGCCTCAGCCTTTTTCTCTTCCAATTCTGCTCTGGCATCCGCAATTTCTTCTCCTGCCTCATCCAGAATATCCTGATAACGTACCTGAGCCCGGATCTCAGTGATTTCTTCCCAGACAGCCTCCCTCTCGCTTAAAAAATCTTTATATTCATCACCATATAACGGAAAATCCTCCATGAATTTTACGAAGATCTCCGTATAATAATCCACATCAAAACCCTCCTGCATCAAATACAGGAAACCGCTGATTTTACCATTTCCCAGGGAAGTGGTTCCCCTGTCATCCTGAATATAGTAAGGCGTTCGTACAATACCGGTTATCACATATTCCCGATACCTGAAATTCTCCAGATCCTCTTCTTCATTATCCTCTGATAAAACAATAATACTGCCAATATCCTCTTCCGAATATATTTTGACATCCCCCACACATTCATTTGCCTGCTCCGGCAGCCTGCCTGCCAACACTTCCACCTGATTCACATTCTCTGTAAGAGAATGCGCTTTTAAAACCATTACACTTTCTTCTCTATCCAGACACAGAATATCAAAGGCTATGGCGCCTTCCACAGCTTCCACATCCTCCTGCCCCGCTAATTCACCCACATCCTCTTCCTTAAATCCCAGCGTGGAAATCAACCGGTAATCATAAAAATTATAATTCTCCATATAATCCTGCGCCGCAGACAACATGGCCGGCTTCGTAACCTTAAGCCCCGAAAAAAATCCCACCCCCAGTGCCACGATTCCAAAAATAGCCATATACCTGCCAAAACTCTGCCTGATTTCACGAACTGTCGTCCTACTCATCATACTCTTCATATTAACACCATTCATCTACCTAAAATAATGTGAAACATAACACCACATGTTTAGAACTTCTTTTCGCAATTACCATTCCAGTTCCTGCACATCCACTATGTTCTTATTCATAACCATCTTTACCACGGTTCCGCTTTTCACAGTAATAATCCGGTCCGCCATGGCCGTCAGCGCCTGGTTATGGGTGATCACCACTCCTGTTTTCCCTTTTTCACGGCAGGTATCCTGCAGCAGCTTTAATACTGACTTTCCGGTATTATAATCCAGAGCGCCTGTGGGTTCATCACAAAGAAGCAGCTTGGGATTCTTGGCCAGGGCTCTTGCGATTGCCACTCGCTGCTGCTCACCTCCGGACAATTGAGCCGGAAAATTTTTCATTCTTTCGGCAAGTCCCACTTCTCTTAATATCGTCTCCGCATCCAGAGGATCCTTACAGATCTGCGCCGCCAGTTCCACATTTTCCAGAGCAGTCAGATTCTGTACCAGATTATAGAACTGAAATACAAATCCTACGTCAAAACGGCGGTATGCAGTCAGCTGCTTCTTGTTGAACGCTGATATCTCATTCTCATCCAACATAACAGTTCCTTTCGATAAAGTATCCATCCCACCCAGAATATTTAAAATGGTGGTCTTGCCGGCTCCGGAAGCACCCACGACCACACAGAATTCACCTTCTCCGATTTCAAAATTCACATCATGAAGGGCGTTTACTTCTATTTCTCCGGTTTTATAAATTTTTTCCACATCTCTGAATTCTACAAATGCACTCATAATTATACCCCTTGTGCGCTTAATGCGAACTTGTTCGCAATGCGCGTGCTCAAATCAATAAGTAGAAATGAACTTTTTCAACTTTCGTAACTTCTTTAGAATACTATTTTATAATAAAAAAGCAGTCCTGTCACGCATGATGGACTGCTTTATAATAATTTCAGATTAATAAATTTTAGTTTATATTTACTACATGTGTTTAGTAAGCTTTTCCCCAGTACACCATCTTCTTGGCCGGTTTGCCGCAGCATACACAGGTATCGGCAATTTGCTCCTGTTTGAATGGCATACAGCGGCTGGTTACACTTAAGTCTTCCTTGATCTTATCCTCACAAGACTGATCCCCGCACCACATGGCTTTTACAAAACCTGCACGCTCCGTAAATATGCGGACAAACTCCTCCATATCCACAGCCTTATAGGTGTGTGCAGCCTGATGCTCCTGCGCTTTTACCAGCATATCATGCTGTATCTCATCCAGGATTTCGGCTGCTCTGGTCTTAAGCTCTTCCAGCTTTACTTCAATCTTCTCTCTGGTATCCCTGCGGCAGATCACACATTTACCGGCTTCTATATCTCTGGGACCTATTTCAACACGGATTGGATAGCCGCGCATTTCTGCTTCCGCAAATTTCCACCCCGGGGACTTATCGCTGTCATCCACCTTTACCCGGAAGCTTTCTTTTAAAGTATCCCGCAGTTCATATGCCTTTTCAAGAACCCCTTCTTTCTTCTGCTGTACGGGAACAATGCATATCTGCACCGGTGCTACCCTGGGAGGCAGTACCAGTCCCTCATTATCACCATGTACCATGATTAATGCCCCAATCAGCCGGGTTGTCATACCCCAGGAGGTCTGATGGACATATTTTAATGTATTATCCCTGTCTGTATACTGGATTTCAAATGCTTTGGCAAATCCGTCTCCAAAATTGTGGCTGGTACCGGCCTGTAATGATTTGCCGTCATGCATCAGGGCCTCGATGGCAAAAGTTGCCTTAGCTCCTGCAAACTTCTCTTTTTCTGTCTTCTGTCCCTTAACTACGGGAACTGCCAGTACCTGCTCACAGAAATCAGCATATACATTCAGCATCTGAATGGTTCTGTCCTCTGCTTCCTCAGCCGTAGCATGGGCAGTATGGCCTTCCTGCCATAAGAATTCCCTGGACCGCAGGAAGGGTCTGGTCTCCTTTTCCCAACGCACAACAGAGCACCATTGATTGTACAGCCTGGGCAGATCTCTGTAAGACTGGATATCATTTTTATAAAAATCGCAGAATAAAGTTTCCGATGTGGGTCTCACACACAACCTCTCCTGTAAGGGATGCATACCGCCGTGCGTCACCCAGGCAACCTCCGGCGCAAACCCTTCCACGTGATCCTTTTCCTTCTGAAGCAGGGATTCCGGTATGAACATGGGAAGGTATACATTCTCCACCCCCGTTTCTTTAAACATTCCATCCAACTGCTTCTGGATCAATTCCCAGATTGCATAACCTGCGGGTTTCAGTACCATACAGCCTTTTACGCTTGTGTAATCGATCAATTCTGCCTTTTTTACAACATCTGTGTACCACTGGGCAAAATCTTCTTCCATGGAAGTAATTGCTTCCACCATCTTTTTGTCTGCCATTTTGTTCTCTCCTTTTCCGGTTTTCTATATGGATCCAAGGCAGTCAGTATTTTTCTGTAAAGAAAAAAGCCTTCCTGCCCCACAAGGGACCGAAGACTCGGCGGTACCACCCTAATTAATGCTCCCGGCTTATGGAAAAAGTCGGATTCTGCATTCACCTTAATAAATCGTTAACGCCGATTCTACGCCGTATTTTCATACGGGGCTCCAAGGCAGGTTCCGGACACTTCACATAAAGAACTTTCACCTGTGTTCCTCTCTCTGAAATGCTTCCTGTTCGTACTAATCCTCTTCTCAGCCTGTTTGGTTTTCTATATGGCAAAACTGCCATATACGTGCTAATATTCTATATATTAGTTCATGTATGGCAGTTTTGTCAAGGGTTTTGACTCTCAGCTAAAAATTAAAAATTACATAAACGCCGTGAATATAAGAATGAAATTAATTATGTAGCCGCAAATGCCGAATACCACGCTTAAAATGCCAAGCACCTTTCCTGCCGTAGCCAGACCGCCCTTGCTGGAGCCGGATCCCATTCTGCTCATGCTATAACCAACACATCCCATAATAATGCCAATCCATGCACTATAGAATATGCAGATTGGCAAAGATATAAGGCTCAAGATAAATCCGGCAACAGCCGATTTGGAGTTATCTACAGTTGCAACCTGAATCGTCTGCATAGCGTTCTCATATCTGCCAGTGCCTCCGGTCCGTTCCGGCAGCGGCTGCTGTAATACTTCAAACAACATTTCCAGGCTTTTTTTAAATGGCTTTTTATATATTATTGCAACAATGCCTTCCAGATCCATTTCTTTCCCAATACCACCTTTTATCCAGGCTTCCAAATGGAATACACCATTCTGATAATTCCACTTCAGATAACGAACAGCTTCTATAAAACCATCCCCTGTCTTATATGCTGATTCATTTTTCCATGTTGACATCTGAAATCCACTCTTCTTCAGATAATCATCCATAATGAACATTACAAAATCATCTGGTTTATTCAGAACCAAATCTTGTGAAAATCTTGCCATAACTATTTCCCTCCAATGTATTAATTATAAATTTTTTATAAACTATTACAGGTTAACATAATAGGAAAAAATATACAATGTTGAATTTTGTATATTTTTTCCTATTTTTGTTTATTATTTATTTTTCATATATTTTTATGATATCCACTGATTTGCATAGTTCCCGTTTGGTATAACTGGTTACGGAAATATGCATTTAATCCCGCAACGGTCAAAATAGGCCATCCACTTATCAGAAGGCTCTTTATCCGTTATAACCGTATGGATTACATTAACATCACAAAGTTTTGAAAAGGCAATCTTGTCAAATTTGGAGCTGTCTATGGCAAGAATGGATTCTTTGGAGGACTTCATCATAACCTGTTTCGCCTGGGAAAACATTTCATTGCCGTCAGTCACCCCTTTTTCCATATCAATGCCCTTGCACGAAAAAAAAGCTTTCTCGGAATTATATATACGCAGGCTCTCAGCTGTCTGCGGTCCAACCAGCGCCAGATAACCTTCCTTCAGGCTGCCGCCGGAACAAATGATATTCCAGTCTGAAACATCGGACAGTTCAATGATGATTTCAATGGAGTTGGTGATCACGGTCAGATTCTCTTTATCCTTGATCGCCCTGGCAATAAATACAGCCGTGGAACTTGCATCAAGGATAATATGCTCACCATCATGTATAAGTGCTGCTGCCAATTCGCCAATCTTCTGTTTTCCAACTACATTTTCCTTTTTCCTTACATTAAAAGGCATGTCGATGGTGGTACTTTCGTTGAGTACGGCACCTCCATAGCTTTTTGTGGCAAGACCCTCTTTTTCCAGTTTTTCCAGGTCCCGTCGTATGGTCTCCTCGGAAACAGTGAACTGCTGACTCAGCTCGCTGACCACAACTCTCTTTTCTTCCTGCAGTTTTTCCAGTATCAGATTTCTTCTTTCTAATGCCAACATAACCTTCTCTCACTTTCTATTCTCAAAATACCACTTTACTTGTGAATTATATGATCTATATTATACCATATATCCACAAGTCCACAACTTTTTTCTGTATTTCTTTTGCTTTTTGAGAAAATTATGTTGTTTTGTATCTGGTTTAACTGTTTAAAACTCAAATCCAAACAAATTATTTTTTTCCGCTAAGGTAATAACACTATTTTTTTCTACCATTTTAATTACATTCTCATAATCCCCAAGCTGATATTTATTTATCGCAATAATTATTTGCTTATCTGATTCCTCCGCAATTTTATTTAATTGCGTTAACATTCCAACCACTTGACGAGGATCAATACCATTATAACAGGACGAATCCTGAATCATCATTTCTTGACAAGTACTATATCTACATATTAAAAAATCCATAAGATTCTTTTTAACTTCACTAACACCCTCACCGGCATCACCTTTTAATGTAAATTCAAAAAAGACAGGTCTGTTTTTTAAATGCTTCTGTCTAACCTTTATATCAAAATAAGAGTTTACATCATTATCATAGATTTCTTTTGTTATACCAAAGATAAAGTCTCTATATTTTTGCACCAACTCTTCGTACTTTTTTCTTATTTGATTTGCATGATTAAAGCTATTGGATAAATTGGTATCTTCTTCTTCAATAGAGTTATCTATCTCTTTTACTTGCGATAATTTACCTTGTCTATATTTTAAGTCCTGTAAGTCTGTGTTATATTTTCCATATAATTCAATTGATTCCTGATATACCTCGTTTGTTGAAATTACTGCACCAATTTTATCGATTTCAGTGGAAAGAGATTCCATCTTATCATTTAATAAGTTCATTTCTAATTGAATTACGTCTATTTTATGACTCAAAAATTCTTTTCTTTCTTCATACACTTTTTTATGAAATTCCTCAACCTCCTGTATACTCCTTTGAACCATTTCTGGTACTTCTTGCTGTGCTTTTTTAAAAATCACTAAAATATGCTCGCTTGAAATGTCTATTTTATTAGAATTTTCAATAAACTGCATTAGACGCTCACATTCCAATCGGTTTTGTTCATATTTGATTTTTAAATTTTTTAATTGTTTACTTTTCTCTGCATATTCCTCTACAATATTTCTTTGAATATCTGATATTTCAATGGATTTTATCTTTTGAGAAATCCTCTTTAACTCTGCAGTAACCCGCTTAACCTCTTTATCAATAAAATATATTTCTTCATCAATTTGCTTAATATCAAAATTTCCATAAAAAGAAACCATTTCTTTCTTGTTGTCTTTTAACTTTGAAATTTTATCTTGTGATTTGTAGATATTGTTAATTGCATCTAACATATCTAATAAATTAAGTAATTCTAAACAGCTAATCACATCATCTTTACTTGGGTTCGTTCCATAGCTGATTTCTGTTGATTTTTTGCTCAATATAAATTGTTTGCTATATAAACTTCTTTTTATTCCAAAATAATTCTTATAATCAGTCAATGAATATGGCGTATTATTGATATAAATTTCATCCGAATTTCCCAATATTCTATGTATATTAAATCTTTTTCCATTATGTAATACAAGTGCCTCCAATCTATAATTGTGAATCGCTTCTTTTATAATCCTTGAATCTTTATTTGCTCCAAAAATATAGTCAATACATTTTAGTAATAATGTTTTTCCTAAACTATTTATAGTTGCTCCCAAATTTTTAGGGTCTTGGATATCACCATATATAAAGGATACACCCACCTCATCAAATGATATTTCTCTTTTAACTTCACCCAGGGCATTCTTTATCTTTAATTCTAATATTTTCATTTAAAATTTCTCCCTTTACATTATAAGAAATCATATTTGTTAAATACATAAACTCAAGAACATAAATAAATTTTTGATATGTTGGCGGACTTTTTAATTTTTGCGATTGAATATATTTTATGTTGAAATTATGCCATAACTTGTCAATCGTCAGTTTTTTATCACTAAGTGTATCTAGAAGAATGGCACTTAATCCCAAAAAGCTTTCAGTTAAAATAATATATTTATCTGGTAGTATCATATACAATCACCTGCTTTTCTCAAAAATATCGCACTTATCAAAAATATATACCACTAAAAATCTTATAGGCATTTCCAAATTCCACTTATCGTGAGAGTAAGAAAGCACATCATTAATAAGTGATTCATATAAATTTACACCATGTAATTTAGCAGAAAGCTCAACATACTTTTCTATAATAAATTCTTTTACACGTTCAAATTTATTTTCACATAGAACATCTTGATTAATAGTATTGACTGCAATTTCAACTACATCAAGCTTGCTGATAATATTCTCTATTTCTTCCTTTTTCTCACTTAAATCATTTATATCTATTTTTTTTATTGAAGAAATTCTATTGTATGATTTTTCTGTTAAGTTATTCATTAATTTATTATTTAAATTCCCCGATATTCCAATTATCAATTCGGTAATTATTTGTTCAGTTATAGCATTAAAATCAATCATACTCTTGATGTGTAATGTAGCAGAAATTTGCTTTAATACTTCTATATCTTGAATTAATATTAAAATATCTCTAATATAATCTGTATTCACTATTTTAAAATTAAAATCAATTGAATATATATCCTTAAATTCCTTTACCTTAGTCTCGAAATATCGCTCACTATCGTGCGGTAAATTATTATCAAATGTATTAACAATAAATATAAACTCGTTTAACTTACCTGCCCACTTTTTTTCTTCATAAATTATTTTTAATAAACCATTTAAATCTGCAGTAAATTTATCTTGAATTTCTTTTTTCAAGGAATCCTTTAATCGAGTTGGCGCATAAATTTGATAAAATATTCCATCTTTTATAACACAACCATCATTTTTTTGGTCTCCACCATAAAAATCCGGCATTTCGTATAATTTTCCTATATATTTATAGTATGCAGATAAGACTTCCTTGATTTGCAATTGATAGTTAATTCCTGTTATTCCCTTGAGAAACAATATAATGCTTTCTATATAATCATATTTGTCCAATTAACTATCCCTCCAAGATACGTCATTTTATCAAAACTGAATACCTAATGCAAGTAGCATTATTATAGCATTTCCAATTTATATTCGCAATCACAATCAGACAAAATATTCAGGTCCCCATTATACTTCTGCCATCTATCAGTGTTGCTGCTTATTCTTTTGGCTCTTTACAAATATTCCAAAAGTATTTTCAAAAATCTATTGACATTGTCCATAGGACAACCGCTATACTATTGACATGGAGGTGAATATATTGAATGGATTGTGTATTACCGATGCGGTAAAGCAGTTCGGTGTTACATCGAAAACCCTGCGTTATTATGAGCGGATCGGGCTGTTGGAAGCAAAACGGGCGGACAATAATAATTACAGATATTACGACGAATCGGAAGTCGAGCGGATCAAACAAATCATCGTACTGCGGAAAATGCAAATTTCAATCAAGGATATTATTCGCATATATGATAACGAGGATATGAGTACTGTTGTTGAAGTATTTGTAAACCGTATTAATGACATTAACGATGAAATCGGTGCATTATCTGAACTCAAGCGAATTACAAATGAGTTTTTGCAGGTCATGCTCCAAAATGGTGTCACAAAAATTTCCACATTGCCGATCTTATATGAACAGATGGAAAAGCAGCTTGATGCTCTGGATGGATGTAACGCAGTCAATTATGCGGAGCTTTCATCATTATCGGATAAGCTGGCAAGGCCTGTTGAATCATCGATACTGCCTTTACCATCTATGCGTGTTCTTTCTTCGGTACGTAAGGACGGAAGATCCGATCCGGACGGTTTCTGGCGCTGGGTTCAGGCAAGAAGTATCCCACAGGGAGAACCGGGGAGGCATGAGCGTTTTGAGTTTCAAACGGACGATGAGGATGTGTTTATGATACAAATCAGCAGTGATTTTATCAATGACAGTGAATACACTGACTCTGTTTTCAACGGCGGGTTGTTCGCGGCGGCCAATATCTATCTGGATGAAGATATAGCCGGGCGGTTTCGCGCTTTGATTCAAAGCTTTGATGATAATAAATACTATCAAATAGATTACCGGAGTGACGGCAGTCTGCGTCATGCCGCTATGCTTGAAAATCTCATATCCCCCGACGACCAGCGGGAGCTTGTTTCTTTGCTTCTACCTGTGAAAAAACGACTGGCAGACCCTGCCTTGTTCGATCAGCCCATTGAAGTGACGGATATTTCGATTGGGGAGATTGAATCGGCAAATCCGGTGTTGTGGACAGTTGATGTGCCGTTTGATACGCTCAAGCCAATAAATAACCCTCACTATCGTATTTTAGACAACGGTGAACTGGAATACACAGGCTGGATTCTTACACGGGTTTTATCAACGGAAGTTAAGGTAAAATTGCCTTTCCGTGTAGATATTGAATTCAGAATCGGGGATGAAAAATTGTACGGATATGGGGCAACTGAAGAAAGTATTTGTTTATACCACGGCGACCACGGGCTAAATCATAACTATGTATTTGGAATAAATATGGACAATAGTCCTGATGTGAATTTATCGGCGGAAGCGATTCGTTTTCACCAGCCGATTTTCCGTGATATTTTTCATTTTCCGAAACGCGGCAGAATCAATAATGGCGTATATAATAATCTTACATGGATATTTGGAAAAGAGCATCTTGCGGTTATTATTAATGATGAAATTCGTTATTGCGGCGTGGATTTTCCGTATATGGCGGTGGATTTAAGCCGGGAACCAGATAATCCCATTGTTATAGGTTCAAATGGGCAAGGGATGAAATATTTTAAGTCAATCCGCGTTTCGCAGCTGGCAGAGATACCGAAAAATAAACTCAGAGAAGGAGAATTGACCATGATTACCAGACAGAGCAACAACATCATTCCCAACATTCACCGTCTCATCACAGATGAATACGGCGAAAATTATTGGTTCAACGGCTGTGCACGTTATGTAATGGAGTGCCTGGGCGAGTATAAAAATGAACCGGATTATGGTTTCTGGATGTTCGCAGGACTGACAGGCGATATTTTGACCCAGGTATATTCTTACAACGATTATCTTGGCGAGTGCGTGTCTGCCTGTATGTTCAATCGGGAGGGCGGTGAATATTTTGAAAAGATTTTCGAAAAATGCGGATATGCAAGCACGTTCGTATCAGCGAAGCAGTTATCCGCCAACAAAGAAATGTACATGCAAACCCTCATGGCTTATATCGATAAGGGTGTTCCCGTCATAGCGGTGACCCACGGCGGACCTCCCTGGGGAATCTATGTGGGATATGAGGAATACGGGAAGACGCTGCTGTTCCTGACAGGGAACAATCCCGAACCGGAACGTGTCCCCATTGAGCAGATCATTGTGGACGGTGTGGATCTGCCGCATCATGTAAAAGTTTCGCCCAAAGAGATGCACATTGCAAGAGGGTGGTTGTTTGTGGGTGAAAAGACACGTGAGGTGAACCCCGCGCAGATTTATCGTGACATTATTTTGAGTGTTCCGGAATTGTTTGCCGTTAAAAATGAGCAGTATTGTTTCGGTGCGGAGGCGTTTCGGACCTGGGCTGACGCCATTGACAGCGGAAGGTTTGATGGCGTAAACCCCGAAAACTTCGATGATTGGGGCAGCCATACCAGCAATATATGTAACATGGCGACCAACGGGAGCTGCGTTCACTCTCTTTTGGAAAGAGCGCAGAAAATGAATCCGGATTTTACATTTATGGAGGAAATACATAAGCTGTATAAACGAACCGCTGATCTATGGAATAACGATAACGGCGAGGATCTGGAAGCTCTCGGCGGCGGATTTAATGTGACACTGGAAGCCCTGCTGGACAAAGACAGGCGCGGTAAAATCGCGGCGAAAATCCGCGAGGCGGCGGTGTGTATGGACAAGGTTCTGCAGATAATAGAAAATAAGGCAAAGGAGAATACACCATGATTACCAGACAAAGCAACAACATCATCCCGGTTATCCACCGTCTTGTTACCGACGAATACGGCGAAAACTACTGGTTCAACGGCTGCGCAAAGTATGTAATGGAGTGCCTCGGCGAACCGGATTACGACTATTGGTTTTTTGCAGGGTTGACCGGTGATGTGTTCACGCAGCACTACACCTGCACAAAATATGCGGGCGATGCCCTGTCAAGCTATCGGATGGAAGAAAACATGGGCGGAAACCCTGTAAAATTTGTTGGGGATATATTTGCTAAATGCGGTTATGCAGCCACCTATGTTTCCAATCAGGATTTGCAGAAAAATACCGAAATGTATTTGAATACGTTAATCGCTTATATTGATAAAGGGGTTCCTGTTATTGCATGGGGGACTCCCCTTGTGGGCGTATTTGTGGGGTATGAGGATTATGGCAAGGTTTTACTCTACATTACCGGTAATAGTAACCAGCCGGAGCGCGTATCGCTTAATAAAATATTGCATGGTGAAGTGGAAAAGTCACAGTACGAATACCGTTCGGTTTTTGGCGGCTGGATTTTCGTTGGTGAAAAAAAGGAAAGCCGACCGCTGGCTCAAATATACCGTGAAGCAATTTTGGAAATTCCAACGCATATGAGCGTCAAAACTGATTCTTACTGTTTTGGCCCAGAGGCTTTCAGCGCATGGGCGGGGGATATTGAAAACGGTAAATTCGATGGTATGAAACCTGACGAATTTGATACTTGGGCATATTACACCAATTATATATGCGTTCTTGCTACAAACAGCGGATGCTGTAATCATTTTATCAATAAAGCACTTGCATTAAATCCTGATATGGCTTATCTGAATGAAATCAGAAGCTGCTATAATAAAACAGCGGCTGTCTGGAGTGATTTGGAAACCCTGGGAGGCGGGTTTAACATAACGCTTGAAGCCTTGCAGGATAAAGAAAAACGTGCCAAAATTGCTGATAAAATACGCGAAGCTGGAGATTTTATAGATGAAGTGGCGTGCATTTTACAAAATCATATTTAATCATATTAGTCGGATAATGACTTTAATGCGTATGCCTGCCTATGGTAAAGTGCAGGCATATGCTGCTGTCCTGATTATGATATCTGTCTGCTGTCTGTTCTCCTGTTTTAGTACAATATATATCATAAATCTATATTAGTATAGAACCTGTGCTGTTTCATTAAATATACATAGTGAGTTATTGTCTTGAAACATTATTTTCCCATTAATATGATTCTCTTTTGTTCTTAAGAACACAATCGGAAACTTCATCAAGAATAATGAATCAAATTCACTTAAATACTTTTTGCTTTCAGTAAGATAATAAGTTAATTCATAAATCCCTGTTGCAAATGATATTCCAATTATCTTTTCAAAAATAACATCAACAAAATCTGATAATTCTTTAAATACATTATAAAAATTATCTTTTGATAAAACTAAATCGAAAATACTTACTTGAAGTTCTGCATAGTCTTTTTCATTATCTTTAAATACTTCAGTTAAAACTTCTTTTTCAAAAAAAATATGCTGATTTATATATTCATTGACTATGTTAATCGCTTCTTGTTTGCAACATTCTTTTTTGCAATAGAAGGTTAGCTCAAAAGATTCCATTATATTCCTCCTACAGCCTTACTGCTCTCATTATAAACATATTTACTGTATTCTGCAACCTTGTAGGATTCATAGCAGAAAGACAGATTGCAAAAAAGATTGCAAAAAACGGCTATCGCGGCAAGGTTGCGCTGGAAATTCGACGTACTCCATGGTAAAATAATAGGAATATTATTTTACTCATATTGGAGGTGGAATTAGTGGACACGGATCACTTACAAGATAAGGCTGAATCAGGAAGTATAAAAAAAGTGAAAAGCATGGCATGGATAACCGCTGTTGTGCTACCGGTTCTTTATATGAGTACATTTATGTATCAATTTGGTGGTATGGGCGACTTGATTGCGTTGATTTTTTATATTCCATTATTTATAATTGCCATTACAATACTACGGATAATAACGGCTCCGCTTTATCGTGTCATCCTAAACAAAAGCTCCCGCTCCGTTATTCGCAAAGTAGCGCTTGGCGTTTTACTCGTTATTGTGGCTGCCTTTTTGTGTATGACTTATGCAGTGAATATTTTACCTCGTGAAGAAGTAAGAGAGGCGGTAAAAGAGATACCTGCAATGAAAACTTACTTTGATGAACACAAAGACGAATTTGAGGAACAGCGATTACAGGCTGACGACAAAGAGCGATTTTCCGTACTTTATGACAGAAGAAGTAACAGCCATTTAACTATGCTCTTTCGCTATGATGAAGTTTATTATCCTGCATCTACCGGATATAGTGGGCAATACTATTATGCTTACAAGTTGAACGATTATTGGTTTATAGAAATATCGTTGAATTTACCGGATTAATGATGAAGATGTGTTTTTATATTCACGTTATTGAAAGGAATATTATGAAAAATCGTAGGCAAACGGAAAACAACAACGCAAGTGAATATGTTATAAGAAGACCATTGTATTGGCCTGTTTTCCTTTTGATAATGTTTTTGATGTCCCTGTTGATTTGCTTTTTGGATACACCATCTACAGAAGTAGAAGATTTATTTGATGTTATTGCAGAGCGTTTCTATTTAATCGCTGGTTTTTCTATTTGGATACCTATTACTGTTATTGCTTTCGTTTTATTGGCAATGAATTTTTATATGTACTTTAGATTTAAACTTGTTATCCATGGACATTGCTTTACTGTAACTCCTCTCTTGGGGGCAACTCACGATGTTGCCTTTTCTTCGGTAGAAAAAGTTACACACTCAAAAAGGTTCAGTAACAAGGGTTATTATATTGACATAGAATACGACAACAATAAAATTCACATACCATATACTTTAAATAGGAAGAGTACATTCAAGCAGAAGAGTATTGATGTTCTGTTAAAGAAACTTGAAAACTACAAAACCAATATTACTGAGGATTAGACTATCCGTTATTGTTTGCTATAAACGTACTATTCACCTTCAGAGGTGTTTTCAGTTCTCAGTCGTCAGACAGCGCTGTAACCTCGTAGGACCTCGTAGGATTCATAGCAGAAAGATAGATTGCAGTTGTGTCTCGTTTCTCTTTTGTGGTAGAATGGCTTCATAGTATTTATATAATAGACGGGAGCGGATATCGTATGCTATGTAAAATGTGTGAAATGAATAAAAATATTAAAGATGATCCTTACTTTATAATGGAACTTGAGACAGGCTATGTTGTTTTAGGATGGTACCAGAGATTCAAAGGATACACTGTTTTCAACTGCAAAGAGCACGGTCCGGAATTACACAACTTAGAGCGAAATTTCAAAATCAAACATCTTGAAGAAATGTCTATGGTGGCAGAAGCTGTCTATAATCTCTTCAAACCTGATAAAATGAATTATGAACTGCTGGGGAATGGGTGTCCTCATATTCATTGGCATTTATATCCAAGAGTTAAAGGTGATACTCCTATCATAAGCTCGGTTTATCAATTGCCAAATAATGTATTGTTTGATGAATCTACACGTCCAAGCAACGAAGTAAGAAAAGAATTAATTGTAATGATTAAGAATGAGATAATACGTATACGTTCAGAATTTCTTTAAATTTTCATCGACGCTACATTGAGGATAATATTTCGCTAATGCTATCATCGTTGATAGGATACATCTCAAGGCGATTATTCGGGTATTCAGAAGATTCATAAACATTAATTACTTCCTCAATAAGTTTATTATTATCTGAGAGTTCAGTTTGCTCCGGGGATTCTCCGCTTCGGTCTATACGTAACACTTGTTCGCATACCAACTCTCCTCCGTTAACAATAAGATAATAAAAATTCTCCACCCCACCGCCCCATGTACAATGAAACAACCCAGGGAATTCCTGCTGATCAGAAACATGCAAACCGCCAGCTCCTATTAGTTTATAATCGCCAATTTTATAAACGCTATTGTCATACGAGTAAACAGTCAAAATTGAATAATTCGATTCACTTCCATTTCTTTGCTGTATGATTAATTCAGGAATATCATTGTTATCCAGATCTTTCAAGGAAAAGTAAGAAATATCATCATCATTAAGAGCAGGAAAATCCATTAAAAACAACGCATACGCTTCTATCCACACCTCAAGCGTTGAATCCTTAATATCTTGACTACTGTAAATACTAAAATCTGACATCATTCCATTGTTAAACAACGTGCGCCAGCGGTCTTGCCCAATGTCCCAGTGACAATCTTCACCATACACTTTATCACGATATATCACTTCTGCATCATAATCCTTTTCAGTAAAGTACTCTCTAATTATCCAGTTTCCGTCTATAAAGACTTCATCTGTCCAAGTCCAAATATTTTCACCATTTTCGGTCTGCACCTGTTCCTCTGTCAATCGTTCCATTTCTATGTACTCGTCATCTATAAAATAGTACATAGCATAACTGTGGGAGGCTGCCCAGTTACGCCAACTGCTTAGAATCACCCGATTCTCCATATCCACTGCCGGATTTGCGATTTCAGAGAAGCTGGGACATTCTATCAATCCGTCATCTGTATTCAGATAGCAGACATAGCGTATCAATCCTTGATTGCCAAAATGGCCAAGCCAAAGCAAGACATCGTTATTCCCGTCAAAATTTACATCCGCTTCCAGCACCAAATCAGACGCGGTTGGTATCGGTCCGGCGTACTCATTTAAATCTTGCCGCAGAACAGTATGAACCTCGTCTTTTTCTATTACGAGAATTATCCAATATATATCTCTGCTATATTCTGTAGCTTCACCAAGGTTCTCTATCTCATATACCTCGTATTGATATACCTCACCAGAAGATTCTGCGCAGTTTGTTATGGAATAGTTCTGATCAACAACGACATACGCAAGATATTTTGATTGGTATGGAATATCTTGCTGATTGTCAATGCTCTCTTGATTTTCGGCAAAAGTTTCTGGTAAAAGTTCGTTTTCATTCAATTGTTCTTTATCGGGATTATTGGCACAAGCTGACACCGTGGTCAGCATTGTTAAGAAAGCCAATATGAATAATATCTTCTTCATCTATAATTCCTTCTCCGCCAGGATATGCAATTCTACCATTCATTAATCGCATATAAAGTTGCAAGCCTGATTTGTTTTAGTAATTCACCTGAAAGAGATTCATATTCATTATCCATCCCCTTTTCATGTGCCATATATGCAGGACTATCGTTCCACGAACCCATTGCACCAAAAACATCGGCAGTACTGGCAGCCTCAAATAGATGCAGGTTTTCTTCAGGAATTTCCGGAAGAGGTAAATTATATTCTGTATCGGTATAATCAGAAGATCCTGACAGGATGTCAAGTGCCTTTTGAAATACAACAGCAAAATTATTACACGCAATCTTATATGCTAATTCCTTTATTTTGATCAGGACATCCTTGAAATGTTCTTTATTATTTTCAAATTGTGGTTTTCCCGAAGGAGCGTTTTCCCATTCTTGTTCTTTATACAGAATATTCCAATTTTTTTGTACATTGTCAACTTCCCATTGTGCAGTAAAGTAAGTAACTTTTTTTTCATAGAAACACACAAGAGAACTTTCTGTCGTATTAGAGAATCCAAGAATGGTGCGGTTTTTGACAGTTACAGGAGCAAGATATTTAATATCCTGTAATCCCTTTTTTAAGCAGTAGTCGTACCATACTGTTACATCCTCCACTTTATGAGTCTTCTTACCTAACAGCTTCCTCTCTGGTAAAAACTGAAACTCAATTCTGTTTTCATATTTGAGCGGAGTGTACAATAGTGATGATTTATCTTTCAGTGCCTTTTTGGCTGCTGCGGCTATATAGCAAATCTGATACATCTGGCCATTCAATTATGATCACCACCTTCGTGTATTATATAGAGATTATCGTTCTTATTTCCTTCATTCTCTTGAATATTTTTTGAACTTCACCATACATCTTTTTGTGCTCTAATTCGCGTATAATCTCCTCAAATTTAACACACATTTCTTTGAACGCTACATCAAAGTTATCAATGCCCCCATATTTCTCACGATATGGTTTGTCAATAAAGTATTTAAGATTATGCTTAACCTTGCATGAAATATCCGGGTTTATCTTATCGTAATCCCAAAGATTTTGTGCAAGTGCTTCAAAATCATTAATTAAATCAAGCTCTCGAATATACTTATCATTAAATGGTGCTATCCTTAAAATTTCGTGCAGCTTATTTTCGTTCATGCTGTAATAGGGCTCACCAATGCATAAATACAGCTTTCGGACTTTATCAAATGCTAATCTGCGGTTATCTACATATTTGACCCTATTGCGCAGCTCATAATCCCATGAATAACTCCATATATAGCTGTCCAATATCCAAAACAAAGCTTCCTCATCATCTTTCGTTGTCTTGAACGCAATACGCTCTCCTCTTTCATAACATTGATAATAATATAAATCATTTTCCGAATATATGACTGGTATGCACTCAGGTTTTCCATTTCCAAAGCATACACATAACTTTAATTCATCAAAATCTTCCGTTTTTGACAACAAACCAATAGCGCTATCCCTCAGTTGCTTTGTATCCACATTTCACCTCCGCTGTTAGAAATCATAATATCAAATTATTTAAGTAAATACAACAATATCCATGCAAATATGAAGATAGATTCCTGTAATCCATCCCCTTTTCATGTGCCATATATGCAGGACTATCGTTCCATGAACCCATTACACCAAGAACATCGGCGGTACTGGCAGCCTCAGAAAGATGCAGATTTTCTTCAGGAATTTCCGGAAGAGGTTTATTTTTCACGTTTCATAATAAACAGCTTCATTACCGGATAAATAATAATTACCTGAATCAAAATATTTACCATATTTGCAATATAAATCGCAAACCCACCAAAAACAACAGCCAGAGGCTCCAGAAGCAATGTGGGGACATACAGGCATATTGCATAAACAACAAGAACCGTACAAATATAGATCACAACTGGTAAACCAAGTCTGTTATCAGCATGAAAAACCACTTTGCGCTGAACTATAAAGTTTACAGTCTGCGCACAGGCATAGCTAAAAAGAAAAGAAAGGAAACCGCATAAACCACCATTCTCAACTGAATAGTTAAAAGGACCCACGGAGAAAGGAATATCGGCCAGCTTGTAAAACAGCAGGTTATTGCCAATCACCAAAATGAGGAAATTAGTGATGGTCGCGATATTGGCCATAATGTTAAACATAATAAACTCGTATATATCAGGATGATCGGCACGCCATTTCCTTATTGCAGATATCATAAAATCTCTCCTTGCTTTTATATTGTACTACATGTTACTGCTCACAATCGCCATTATTGAACACTTTGCAGGCCGGAGATCCTTCCTGCGCGGAAGCTCCGGCCATTAAAGTACTACGCAGTGCATTAATTCGGCAAATCCTTAGTCTGTTGTTCCGGTTACTTTCCAGGTCCGCGAGACGACATAGAGAATATTTTTACAGGACTGGTGCAGATTTATCGCCATACCAATCTCTGTATCAGAATTCTGGGCAGCTTTTAAAAGAAGTCCTGCATGTCCTTCAAAAGGAGTCATTGCTCCCATGGCATCCAGCGACAGGTTTCCGCCTGCATAGCTTGCCAATACAGGATCCATAAAACTATATACTCCGGCATCCGATACCACAGCCCCACGAAAACCCCATTCGTTACGCAGAACTTCAGTAAGCAGGTTGTAGTTTGCTCCGGACCATGTAGTTCCTATGTAATTAAAGGAAGACATTGCTCCCATGGCCCCTCCGTTCTTAACCGCCATCTCAAAAGGCTTGAGATAAATCTCACGGATTGCCTGCTCATTAGACCATGTAAAGAGCTGGGAGCGGCAATTGGATTCCCGATCATTCATGGCAAAATGTTTTATGAAGCAGATGACCCCTTTCTCCGTAACACCGCGGACTACATTTCCGGCGGTTATACCGGCCAATACACTGTCTTCACTGTAATACTCGAAGTTACGGCCATCAAACGGCAGACGGTGGGTATTCATTGCCGGTGCATACCAGCCTGTAAACCCCATTGCCTGTGCCTCGTTGCCCACGCTGGTTCCCATCATATAGGAAACCTCTTCATTCCAGGTTGAAGCAATGACTACGGGACAGGGGTAAGTGACGCCATTGGCTTCATAACCCATCATGGCTCCTGAGTAAACAGAAGTACCCATACTGGTGGGGCCATCCGGCGCATAGGTACGGGGGACACCTAAACGATTGATTTCCTCAATGTGATACCCGCCATTACCATTGAGTAGGGACATTTCGTTCAAGGTCAGCTGAGAGACAAACTCATCCCATTTCGGATCGTCATATTCCACACCAACCATGTCACTCAGCATGATGGGTACATCAAAAGTAACTCCTACCGCGGGCATGTCCTCTTTCACCAAACCCAGTTCGGCATCAGTAGGAGGATTCTTGCCAGCAATGGCATCCAGAACCTCTTGAGATGCGGTATAATCCTCAGCAAGGGGACCAGTAAATGCACGACTGCTCAAATCCCAATCCCGGGTCAAATAATCGTCTGCACCAAGGGCATCATCGAACCGGTTGACGGCTGCCTGCATGTCACTGGATCGTTTTCCGTCATTCCCGTCATTATAGATTATATCACGGCTGAGTATGAATTTTTCGGAATCAAGCAAGGTGTGGGAATCCTCCCGAAGCATAATTTCGTACTCGCCTTTCTCCAGAACATAGGCATTATTTACTTTATAATCAAAAGAAGCCATGTCTTCCACATTAAATTCAATTGAATAATACTCGGTTTCACCCGGCTGTATGATGTTGGTTTTCCTGAAGGCTGCCAGATTGACAGTTGACTTCTCTATCGCACCTGTGTAAGGCGGATTATAATAAATCTGAATAACGTCCTTGCCGGAAACAGCGCCGGTGTTGGTCACCTCCACACGGACCGTTATTACTCCATCCTCTTCATTCATGGCCATGATTTTCTTGTTAAAAGCAGTGTAGCTTAAGCCATGTCCAAAAGGGAACATCACATCGTTTTCATAAATATAGCCGGGATCAGTGTCATGGCGGGTCTCGAAATACTTATAACCCACATATATACCTTCGCTGTACTTTACAAAGTAGCCTTCAGCCTCCGGAGCATTGGTATAATGGTAATTATCCGTGCCGAAGGGATTGGCGGATGGCGTACCCCAAGTTCCGTCAGCCTGAAGTTCCAGATAGTTATTTGCAGCGGGAGATGCCATATTATCCTTCAGCCAGGTATCTGCCAAATGCCCGGAAGGGTTTACCGTACCATTGAGAATCCGGGCCAGGGCATTAATTCCCGACTCTCCGGGATACCCAATCCAGATGACGCTCTTAATGGAAGGGTAGTCCTCCAGAAATCCCAGTTCCATTGCATTGGCACAGTTGAGAACCAGAATAACCTTATCGAATTTACCACATACCGCATCTACCATGGCAGCCTCTTCATCTGTCAGTTGAAGCTCGCCTGGCGTAAAATCCATCATCTCTCCGCCGCCGCGTCCCAACACAATCATGGCAACATCTGAGAAGTCATAGGCATGATCCAAAATAGTACGTCCGTCATTATAGATACCGGTATCGGTAAATGTCTCTGCGGGGAACTCCGGCAGGAATATATACCGGTAAGCCTGTTCAATAAATTCAGAATCTGTGACATTGGTAGGTGCAGCAGTTTTATCAATAGATAGTCTGCCTTTTTGGAAATAATTATAATATAAGTGGAGCAGGTCTTCATTTAGTGCGAAGTTACCCTGATCCCCGGTCAATGCATCCTCCAGCCGGACACATCCGCTGACATCGGAAGATGCGGACCCTCCCGCATTGTACACAAGCTGAACACCGCGCATACCAAAGATATTGATGCCCTGCCGGTTATCAGCAGAAGTGGTCAGCGGCAGGAGATTCTCATTATTCTGCATGAGGACAAAACCTTCGTCTGCAATTACCTGCGTGGTATCACTGGCTGAAGTATATGCCATTTTTTGCTCCTGGGTATCGGGTGTCAGCTTGGAAAGAAGCCAATAACCGGATTTCGTGATGACGAAACCGTAGATCAGTGCGATCACTACAATCACTGCGAGGACAGCACCAATGATAATGCCTGCCTTTTTCCCTTTATTCATTTTCTTTTTACCAGTAACATCTACAACTTTTTTCATATCTTTTCCTCCAATAAATTAGAATTTCCAGAAAAAATTTTTATGTAACTAACTCAAAAGCATAAAAGTCTATATTTCCATTCATGCAGCGAAAATATAACGGGTAAATCCCATCCACTAATGAACAGGAGCATTGAAACCGCGAAATTTTCCCACATCGGGTAATATGTATTTTAGCAAAAGATGTCTTAAACTCATAATCTGTAGAAATTTCCATCATACCGGCCCGCCTGACCCGTACATCTATGGCAATCCCCTTCAAACTGCTTAATTCAAAATACTTAAACCCAGCCACAGCGCCGTCCCTCATATTGGCAATGTACTGATCCGGTTCATCTTCCCTGTCTTTGCCGCTTTGTGTGAAATATGGGTGCTCCCTATAACGCAATCGCGGTAATAAGACATCATATCGTCCTGCACCGCTTTGAGACCATAGGTTACATGCAATACGCGCTTCATATTTTCCTTTTCCTTTTAAGGGTCCCTTGTTAAGTCCGCAGCTTGTGATTTCTGCCTGCTTGAATCTGCCATCCGGCAGCAGTTCAATTGGTTCGGCACAAGCCTGACGCGAATAAGAATGGCGGTTTGTGTGCCGGTGATAGAACACATACCATTCCTCCTCAACTTTAGCAATGCTGCCATGTGTATTACCCAAATAATTTTTACCACGGCCTTCATCAGTATTGCCATTTAAAAAGAGATCCCCAATACTGATTAAAGTACCACCATAATCAAAAGGCCCGCTGGGGCTTTGTGCGATAGCATAACAGAGCTCATGGTTATGCTCGGATGAATAAATAAAATAATAGACCCCGTTATACTTCCGAATAGAGCTTGCTTCAAAAAAAGCATGTCCATCATAGGCATCTTGCATTTTTTTCCTGGGAAAGAGCAGGGTTGGTTCTGACTTGATCGTCAACATATCCTGTTCCAGTTCCACCATCACACCGCCGGAATTTTCCAGATTATAAAAGCCGGATAATACGGACGGCACTTTAGTGGCAAAGCCGGCGTAGAGATATACGCTGCCGTCATCATCAACCAGAACACCGGGATCAAAAGGGAATTGGTCACCTTTTTTCCTTCCCCAGATTTTTCCGTCCGGATAATGTATATGCCCGATAAATTCATACATCCCGCCAGGTGTTTCACTCACTGCCACTCCTATGATTCCCATAAAGTCCATGGCATAATACAAATAAAACCTTTCGTCCGGCCCTTGTATCACGTCCGGTGCAAACAACAGATGAAGACCGGACTTGTTTTTAGGATCTTGTTTTTTTCTGTAAATCACCCCTTCCATTTTCCAATCCGAAAGGTCATTTACCGGCGCAGACCAACAGACATAATCATTCGTACAGAAAATAAGAGCATTAAATCTGTCATGAGAACCAAATAGATAGACCCTGTCCCCAAATACACGCGGTTCACCGTCCGGTATGTATTCATTACTTGGCAAAAATGGATTAAATGCCTGTTTTTTCATTGACCCCTCCTTGTTCCTGATTTATTTATTAAGTATAATACTTTCATTTTCATCCGTTATATTTCTTACATAACCTGTATTCACAGAGTCATAATTTGCAATTTTAACCACTACAATCCATTTTAAAAATCAAAAAGCAGGATATCACGGAAATCCTGCTTTGGCAAACATCCTATTACTTTTTCCCATCAATCCCGGTTTTGTCCGGAATTGGAATTAACACGTTTATTTGAAACCATTGTCCATTCGTATTGATTGCTGCTGTTCCTCCATATTTTTCAGCCGTATAGCAAATGCTTTTTATTCCATAACCATGGTACTTTTTATTCTTCTTTGTCGTTACATATACACCGCCATCAACCTTCAGCTGCGTTTCAAAATAGTTTTCAATACGTATCATAAGCAAATCATTTTGGGAAAAAACTGCCACACGGATAATCCGTTTATCGGCATCTTCCATCTTTTCCACACTTTCAATGGCATTATCCAGTGCATTCCCAAAAATGCTGCATATATCCATGACCTCCATAAAATGAAGCTTTGTTCCATCCACAACACTTTTCATTGTAATATCATGCTGCAGACAATAGATATTCTTCCCTGTCAATATAGTATCCAGAACACTGTTTCCTGTCTTATTTTGTGCTTCATATGCTTTGATACCTTCTTCAATTTCATTCAGGTATTTATCCCGCATTTCCTGGTGCGGCTCCTTCCGGATAATCTCAATCTGATACTTCAGATCGTGATATTTCTGATTAATCAGTTCAATACTTGCCTTAGACTGAAGATAGTATTCATGCTGTCTTTGTAAAATCCCCTGAATGGAATTCAGTGTCTGCCTGACCTGCAAATCCTGGACACGGTCTTGAAACGCAAGTAATATCACAACACCCGCAAAATCCACCAATGTTCGTATATAAAATATCTCGGTACTCATGCGGCCGCTGAAAGGTGTATGCGTATAAACATAACTGATGTTGCTGATTAAAAAAACACCAACCCCAATAACCACTGCACTGCAGGCTTCTTTTACGGTAACCTGTAGTTTTTCCTGTTCTTGAAACCGTTTTGACTCCAGGTGAAAGAACAGTATAAAAGTGGTCAGATAAAAAACAGCCAGAAATCCGTATTTCACCCAACCTGCTCTGAATCCCATACCATAAAAAAAGGAATATACCTGCCATTCCAGAGCCGCTGCAAACTCTCCTGCTAAAAATGCTATTGCCCATATAAAGCCTGTATCCGGCAATGACAGATCACAGCAAATCAACAGGCTTAAGAACATCAGACCCAGGGCAATTAACATCCCCGGTATCCAGAGGCTTACCGGCAATACCCCGATTGCATATTGCACCGCACAAAGCAATACCAACAGGACTCCCATACAGCCTGCCGTCACCCATTTGGAAAATCTGGGCTTCAGTATCAATACAAAAGTCAGGCAGCCTGCCCATTCCGCAAGAGCAGTATAAACTTTGGGGATATCCATTATTTCATTCATCCCTTTTCACCCCCAACATAGATTGCCAGTTCATTTATAAAGTTTTTCCGCTTTGGCCTGCTTGTCTGAAGCATTACCCCTGCAACCGTGACCGTGTTGAGTATTCCGGCGGTTTTGAGCCATTGAATCCGATGCGCAGAGCCATATAGTCCGAAATAGAGAGCCATATATGTAAAAAGTCGAATCCGCTATAGAGAGCCACCAAAGTAAGTATTACAA
>Ga0153941_1000212_pt1 | contig 27394 bp, 25 predicted proteins | sample TSNJ025MetaG_FD_104733 | JGI IMG/M metagenome (GOLD analysis project Ga0153941, IMG submission 104733) | Attine ant fungus gardens microbial communities from New Jersey, USA - TSNJ025 MetaG | ecosystem: Host-associated > Fungi > Mycelium > Unclassified | place: USA: New Jersey, Brendan T. Byrne...
CGGATAATTCAATTAATCATTCAATGAGCTTTATATTGAGATATGGATCATCCCCTCCGTTGCATCCAACGCTTTTTCAATAAGACTTTCGGCCATCCTGAGACGTTGATTGAAGATTTCAGTAGAATTTGTTTCATGAGGCGTATCAGCCAAAAAATCCATAATTACAAAGATATAACTTAGAGAGGTCTGAGGGGTAGGTGTGCTGAAAGCCTTTGTGAGATTTCCTTCTTCAATAATTTTCAATCCCCAAGGAGTGAGTAGGAGTTTACTTTGACGAGCTATTTTATCTTTAATGTGTAAATTTCGTTCGTCATATACAGTAGTAAGAAATGAATCCTTATTACTATAAGTATCCTTTAACACAATACTGAACATTAATCCCATTTTTTCAGGCGGAGTGAGACTATTTGAACAAGCCATAGCTCTAATTTTGGTGACGCAATACGAAACATGGCGATTGAGCAGTGCTTCTAAGATTTCTTCCTTGGATTTAAAGTAATAATAAAACATTCCTTGCGTAACACCCATGTCTTTAGCAATGTCACTAATGGTTGTTCCGTAATAGCCCTTAATAGTAAATAAATTTTCAGCCGTATCTAAAATTTCGGTAATGCGAATCTGGGGATCTTGTGAAGGTCTGGCCATAGTACACCTCGCTTATTTAAACGTGTTTAAGTTATTCGTGCTAATAAACTTTTCAAGGGATAATTTTCAAAGTTAATACTGCGTGTGGATACCTCAGCAACTGTTAGCAACAGCGGTGTAAATAAGCTTTTATTTAGTAGACACCTTTTCTTTCTAACTTAGATATGTCTTTTCATGCTCTGTTTAATAATTCTGGGTTGATATCATCGACATAAACGCTCCGAGAGCGGTCAGCCACTCTTTGATGCCGATTATCCATTCTCCTTCATCCTCGCCGGTACATTGTTGATCTCCGACGATAATGATAATCTTTTGCCATATGTGCTTTTAATGACATCTCTGACTGCTGCTAGTAGCTCGTCATCTTCCATGCCCTCGATTGCAGAAATACCGGCTAAGCCTATAGCGGATGTACCAGGGAGGAAGTTATGAGTTTTACCAACGTAACGCGTGTCGCGATCACTACCCATTGTATCATAGGATCGGGCAAGGTTTTAATCTTTGCTATAGTGTTTGTCAGCATTAAATGCCAGATAACCCGTGAATCCCAACAACCTAAGGTATGTTAGTATATTTTCCTATCGCCGCCCGTAGTTCCTGTACGTTATTGATCATTTGCATCCGCTCTTTTCTTCTAGATTAAATCATTTTATCCCAAAATTTAACTTAGTTAGAATCTCGGTAATTCGAATCTGGGGATCTTATGAAGGTCTTGCCATAGTACATCTTTATTATTTAAATGTATTTAAATAATAAAGCAAGATAAAAAAATTGTCAAGAATTATTTTCCATAAATTTATCCGATGACTAAGCGCTCTAAGACTCCCATTCTGCAAGCGGGAGTCTTAGAGCGGCTTATTCTAGCTGATTTTTAGCCAAGTATTCTTTTCAAGTCTTGCTCCGGTGTAGAGATCGGGGTCAAATTGAATTTTTCTACAAGAACATTCAGGATGCTGGGTGAGACAAACGCCGGCAGTGAAGGCCCGAGCAAAATATTCTTGATGCCGAGTGACAATAGGGTAAGCAGGATGCAAACCGCTTTTTGTTCATACCAGGACAGCACTAATGTCAGCGGCAAGTCGTTTACTTCACAACCAAAGGCATCGGCCAGCGCGACTGCCACTTGAATGGCACTATATGCATCGTTGCATTGTCCCATATCCATGATGCGCGGCAAGCCGCCAATCTCACCGATATCAAGGTCGTTAAAGCGGTATTTTCCACAAGCAAGGGTTAAAATAATTGTATCCTGGGGACTCTGTTTTACGAAGTCGGTGTAGTAGTTTCTGCCGGTTTTCGCACCATCACAGCCACCGACTAAAAAGAAATGTTTAATGGCTCCTGCTTTGACAGCCGCGATTACCTTATCGGCGACAGATAGAACGGTGCCTCTGGCAAAACCGGTTGTAAGCGTGCTGCCGCCGTTGATACCGGTCATCGTTACATCTTCTGCGTAACCGCCAAGCGCTAATGCCGTGTTGATGACCGGTGTAAAATCTTTATCGTCGCCAATATGCACCATTTCAGGATAAGCTACAACCTCAGTTGTAAACACCCGGTCAAAATAGCTGTCTTTTACCGGCATCAAGCAGTTAGTCGTAAAGAGAATAGGAGCCGGAATGTAGGCGAACTCTTTTTGCTGATTTTGCCATGCCGTACCAAAATTGCCCTTGAGGTGCGGATAGGCTTTTAGCTTAGGATAGGCGTGAGCCGGCAGCATTTCGCTATGGGTGTAGATATTAATGCCTTTATCCTTTGTCTGCTCAAGCAGTAGGTAGAGATCATATAGATCATGTCCGCTTACTACAATAAACGGGCCTTTTTCAATTGTCATTGAAACTTTTGTCGGTGTTGGCGTACCATAAGTTTCGGTGTTGGCTTTATCAAGGAGCGCCATGCACTTAAGATTAATCTGTCCGGTCTCCATAACGACAGGCAGTAGTTCATCAGCACCTAAATTTTCGCCAATAACTCGCAGCGCTTTATAGAAGAAACGATTGACCTCATCGTTGGTATAGCCTAACACCATAGCGTGATAAGCATACGCCGCTATGCCGCGGATACCAAAAAGAATCAATGATTTTAGCGAACGGATATCCTCATTCGCTTGCCACAGCTCAGCCATATTGTAGTTGTCACTGTTACCAAGGTTAGCAGCCATTAAACCTGTCTTAGCCTGTTCGGTTTTTGCAATTTGCTTTTGAATAGCACTATTATCAAAGCTAACATTGGTGATCGTGGTAAACAATCCTTCAATCATAGTTCGATTAATGTCTGCCGGCAGTTCGTTGTCACCGGCGACTCTTGCCAGGGCAATTAATGCACCTGTCAATTCATCCTGCAAGTTGGCCGTGTCAGACTTTTTGCCGCAGACCCCGGCGCCACCCTGACAGCCTGTCCCCCCGGCTGTCTGTTCACATTGAAAACAAAACATTTTTGACACAATTTTCTCCTCCTAATTCCTGTTATTATTGCAGCAGGCGTCGCTAAAAGAACACCCTGTCCAATTCCAATGTCAGTCGTCGATAATTTGACCGGTTGTAGAAATGGTAACAACTTGCCATGGTATCATTTTTCCACATGCTTGCAGGGCGGTAATCACTGCATTGGCAATGCCGGCACAGCAAGGCACTTCCATGCGAACAACGGTGACGCTTTTTATCTTGTTCGCTTTGAGTATGGCCGTAAGCTTTTCAGCGTACTCTCCCTCGTCGAGCTTAGGGCAACCGATCAATGTTATTTTATTTTTCATAAATTCACGATGGAAATTGCTGTAGGCATAAGCAGTGCAGTCTGCCGCAATCAGCAGATGGGCATCGGTGAAATAAGCGGCATTTACCGGCACAAGCTTAATTTGGACGGGCCATTGTCTGAGCTGTGATGCTTGCACAGCAGGCTCATACGCTGGTGAACTTGCCGGAGCTTGCTGACGTTCTAATATTTTTGAATGTGTCCCCGGACATCCACAAGGTAATTTTTCACTCTGTTTTTTTTCTATGTTAGCTTGGACAGCCGCTTTGTCAAATGGCGCAGCTTCCCGTTCTTCAAAAGATATAGCATTTGTTGGGCATACCGGCAAACAGTTTCCTAAACCATCGCAGTAGTCGTCCCGCAACAACTCTGCTTTGCCATTGATCATACCAATTGCACCTTCATGACAAGCAGATACGCACAGACCGCAACCAACGCATTTTTCTTTGTCGATTGTTATTACTTTTCTTAACATGTGTTCCACCTCCTAATTGATTTCATGAGCAAAGTATACTATAGTAAAATCATTAAAGCAGTTGCTTTTGCAACGGAGGTACATTTTTGAAAAAATATATTGACGTATTAAAAACAGTATCCTTGTTCGAAGGAATCGAGGAAAGCATGCTGGAACCGATGCTGGCCTGCCTCGGTTCTACGGTCGGGAACTTTAAAAAGCACGACATTATTTTCTTAACTGAAAGTGAAATTTCCTCAGTAGGCATTGTGTTATCAGGCAGTGTGCAAATTGTCAAAGAAGATATCCTGGGCAATCGAATGATATTGGCCCAATTCCATGAGGGCGAACTTTTCGGTGAGTCGCTTGCTTGTGCCGGGCTGAAAAAAAGCCCTGTTACCGTTTTGGCGGCATCAGGGTGTGAGATACTCTTTATTCAGTTTAAGAAAATTGTTACTGTCTGCTCCTCTGTTTGCAATTTTCATACAACGCTAATTGAAAATATGCTAAGGATTATTGCGAACAAGAACATCTTATTGAATAATAAAATAGATATTATTTTTCAAAAAACGACGCGAGAAAAGCTGCTGGCCTATTTTATGACACAAATAAAAAAATCGGGCAGTAAAAGCTTTGAAATCCCCTTTTCACGGGATGAGCTTGCTGATTACCTGTGTGTAAACCGGAGCGCAATGTCAAGAGAACTCGGCAAGATGCGGGATGAGGGTCTGCTTAAGTTCAACAAAAATAAATTTGAGTTATTTGTTTGAGTTATACCCATTAATGATGCAATTCTCCATAAAAGCTAATCTTTACCTAAAACGCCTCATGCCCTATACTTACTGCCAGTCTTTGCATACATCGACCCACTTCAAGCCCTGCGCATATTGATACAGTTCGTCGCAATTGAGCTCAATGGCAGAGTTGCTGCTGCCACAGGCAGGAAAGATGGTATTAAAGCGTTTTAATGAAACATCGAGAAAAATCTTAACTTGTTGATTGTTTATCCCAAAAGGGCAAACTCCCCCGACTGCATGGCCTGTCATGTCAACAACTTCATCTGGTGTCAACATTTTTGCCTTTATCTCAAACTCATCTTTAAACTTGCGGTTGTCTACTTTTGCATCGCCAGCAGTGACAACTAAAATACAGCCTTTGTCGCTTTTAAAAGAAAGCGTTTTGGCAATACGGGCCGGTATGACATTGAGAGCACGAGCCGCAAGCTCTACCGTTGCGCTCGATTGATCAAATTCCAAAATATCGTTTTCCCTGCCATATCGCTTGAAATATTCGATTACAACTTCGATCGCCACTACTTGATTCCCCTTTTCATTATTGCACAGTAGACTTAAGTCGTCGTTAATCGTCACGATTATGCCTGTATTTCGCTACATAAGCGTCTCTACAAATACAGTTTCGTTAACATGCGGCAGAACTCCTGCCGCATTATTACTGATATATTCGATGACTAAGCCGCGTCTTACCTCGCTTAAGAAGCGGCGGCTATTGACCAATAAGACACAGGTATTAAAAAATTGACACCTATCAAGGGTGTCAATTTTTTTGCCGCTTCTTTATTAAACTTGAGAATAGCCCAATTGCTTTTTAATCAATGGTTTTATTCCGCCCTGTTCCACAATATTCATAACATATTCTGACATTGCCTCAGCTTGAGCTGTCGCTCCAGTCGTTTCATTAATAAGATCGCCTGTTACAACATCGACTGTGACCTTGTCCCCCTGGTTTACGATTTCACTAATCTTAGGACAAACCAACAAGACAATCCCAAAATTAATGGCATTGCGGTAAAAGATGCGGCCAAACGACTCGGCCAGCACCGCGCCAACTCCCACAGCTTTTAACGTGATCGCCGCATGCTCCCGGCTGGAACCACAACCGAAGTTGGTGCCAGCCACAATCAGGTCACCCGCCTGGAAACTGCTGACAAAGCCGGGATCTGCCCCTTCCATGGCGTGTTTCGCCACATCGGTTACATCAGTCAGTTCAACAAACCGCCCCGGATAGATTTGATCTGTATCAATATTTTTGCCAAATACAAAGGCTTTTCCTGTTATCCGCCTATTCATCTTATTCCACTCCTTAATCCAGATATTGGACCGGATTTACAATTTTACCCGTAAGGGCTGCGGCGGCTACGGCGGCCGGCGACCCAAGGAATATCTTCCCATCGGTATGCCCCATCCGCCCGGGGAAATTCCGGTTGGTTGACGTGATACACGTCTCGCCGGCCGCCAGCATGCCCTGATGCGTCCCTAAACAGGCGGCGCAACCAGGGGTTACGAAAGTAGCTCCTGCCTCGACAAGCGCCTGAATATAACCTTTGCCCATAGCCTCTAAGAAGACACCTTTAGAAGCAGGTACAACAACAAAGCGGATATCATGATGAATTTTCTTGCCTGTCAAAATACGGGCGGCAACAGCTAAGTCCTCGACACGTCCGCCCGTGCAGGAGCCTAAATAGGCCTGGTCGATTTTTGTGCCGATAAACTGGTTAATGGAGGCTACGTTATCTACACTCGAAGGTGCTGCCAGCTGAGGTGACAGGGCAGCGACATCAAGTGTGTTCTGCTGCATAGCAGTAACCTGGGTCGGTCGTAAAAAATTCATAAGGACGGGTAACTTTTTGTTTGACAAAATCGAGAGTAATATCATCTGGCTGGATATAACACGTCTTGGCGCCCATCTCAGTAGTCATATTACATAAAGCCATGCGTTCGGAAACGCTCAGTTCGGCGATTGTTGATCCCGTAAATTCCACTGCTTTGTATACCGCGTAATCGGCGCCAAGACGTCCAATTACATGGAGGATAATATCTTTGGCATATACTCCCGGGGACAAATGGCCTTCAAAATGAATACGGATGATTTCCGGTACTCGAAACCACAGCTTGCCTGTAATTAAAATCGTCGCCATATCTGTCGCTCCCACGCCTGTACCAAAAGCGCCGAAAGCACCGTGTGTCGTCGTATGCGAATCAGTAACAACTAAGAGCTCCCCCGGATAAGACAGCCCCTCGTCAGCCAGCACCTGATGGCAAACACCTTCGTTAATATCCATCAGCAAGGGAATGCCCTGATCCCGGAAAAATTCACGAAACTGCTTTTGATTATCGGCTTGGACAATGGTCGACGCCGGTGCATAATGATCCATAAACATGATAATCTTATTGGGATCATGCACTTTGGTACCGCCCATTTCAAAAAACGATCGCACGGTTTGGAGATACAGGTCGTTTATGCCCGCCATATCGACGGTACAGTTAACGATTTCCCCAGTACTAACACTATCTTTGCCTGCCTTTTTCGCAAGCAGCTTTTCTAATGCATGCAACTTCATTTCCCCCTCTTATAGTTTCCTGCCCTCAAACAGGTCTTAGTATAACTCCATCTTTTCGGTGCGGCCGATCCTACCATAATCCCAGAACTTTCCACCAGAGAGAGCCGGCACCGATCCAGATAATCATATTGATGAGTGAAACGGCAAACCCCAGTTTCCACCACGTACCTTGGGGAACATAGCCAGACCCAAACAAAATGGGAGAAGGCCCGGCGGCGTAATGGGTCAATGACATGCAAAGATTGGACATAAAGGCAAACGCCAGCGCCACCAGGTAGACCGGAGCGCCTGCCGCAACGGCGACAGAGGTAAAGGCAACGTACATGGCGGTAATATGAGCTACCAAGCTGGCAAATCCATAGTGGGCATACATGTATACGACGAGGAGAATAACAAATGCCTGCATCCAGGGAATGCCGGCAATACTGCCGCTGACTGATTGGGCAAACCAGGGAATAAATCCTAGTTTGGACAGATAGCCGGCTAACCCTACGAGTGCGCCCATCCAGATCAGCGTATCCCATGCTCCCTTCTCATCAAGGACATCTTTCCATTCAAGCACTTTTGTTACCAGCATCGTCGAAACAGCCAGCATGGCTATTACAGTTGCATTCAATTTGGTAAACTGGGAAGTACTCCACAGCAACAGCGCCCCGACAAATACACAAGCTACGATCTTTTCCCCCCGCGACATTGGCCCCATCTGCTTTAATTCGGCTGCAGCCAGTTGCTTTGCTTCCGGAGTTTTAGTGATCTCCGGCGGATAGAATTTATACAGAAAGTACGGGACAATGAGCAGGGACAGTATGCCGGGTACAACGGCAGCCAGCGCCCACAAGCCCCAACTGATTTCGATATTGAATGTTTGCGCTGCTAAGTGGGCAATCAGCGGGTTACCGGCCATTGAAGTCATAAACATGGCCGACGTAACGGTATTAGCTTGGTAAGCCGTTTGCATCAGGTAGGCTCCCACTCGCCTTGCCGACGGACCAGGTTCGGATTCGAAGGCCAATGACAGACTCTTCACAATAGGAAAGAGAACGCCGCCGGCCCGAGCCGTATTAGAGGGCGTTGCCGGGCTGATAATCAAATCGCTCAAAGCAATCGTATAGCCTAATTTAAGCGTGCTGTCGCCCATAGCGCGAATGAGCACGTAGGCAATGCGTCGCCCCAGACCGGTTTTAATCAGACCCTTGGCAAATAAAAACGCTGAAACGATAAGCCAGATTGTACTGTTGCTAAAACCGGACAGCGCCTCCGCCGGCTTTAATATCCCTGTCAGGGCAGTGAACGTTACGCTGATAAAAGCAATAGAACCGATAGGCAATGGCTGGACAATAAAGCCTAGAATCGTCGTCACGAATACGGCCATCAAGTGCCACGCCTCAGGCTTTAGACCGGCCGGAGCAGGGATAAACCAGATAACTGCACCAACAGCGAGGACGATAAGACCTCGGACTAAATTATTCATAATAGACAAACCTCCTATCTGTTTACAACAAATTATGCTGCCCCTTGAGACAAAGATCAGCCCCTCCTTCGTATAGAGTAATTGCACAAAGTATGCCAACCCCCAAATCCCCAGTACAAGCGCCGGTTGACGCCGGAATATTCCGTCTATGCAACAAATATTGTTGCATATATTTGCATTATGTTGCAATACAATGCAGCGCAATCATCCTCTATGCAGGTATTATGCTGTTCGCTCTTAATATAATTCGTTGCATTTTATTACAAAGTTGTCTATAATCAAAAAAAAGCTACCATAGGTCATTGGAGGAACGAATGTCGCTCATAACGTTTCTGGCCCCTGACACGAGCATGTTGGAACGGGCCCGCGAAGTATTAAAAGCACAATACCCTGACATAGCTATCTATAAGGGCTTGCTCAGCGAAGGTGTAAGCCTGGCCGCGCAGCGCGCCACTGCCGGCACCGACATTATCATTACCCGAGGCGGAACGGCAACAGCCATAAAAGCTGCCGGCATCGCTGTCGTCATTGTCGAAATCCCCATTACCGGCTTTGATATTATCCGCTGCGTCGAACGAGCCAAGCGTCATGGAAAAACGATTGGCGCCGTTTCATTCTCCTCCATCCTTGCCGACATCGAATGTCTTAGTCCCATTTTAGGCGTAGATATCAAGCTATATCCCATTGAGCAAGAAGAGCAAGCCGAGAACCAGGTTCTGCGAGCTATTGAACAGGGCGTCGATGTAGTCATTGGTGGCTTTATCACTGGTAAAATAGCTCAAATCAACAACTTTCCCTGTGAGTTGATTGACAGCGGCGCAGAAGGCATTCTCCAGGCAGCAGAGGAGGCCAGGCGCATCGCCTATGCCCGCAATCTGGAAAAAGAAAAGACCGGGCAGTTCAGGACGATTCTCGACTACGCTTATGGAGGCATTATGGCTGTCGATACCCACTGCCGGATTACTGTATTCAACCCCATCGCCGAGCGCTTAATCGGCATTGCCGGCGCGCAAGCCGTCGGCAGAGCGTCGGCAGTCATCTGGCCAGGCCTCAACCTCGCGCAGGTTATTCGCCGCGGCATAGATGATTTAGGCCAAATTCTCACGATAAATAAAACGGATGTGCTGTGCAATAAAGTGGCCATCCGCGTAAACGGCAGCATTGCCGGTGCAGTTGTCACCTTTCAGGATGTCAGCCAAATTCAGCAAATGGAGGCCAAAGTACGTCAACGTATTTATGCATCTGGACATGTCGCCCACTTTCACTTTACCGATATCGTTGGAGCAAGCGATAGTCTGAAGCGCCATATCGAGATGGCGAAAGACTTTGCCCTGACTGAATCATCTGTGCTTATTTTCGGCGAAACAGGCAGCGGCAAGGAAGTATTCGCCCAGAGCATTCATAACTACAGCAAGCGCTGCCAAGGTCCGTTTGTCGCCGTCAACTGCGCTGCTCTTTCAAGTAATATTTTAGAAAGCGAGCTGTTCGGCTATGTTGGCGGCGCATTTACCGGCGCAAACCCCAAAGGGAAGGCCGGTCTTTTTGAGGCCGCTCACGGCGGCACCTTGTTTCTCGACGAAATTGCTGAAATCGATGCTATTACCCAGGGAAAACTGCTCCGTGCCCTGCAGGAAAAGCAAGTGATGCGGCTTGGCAGTGACCGTATCATCCCTGTTGATGTCCGCATCATTGCGGCAACTAATAAAAACATGCGCCTCTTAGTCCAGCAAAACACATTCCGATCTGACCTGTATTATCGTTTAAACGTCCTCCAGCTCAAGATCCCCCCCTTGCGTGACCGTAAATCAGACATCAAGCCCCTTGTGCAGTTCTTTTTAGCGAGCGCCGCCCCCATGACCAAAAATGGCATGAAGCTCTCTTCTTCCGGCGTGGCAGCTCTTAAGCACTATAGCTGGCCTGGTAATGTCCGCGAGCTTAAAAACATCGTGGAACGTATTATCGCCATCCACAAGCAGCAACTAATTGATGCCGAAATCGTCAACCTAATGCTCGAAGATGAGATCCAGTACACTTCCCTGCCAACCGGTCAGGAACGATCTAACGAGCAGCAAGCCATCGATAACGCCCTGGCGCTGGCCAAAGGGAAATACATTGAGGCAGCCCGTCTGCTCGGCATTGACCGTTCTACACTTTGGCGCAAAATGAAACGCTTAGGGCTCAAGTAAAAAGAAACGCCTTCATGTACAAAAAGTGACATGCTGGCGTTTTCTTTAATTAAAAACAGGTAGATATAGCGGTCAAGGCGGAATTTTCGAACATTGCACTGAACAAATTACGATCAAGGAAGGAACTAGGAAATATTTCACGAATTAGGAATCAGAGCTATCGATAATTAGCCAAGCACAACCACCGGCGTAGTAAGGCAAGGCTACGGAAGTACTAGCTAATCGGTTAATGCGCGTTATTCAGTGCCACTAATCATAGGATAAGGGGGACACAGCACATGTGTGGAAATTATTGAGATGCTCAACCGAAAAGAGACACCCTTCGCTGCGAATCATTACCTATGGAGTAGTAGGACTTCCTTTGTTCCTGATTGCCGGCGTCTTTTTCTACATGTTCCTTACCAACATGTTCCATATGCTAGACCAAAATGAACGCGACCACATGAACCAACAAGGCAACATCGCCGCTGGTGTTTTGAAGACATCAATCGCTAATATACAGGCAATTGCCAGAGATTGGTCAAGCAGGAATACGACCTACGCCATTGCCACTGAACACGATGTCGCGTTCTACTCCATTGCCACTGGGAAAAATAACGCAAACTTAAGCGGATCAGTTGCTCATCTCTCAGCTCAAACGTATTACCAACCACTATTCTTGGATCATCAATTCAATTTCGTAATCATCAAAGATATGGACGGCAACGATATCTATGCTAAGTTTTATGATATTATCAACAAACAGAGCATGGCCGTACCCACGGGATTTACTCGCTTTCTAACTCCGCTCGCTGATGAAATGTTGAAAAACTATCAGGCGAATAGACGCGCTGGTTTTATGATAACAGGTGGTAAGGACGGCCTCTTATTTTATGACAATATTCCCTACTACATATGCACCTTACCGATACTTAATTCTGCCAGGAACTCTGCTCCAGCCGGTTCATTTACGATAGGCCATATTTTCAATAAAGATGAAGTGAGCCGGATAACAAATACTGATGACTTGAATTTTACATTTTTAGATGCTAACTCGCCCAAATATAAAAGCTCTGATCTTAATTTAGCTTCGGGCGAAGACTTTGATTTCACCGAAGATACTGTCAGCCTTTACAGAGCAATTACCGACTATTTCGGCAAAAATAGTATTATTATTAAAATCGAAGAATCCCGCACTCTCTATCATGAGGGCTTGCGTTTCATAAAAAACACTAGCCTCGTACTGGCCGGTATCATGTTGTTAATCGTGATAGTGATCACCTTTTTGCTTGAACATTACCTGATTAAACCCTTGGATCAGCTCAGCAGAACTGTTCAGTCGATTACGTCAATGACAGACACGATTGATGTCAGCAGTTTCAGCGGCAACCGGGAGTTTTATATACTGAGTATGGCAATCAAGGATATGTTATCCCGCCTATGCCAAAACAGGGCAAGCTTAGAACAGTCAAATACTTCTTTGCGTATTTTAGAGCAACTTCTTAATGGTATTACGGGCTATTTATATGTTACCAATCCGGAAACCGACGAGATTTTGTTTATCAATGATAAGATGCGGGCAGACTTTGGGCTTACGGACAATGTGTTTGGTAAAAAATGCTGGCAAGTACTGCAGTCAGGGTTTGAGCAAAGGTGTGACTTCTGTCCGGGTTCTGCCTTACTTAACAATCCGCAGGCGCCTATTATCTGGGAAGAGTTGAACTCCATGACAGGAAAGTACTATAAAAATACCGATAGCTTAATTGAATGGCCAGGCGGAAAAATGGTCCATTTGCAGCATTCTGTCGACATTACCGACATTAAGCTTACAGAGCTTTCCTTAAAAGAAGCCATTAATACCGCTAAAAGTGCAAGTAACGCCAAAAGTGTATTTTTATCCCGCATGAGCCACGAAATGCGAACGCCCATGAATGCAATTATCGGCATGACCCATATTGCCCGAGTTAGCCAGGATACCGGCAAAAAAGAATATTGCCTCGAGAAAATTGATAACGCCTCTAAACATTTACTTAGCATCATCAACGACATTCTCGACATGTCTAAAATCGAAGCAAACAAGCTTGAACTTGTTAAACAAGAATTCAATCTTGAAAGCATGTTAATCAACATTATCAATGTTGTCCACTTCCGCGCCGAAGAAAAGCGCCAAAACGTAATCGTTGATGTCGACAAAAATGTTCCGCCATTTATTGTCGATGACGAAATAAGATTATCGCAAGTTATCACAAATTTACTGTCAAATGCCATCAAATTCACTCCTCACAACGGCACAATCATCTTGCGGGTTACACAAGTCGCCGAGGAAAATGAAATTTCCACCCTGAGGATTGAAGTAATCGACAACGGTATTGGGATTTCAGAAGAAAACCAATCCCGGCTATTCCGTTCTTTCGAACAGGCAGATGGCGGCATATCACGCAAGTATGGGGGCACAGGCTTAGGCCTGGCTATTTCGAAAAGAATTGTCATCTTAATGGGAGGTACGATTTGGGTAGAGTCCAGGCTGGGGGAAGGTTCAAAATTTATTTTTACGGTAAAGGTGGAAAAAGGCAAGTCAGAGCCGCGTCATAAGATACATACAATTAACAAAAGCAATTTCCGTATTCTGGTAGTTGATGATTCAGCTGAAATTAGAGACTATTTTATCCATATCATGCCGGAGCTCGGCTTTCCTTGCGAAGTTGCAGCCGATGGCCAAGAGGCATTAGAAATGATTAGCAGCTCTACAGACAAACCGTACGATATCATTTTTGTAGATTGGCTGATGCCTGGCATTAACGGTGTCGAATTAACAAAACAGATCAGGCAGTTTGGTGATAGCAACGCGATTATCATAATGATTTCGGCCTCTGAATGGAGTGATATTGACCAAGAAGCCACCAAGGCCGGCATCAGTAAATTCCTACCTAAACCACTTTTCCCCTCCACTATCCTGAATGCAATTAATGAAGTGATGGAAGTTACGATCAAAGACGTCAGCAGCGCGCAACAAGTCACTCACTACGATTTTAGCGCCTTCACCGTACTACTGGCAGAAGATGTGGAAATTAATCGGGAGATTATTTCTTCATTGCTAGAAAATACGGGAATTTCGATGAATTTTGCCGAAAATGGCGCGCAAGCACTACACATGTTTGAGCAAGCTCCTGATAAATACGATATGATTCTAATGGATATCCATATGCCCGAAATGGATGGTTATGAGGTCACGACAAAAATCCGTGCACTGCCGCTCGCTGAAGCTAAGCGCATCCCAATTATCGCTATGACTGCCAATGTCTTTAGAGAGGATGTTCTAAGATGTAAACAGGCGGGAATGAATGATCATATCGGCAAACCTGTCGATATAAACAAGCTGCTGGCAAAGTTGTACCTATTTTTGCACGACATGCCGGAAGGTAAAATAACAACTGCTGTTAAAGAAGATGACTATGTGCCAACTGCAGATGCAAGTGGCTTTGCCCGCTTTCTTCCGGAGATTGACGTAGAGGACGGTTTAACTAGACTCAGAGGAAATAAAAATCTATACTTAACATTGTTGAAAGGCTTTGAAGGAAGGAAAATGGCCGATGAATTAATTCAGGCGGTGCAGCAAGGTGATTTTGCCAAGGCGGCGTATGCGGCTCATACAATAAAAGGAGTTGCTGCCAATTTAGGGCTTAAAAGCTTAATTACGATTGCCACCACCATTGAACAGCAGGCTAAAGACCTAGCAATAAACGCCGAGCTCATTGATTGCCTTGATAAAGCTACAGATTCAACTATATGTTCCATCCAACAATTATTAAAAGCGTAGACACCTAGTGGTGGAAAACTCTTCTATTTACCGTTTATTGATTTTGTACTGAATTTATCCGATGACTAAACCGCGTCTTAACGCCCTCTTCTGCAAGCGGGAGTTAAGAGCGGCTAAGTCATTCGGATAAGGTCGACTAAACTTCAGATGGGTTAAAAAACCACCTGAAGCTAAGTCTCTCTTTATCAGACCATCAATTTCTACCTACAGCTCTTATAAAGCGATAAATGATATAGGAAGTCTATGAAAAGAGGGATACTATGAAAAAAGCCATTTTAGTCAAAGACCTAGAAGCTGGTATGGTATTTGCAGAACCAGTCATCGCCGAAAGCGGAACAATCCTAATCGATAAAGGTACGCCGGTTTTTCCCCGGTATAAAGCGCTATTAACTTTATGGGGTATACTTTCCGTATATATCGAAGAAAGTATCGGAGACAAAGCACCTGATAAGAATGCGGCCGAAGGGCGACAACTACAAATAGAGCCTTTTACTAAGTTCTTGCAGGAATACACGCGGATTATCACCAAGACATCCGAGGTCTTTAACCTTATTCGCGATTACAAAGCAGTACCTGTACAGGAACTGAAAGATATCTCATTTGGTATTTATGCGACTGTATTATCGACCGGAACGGCCATCGTGGACTATTTGCTGATAAATGATAACACATACGCCGACAAGCTATCCCACCATTCAGTTATGGTCGCCATAATCAGCACTATCATTGGCCAGGAAATACAGCTTCCGGAAAAAGATCTCAATGCCCTCATACTGTCCGGCATGTTGCATGACATTGGCAAATTCGCAGTACCCAAACAAGATGATCAGAACCCCTACGCCCATGTACTTCACGGCAGCGCATTGATAAAAAATATTGATGGCCTCCCCGCAGAAATTACCCTGGCAGCACTCCAGCATCATGAACTGATGGATGGGAGCGGAAAACCCTCCAGACTAAAAGGCGCGCAAATTCATCTCCTTCCCCGTATTATCGCAATCGCCAATGAATTTCAGAACGAGGCATTTCATGAGGATTGTGTCAATCCCTTTCCCGTCCTACAAAGCCTGTCCATTCAAATGTATAACAAATACGACCCCCGCGTCTGCATTCCTTTTCTCATAAAAATGCGTGATTTACTGTTGAACGCTTCGGTATTGCTTAGTGATGGTCAGACTGCCCGAGTGATTCTGTTCCCCGACGGCATGATCGACAGACCTGTCGTCCAAACGACATCAGGCGATATTATCGACTTATCTAAAAACAATCAATTATCTGTTCAATCCATAGTCACCCCAGATTATCTCTCGCTCGTCTTATAAAACATTTTTTATAACATGCTGTGTGCTGTGAAGGATAAGATTGATACATATCGAATAAATAACATAGAAACTACTAAGGGGGGATTGGTATGGATAACATAAAATCATATCAGACAATTCTTGTGCCCGTAGATGGTTCAGAAAATTCACAAAGGGCGTTGTCTCATGCCATTTATCTGGCTACACAGTGCAATGCATCACTAGAGTTATTGCACGTTGTAAATCTGGCTACTGCACTTTCACTATCCGTTTACGACCAAGGGCATTACGCACTCTTAGAAGAAGTACAAGAGGCTCTTAAGGAAGCAGGAAAAAAAGTTCTGTCCGAAGCGATAGACAAAGTACCTGCTACGTTAAAGCTAAATAGTTCGCTGGAAATTGGTTCACCTGGACAGGTCATTGTCGACTATGCCGACAAATGCAAAGCTGATTTGATTATTATGGGAAGCCGGGGATTAGGTCCGGTAAAGAGTTTGTTTATGGGAAGTGTCAGTAACTATATCATGGGTCAAGCCCCCATACCGGTATTAATCATCAAGTAAACTTGTTTCAGCAAAGCTGAAACGTCGGGGGTTCAGGTGGAGAGTCTACTCCACCTGAACTGAAGCCGCCTGTAGAGGCGGGAGTCTTGACTCAATATTTAAGATAAACGTTACCCCTTTTGAGTCTGTTCCTTATTGAGTAAATAGAATATCTCACCGGAGGAATTGAGTGAACTTGTTTCAGCTTTCCTGAAGCAAGTTACTCAATATTAATCAAATTTATTGGTACAACGAAGCCGCGCCCTTACAGCGCGGCTTCGTTGTACCAATAGTGAGAGTTAAGACGTTCTTACTGTATTTCAAAGTTTATAAAAATTTTATACTCTTTTATAAATTTTTTATAAACTGTTTAAAGTCAGTTCAATTCTCCCTGCTATAATAACCTCAAAACACCAAGGAGGTTATACAGATGAACAAACTAAAACTATTATATGATGTAGTCAAGACGTTAAAGGGCAAAGAGGCTATTACCGGATTGCTAATGGTCGAAGTACAAAAAGACCAGACAAAGATATTTTCTTTGCAAAATGAATTTAATAAAAATATGTTGACCCATCATGTCAAGGCAAAGTTGAGTACCGAATTAGATTATGAGGGAAAGGCAGTAAAGCTCCAGGGCAACAGTGAATTTACGATGCCTCATTGTAGCAGACACGGTAAGCACTCAGGCCGGCAATTTCATCATCACAACGAGAAATTGCACCAAGGGCGATTTATGGGTAAATTAGCTAAACTAGCTTTTGCTTTCAGTGTCCTCGACGCCTTACAAGCAACAAAGCAAGACGATGGAACATTTGTCCTTGCTCTCAATGCCAATGATCTGCCGGAAGAAATAAAAATACGGTTGCGTGAAAAAATAGCCCGTTTTAGCGCTCACCATGCTCCCCACAATTTAATGAAAGAGTGCGACGCCATTGAACAACTCAACTTTGTGACGAATATGTTTATTAATAAGAATTATGAAGTTGAAAAAATTGCAGCTACGTTAACCAGTACCCGGACAAACGAACAATCCGAGCATGATCTAAACGCTCAAATTGAGTTGTCTTTTGCCTGGTAATGCCGTTTATAAGTGATTTAAATAATATGTGTTCTCACAAAAAATGCAGGGCGTAATGATTTTGCGCCCTGCATTGCTATCTTAAAAAACTAAGAAGGAACAGTGATCCATATGTGTAGGTATAAACGGCGCGATAGATTCCACCCCCACCTACGGCGGCCGCATGATGCACATAAGCATCATGGACAATTTCTCCGTCATTATAAATATTTCCGCTACATTCGCCCTGGCTTTATCTTATTTAATTTACTTATCCTTTACCTCTTGTTTAGCTGGGTCGGTATCAAACAAGCCGCTATTTTTTTCGCAATAGCAATCGTACTTAAGGAAGTAGTTCATCTTTTCTTTCTACTACGGTTGGAGAAAAGGATATTCAAACCAATGGAAAAACTTAAGCAAGGCTTGGATGAAGTCGCTAAAGGCAATTATAATGTTAAGCTTGAATACGATAAACCTAATGATCTTGGATTATTAATGACTGCCTTTAATACTATGACGGAAAAATTGTATGCAGGCGAAAAGCTCCAGACCGAGTATGAAGATAATCGCAAAGCACTTGTCGCCAATATCTCCCATGACCTCAAAACCCCAATTACCGCCATTCAGGGGTATATTGAAGCCCTGATTGAGGGCAAAGTTTCGACTGAGGAAACTCAAAGCAAATACCTCAGAACCATCTATCACAATATAATTTATGTAAATAAACTCATTGATGATCTTTTCTTATTCTCCAAATTAGATATGCAAAAGCTAGACCTGCATGTTGAGCATGTGCAAATCAAGCCGTTGATGGAATATCTGATGGAAGAGTATACGTTCGATTTGGCAGAACAAAAAATCAGTTTTCAATATAGCGCGCACCTGGATACAGATTACTGGTTGGATTTAGATATAAAAAGGTTCCACCAGGCCATCAATAATCTTATAAATAATGCAGTTAAGCACGGTCCGGACATAAATTTAGCCATAGAAGTCAAGCTCTATCATCAGGATAACTCTGTTCTTATTGACATCAAGGACAATGGCCCAGGAATCGCTCAAGACAAACTGCCGTTTATCTTTGACCGGTTTTATCGGGTTGATGTCGAACGCACGAGAGACTATTCAGGTACAGGCCTTGGGCTTGCCATTGCTAAGGAACTGGTAGAAGCTCAGCATGGGAAAATCAGCGTATCTAGCCGCAAACAGGCAGGCACCTGCTTTACGCTCATATTCCCAATGCTGCCGAAACAATAAGGGGGAATCTGACCCATGAAGCGTATTTTAATTATTGAAGATGACCGGGATATTGCCGAACTGGAACGCGACTACCTGCAGTTAAACGGTTTTGCAGCCGGCATTGCTCAAGATGGAGTTCAAGGCTTGAGAAAAGCATTGACAGGAGCCTATAATGTTATCATCGTCGATCTGATGCTGCCTGGTAAGAACGGCTATGAAATTATCAAAGAGGTTCGAAAGACGCTGGAAATACCAATCATTGTCATCTCGGCCAAAAGTGAAGATATTGATAAAATCAGAGGCCTTGATTTCGGCGCCGACGATTACCTTACGAAACCGTTCAGCCCTGCCGAATTATCGGCAAGAATAAAGGCTCATATCAAAAGATATGAGCGGCTCAAGGGGCATACTCCTTACGAATTCATCCAGTATAGAGGCTTGGAAATCGATAAAGCCTCTCATAAAATTTTCGTCAATGAAAAAGAAGTTCAATTAACAACCAAGGAATATGATCTACTCGTATTTCTAGCATCTAATCCTAACATCGTATTTAGCAAAGATCATCTTTTTAATACGATTTGGGGGGATGAATACTGTAGCGATACAGCAACAGTCGCAGTCCATATTCAAAAGATCCGCAAAAAAATCGAAAAAGATCCTTCAAATCCAGAATATATTGAGACGCTTTGGGGAACTGGTTATCGATTTAACCCGGTATAAGCCCTTGTCCTTACCTACATGTCAAAATTACCGCTAGATTCCGGCTGAAACAGAATTTTCTCCACCTGCAGCCGGACAACCCCCCCAGGGATGTCCCAGTTAACGACATCCCCTACCCGGTAACCTAAAACGGCCATTCCGATAGGAGCTAACACTGAGATTTTATTGTCATTTACATCGGCTTCATCCGGATAGACTAACGAGCACGTCATTTCTTCATCATCATCCAAATCCCTCAGCACTACCTGGGAATGCATTGTTATCACATCATGAGGAATTTCTTCTGATCGCACTACAACAGCCCGTTCCAGTTCATGCACAAGGCTTTGCAGATACGCTTTGTCACCTACATGGAATTCTTTTTCTAATCCGATCATTTTCAGTAATTTTTCTTTGTCCGAACTTGTAATGAAAATAACTTTTGACACCGGCATCAATCCTTTCTTACATGTAGCTCTACTTGTTTTCGCTTCCTTATGAATAAGAACGACTACCTGTTATCAGATAGTCGTCATTGTAGCCAAACCGTTCTATCGAAACTATAAATGAAGAACTAGCAATAAGTTCCATTTATATATATTATTACATATTTGGATTAATAAGTAAAGCTTAGAGTGGGTCGTCATTGCTGGAGAGTTTAAAAATTCAACTCCTAGCTAACCCATACGCCATATCAGCGATACCTATTCAAAAATAACTTTGCGAAAAATGACGATGACAAATACAATCCAGGCGACAACCGCCACACCGATCAGACCCACAATATAAGGCAGGCGTCGACTCCACTTCTCACTCTGATACTGACTTTCCGCCAACACCGCAGCCGGCAGCAATCGGACTAAATACAGCATAACCCCGGCAGCTAACGTGACATCATCAGTAATGCCAATTAGCGGTAGATAATCGGGCACGAGATCAATAGGGCTGACCAGATACAGCAATAGTGCTGCCAATATGCCTTTTATATACCGCGGCGTTAACGGATGCCGCCAAGCATAATATAAAACTAGCGCATTACGGGGTAAGATTTTTAACCATGCCCACAATCTGAATACTTTTCCTTGCTTTAGCATATCATCACCAACCAGCGATTTTTAGTCAGAATTACGATTCTGCCGGCTTGCGGAGCGTTTAAATGAAATCAGCACTCCTAGCGCGGCCAAGCAGGCTCCGACAAGCAGCGCATCATGGTAGCCGGTCATAAACGCTGCCGTCTGCTGCCCTGCCGTTGGTTGACTAAGACCACTCAGACTAACGGATCGCCGGTATTCCAAAATGCTGACACTCAAAGCTGCCCCGCATATCATGCCAAAATTCCGGCTTAGGGCATTAATACCGCCGGCCACACCAAGTTGGCGGGAAGGTACAGAACTCATGACACTATTATTGTTCGGCGATTGAAACAGACCATTGCCTAGCCCCATCAGCGCCTGTGACCCAATGATAAGCCATAGTGTTGCATCCTGGTACAGATTTGCTGTCAGTACCAGCCCCAGCGACATCAGGCCTAGCCCCACAGTAGTCAGGGTAACAAAACCGACTTTGTCAGACAACGCACCGCTGACCGGAGCTGATATCGCCATGACCAGGGGAAATGCCGACATAACCAGACCGGTTTTAGCGGGGGAAAACGCCAGTACGTCATACAGAAAAAATGGCAGCAGCATCGTGTTAATAAACATAGCGACAAACGATAGACACCCAGCTAAGTTGCCGGCTGTAAATGCCCAGTTTTTAAAAATCGATAATTCAAGCATCGGGTAATCAATCTTTTGCTCATACCGGATAAAGGCGATAAAAACGAGCAGGGCAAATGCCAGACAGGCGATCGTGGCAAATGAAGTCCATCCCCAGTGAGTTCCATAACTCAAAACTAACAGAAAACTGACCATACCGGCCATGAATAAAACTGCCCCAAAATAGTCGATTTTCTCCTGTTGCCGGTCGCGATCATGCGGCAAAATCAACTTCACCCCAGCATACCCTAACAGCCCTACAGGAAGATTAACAAAAAATATCGAATGCCAGCCAAAATGCTCGATAAGTAAGCCGCCCAGACCGGGGCCACTCAGACTGCCTAATGCCACGATAGTGCCAATCATTCCCAACGCCTTGCCACGTTCATTCCGGGGAAAATTACTAGTGACAAAAGCCATAGCATTAGCCATAAGCGCCGAGATGCCAATAGCCTGCAGCACCCTAAACCCGATCAGCAGACTGATTGAGCCGGCAACGCCGCATAATAAAGAACCGACAGTAAAGCCGACAAAGCCAAAGCCGTACATCTTCCGCCGCCCTAAAATATCTCCCAGCCGCCCCATCAGTGGCAGCAAGCTGGTAATAACAAGGAGATAGGCAGTAACAACCCACTGGGCTGTGGCGATATCAGTCTGTAAGGCAGCCGTAATCGGCGGTAACCCGACACTGACAATTGAGGCAGTCATTGTGCCCATAAATGTCCCGGTAGCGACAATAATAAAGATTAGCCATTTATAATAACTACGACTCTGTAATTTTTCCTGCACACTTGAGTCCATTTCCCGGCTGCCATCCTTTCAGTCTTACCTGCTCTTCCTTTGAGAAAATTCAACTAGTAACGGCAATCTCCTCTGGAAAAATGACCCAGATAGCAAAATTAGTCTATCTGCTGTGAAGGTATGATAGACTAATTGCTGATTTCTATTTTCCTTGGCTATCAGAGTTCAAACCCTGTTACCTGCTAAAGACAAGTTTATCCGATGACTAAACCGCTCTAAGACGCGCACTTCTGTATAAGAGCGGCTAAGTCCCTGAATAAAATCGACTAAAAAACTTCAGATGGGGTAAAAACCCATCCGAAGCTAAGTCTCTCTTTTATTTATCACCTGGTGCATTATTCCTAAAAGCTGATTGAGTTTTACGGTTAACAAAAAGTTGCCCTTTAGAGTCTAAGCAGGCATAAGTTACTTCATCTTACTCCTCGTGTTTTTATACAAAATTTAGGATGCGCAAAACACAAGAAAGATATCCGTTCGGTATAAAGCAATTGTAGCTAAGCTACGGAGTATTTTTTAATGGCGCAATGCCTCAATAATTTCACCGGCATATAATGTCGCCTCACCGGACAATAAGGCGCTGCCTAGCTCCGGCTCAGGGCGAAGATTATTTCTTTAATTCTTGCTAATATCGGTACGAGATCCCCTAAAGTTGCTGCGTCTTCACCGCTTAGCGCAGTAATATCGGCAGCCTATACGCTGTATTAGGATAATTAACCGCTTCCTTGGCGCCGTATTGCTCAATTGCTTGATTGAGGAGCTGCCCGGCAACACCAACTGCTGTCGACGCTCCCTGAAAGGCCAGTTCACAAATTTGCTTGGACATGAATGTACCTCCTTCAAGGAGAAGTTGTTGTAATACTTTGATCACCAATTCTAGCATTATTCTCATATTCCTGCAAAAAAAAGCCAATGGCAATACCGATGGCTTTGCGTACGTCTCTCTTTATCTTAAACATTGAGTCAAGACTCCCGCCTCTACAGGCGGCTTCAGTTCAGGTGGAGTAGAATCTCCACCTGAACCCCCGATGTTTCAGCTTTGCTGAAACAAGTTCACTTGATAACTGAACTTCAGATGGGGAAAAACACTTGAAGCGTGTGTATCTATTTACCGCTAAACCGTAAACTTTTTAGTGCGGAACATTGAAATTAATGGTAAAATAATTGTTGCGCTTTAAATTGTTAAAATTAACCAATATAATTTTTTGGAGGTAGCTTCATGAGAACAGTAGGGACCGTCGTTAGAGGCATTAGAGCCCCCATCATAAAGAAAGGCGATGACTTGGTAGAAATTGCAGCCCAAGCATTGCTAAACTCAGCTAAAGCAGAAGGGTTTACCTTAAAAGACAGAGACGTAGTTGGTGTTACCGAGGCAGTCGTTGCCCGCGCCGAAGGCAACTATGCAACAATAGACCAGATAGCAGCAGACGTCAGCGCCAAATTCCCGGACGGTGAAGTCGGCCTTATACTACCAATATTAAGCCGTAATCGTTTTTCTATGGTACTAAAGGGAATTACCCGCGGAGTGTCAAAAATAGTCATTCAGCTAAGTTACCCGTCTGATGAGGTTGGCAATCCTTTAATCAGTTTAGATCGGCTTGACAATACAACGATAGATCCTCACAAAGATGTATTAACTGAACAAGAGTTTAGAAAGCTGTTTGGCAAAGTAACCCATCCATTTACAGGTGTCGATTATATTGACTATTACAGCCAAATAGCAGAAGGCAAAGCGCAAATAATTCTGGCAAATGATCCTTGCGCAATTTTGAACTACACTAAAAATATAATAAATGCCGATATCCATACGAGAGCACGTACTAAAGAACTTTTAAAACGAGCCGGAGCCAATATAGTTTATAGCTTAGACGAAATATTGAAAGAGCCGGTAAATGGCAGTGGCTATCATCCTGTGTATGGCGTACTGGGCTCTAATCTGGCCACAGACGATTCAATAAAACTATTTCCTCGCACCGGTGATATTTTTGTTGAACAGCTCTCAACGCGCTTAAATAAACTAACAGGTAAAAATATCGAAGTCATGATTTACGGTGATGGCGCCTTTAAAGACCCTGTAGGCGGTATTTGGGAATTGGCTGATCCGGTCGTTTCCCCTAGCTACACAAAAGGTCTGGAAGGTTTACCTAATGAACTTAAGCTAAAATACCTAGCCGATAATATGTTTTGCAATCTGGAGGGTGAAGCCGCCGCTCAGGCAATTCGGGATAGTATCAAGCAAAAAGATGATTGCCTGATAAACTCAATGTCCTCCGGCGGAACGACTCCACGGCGACTAACTGATTTATTAGGCAGCCTCTGCGATCTTACCAGCGGCAGCGGCGATAAAGGAACACCGATTGTCCTGGTCCAAGGATATTTTGATAATTACGCATCGTAAGAAAGCAGCAGCTATTTAGCCTAGGCTAATAGCTGCTGCTTTCTTCTGCGTGTGAATAACGCTAAGATAAAACCGATTATCGACAAGATCAAAAAAAACAGGAAATTTTGCTGAGTCCCGTAAGCAATCGACTGAGCAATAACATCTGTTGTCACGTTGGCAACCGATTGTGTGTACTCCATACTGTTTATTGTTAGAATACTGGAGGCAAGCGCTGTGCCTACAGCGCCGGACACCTGCTGCAATGTGCTTAAAATCGCGGCTCCGTCCGCATTATACTGCCGCGGCAGCTGATTTAAACTATTGGTTTGAGCCGGCATTGCCAGCATGGAGGCACCAAACATAAAAAAGGTATAGATAATAATTACCTCATTGAAATTGCTTTGCACAAACGAAAAAATGAGAAGAGTAAAGCTAAGCAACAAAAATCCCGTGGAAAGCAGAAGCTTGGGGCCATGCCGATCATAAAACCTGCCGGTGATCGGTGACATCAAGCCATTGACAGCGGCGCCCGGCAGCATCGCCAAAGCTGCGGCAATACTGGAATAGCCTAATGATTTCTGGATATAAATCGGCAGCACAAAGCCTGCCGCCAACACACTCATCATGCTGACCATGACTATAAATGCGCCGATAGAAAACATCGAATTAGCAAACAGCCGCACCTCAATCAGTGGCTTTGCAAGCGTCAACTGCCTGTACCCAAATGCCACCAGACTCAATCCGCCAATTACGAGAGACCCAAGCACTACAGGATCACTCCAGCTTAACTCGGCAGACATGCTCACTCCATAGACAATTCCCACGAAAGCAATCGTAGACAAAACAACAGAAAGATAATCAACCGTAATCTTTTCATCTGAATGAATGTCGGTAATATATTTGCTGCCCATTATAAAAGAAGCAGCGAGTATTGGCAGCATAATGATAAAAATCCAATGCCAATTTATCCATTCAATGATGACTCCGCCAAAAGTAGGCCCTAAGGCAGGGGCAAAGCTCGTAACAAGCCCAACGATTCCCAAGATTCTTCCGCGGTGTGTAATCGGAATTTGTTCTAAAATGATGTTCATCATTAATGGCAGAGAAATACCCGTTCCGATGGCCTGGATGATTCTCCCCAGCAACAACATCTCAAAATTTAATGCTAATGAGCAAAGCAGCGTTCCTAGAGTGAAAATAGCAAGCGCCGTTTGAAATAACCTTTTTGTTCTAAAATTCTTAACGAATAGGGGGGAAATCGGGATAAAAATCGATATAGTTAATAGATATCCCGTAGTCAGCCATTGTATTACAGCGGCCGAGACGCCAAATTCATCGATCAATAACGCATAGGCAATATTTAAAGCAGTTTCTGAAAGAATCCCGATAAATGTCACAATTGCGATAGAAACTACGGCGATCAATGTATGGCGTTCGATTTTACCGGCTTGTATTTCCATGTCAATACCTCGATTCTAAAAGATTGTTGTTCTTAGATACCTCTTTCATCGATTGATAAATAAATTCTACAGTTTCGATCATCGATACATATTTCTCTTGATCAACTTTAGAAAAATATGCGGCTAACTGTGCATGATATTTCAAAACATACTTTTCGACACACTGTTTGCCAAATACTGAAAGCTCTACCAGTACAATTCTTCTGTCCGTACTAGCTATTGTTTTTTTCACAGCTCCTAAATCAACTAGTTCGTTTATCAGCTTTGTAATGCTGGGCTTGGTAATCTGCATAGCGTTACTTACATCGGTAATTCGCACGCTTCCATTTTGGTTGTTTTTTTTATAGATGACATTAAGTACACGAATATGACTTGGTTTCATGCCCTTGGGCAATTCAGGCATAAATTCTAGCGCCCTTTTCCCAAGTGATAAAGCTTCTAATACTGGAACCACCATATCATAGCCAGCCATAAAAATTCCTCGTTTCTTGCAGCAATTTAGTTACTTATAGTAATTATTATATATAACTAAATGCAGTTTATCAAGTAGTTGCCCACCTAAAAAAAAAAGAGATGCAGCTAGACCCACTGCATCTCGCAAAAGTTATTTTACCAGAGCCTTAAGCTCTCCATAGCCCTCTTTATCCATATCTTCATAGGCAATAAACCGGATAGCCGCACTGTTTATGCAATACCTAAGGCCACCCCGTTCTTTAGGACCGTCATTAAATACATGGCCTAAATGCGAATCACCTACTCTGCTGCGCACCTCGGTACGCACCATACCAAAGCTTTTGTCCTGTCGTTCATTGACGACAAGCGGGTCGACAGCCTGAGTAAAACTCGGCCAGCCACAGCCGGAATCAAATTTATCCCTAGAAGAAAAGAGCGGCTCGCCAGTAACAATATCGACATATATGCCATACTTTTTATTATCCCAGTACAATCCGCTAAATGCGGGCTCTGTCGCTTCGTTCTGGGTAACAGCATACTCAACGCTAGTAAGCTTGCGACGAAGCGCCTCTTCGTCAGGCTTGACATACTTTGAAGCATCTATCTTGATCCTACTGCCGGTTTTAGAATCTGCCGTCAACCTATTACTAGCTGACGGCATATCTTTTTCGTTGTTTTTATCCATTATTCTTTGCCCTCCTTATATAAAGTCGCCGGCTCATTAGAAAATCATAAATGGACCGATCGCTGACCTTGCAGACGTATTTATCCGACGGCTAAACCGCGTCTTAACTCCCGCTTCTATAAACGGGGTTAAGAGCGGCTAATTCCCTGGATAAGGTCGACTAAACTTCAGCTGGGGTAAAAACCCTACCTGAAGCGTTCGTCCCTCTTTATAGTATATCCTAAATGAAAAATGGATGCCTTTCAGCATCCATTTTAGCATAATATTTTTCTTTTCTGTCTGTCTACTTGACAGGGGCGGTTCACACGACTGCCACCGGGGCTAAATTGATCTTAACCATTGAGTCAAGACTCCCG
>Ga0153941_1000214_pt1 | contig 27192 bp, 24 predicted proteins | sample TSNJ025MetaG_FD_104733 | JGI IMG/M metagenome (GOLD analysis project Ga0153941, IMG submission 104733) | Attine ant fungus gardens microbial communities from New Jersey, USA - TSNJ025 MetaG | ecosystem: Host-associated > Fungi > Mycelium > Unclassified | place: USA: New Jersey, Brendan T. Byrne...
CAGAGCAACGATGCAGTTTCTCTTAAACATTGAGTCAAGACTCCCGCCTCTACAGGCGGCTTCAGTTCAGGTGGAGTAGACTCTCCACCTGAACCCCCAATGCTTCAGATTTACTGAAACAAGTTCACTTTTCCTCAAGAGGTACATAGCGGTTGACAGGACGGCCGACAGGGCCATATACGAGCTCAATTGTCAGCACGCCGCTCTCGACAAGATAGTCCAGGTACTTGCGCAACGTCACGCGGGAAATCCCCATTTTCTTAGACATTTCCTCAATGGTAAACGGCACGCCCGATTGACTAATCGCCGTTTTTATGGCTGCAGCGTAATTTTGTCCAACCCCTTAGGCAGCGCGCAACGTGACCGACGGCCCAGCAAGTGATCGTCAATATCATGCTGGCACACCGTTTGGCGACAGTGAATGCCCTCAACCCGTCCCTTATATTTTTGCATAGCCATGTGCAGACGCTCAAATTCAAAAGGCTTGATCAGATAGTCGATTGCTCCAAGCCGCAGCGCCGTCTTCAGGCTTTCAGTATCGCGAGCGGCCGTCACCATAATCACATCGACAGCATGGCCGCACGTCCTGATTTTCCCCAGCAGCTCCAATCCGTTCATGCCAGGCATAAAAATATCAACGAGCATAAGGTCGACATCTTCACAGGCTAGAAATTCAAGCGCCTGCTGGTAATTGGCAGCGATGCCTTTAACAACAAAACCTTCAATTTTTGCCAGATAGCGGCGGTTAAGCTCGGCTACCATCGGATCATCTTCTACAATCAGAACTTTAATCATACGGCTGCTCCTCTCTGACAGGAATAAGGACAGATACTTCCGTTCCCCGGGCCAATGTCTCGAAGCTGATTGAACCGTTCAGCCTTTTAATGCTGCTATTTACCAAATAAAGGCCAAAACCACGGTCTTTTGCTTTAGTCGAAAACCCTTTTTGAAACATATGCTCCTGTATTTCGGGCGGCAGTCCCAAGCCGCTGTCGCACACACGGATGACGATTTGCCCGTCGGCTTCCTGGACAGTGAGCGATACCATCTTTTCAACGGCATCCTGGACAGCCTCAAGAGCGTTGTCGAGCAAGTTTCCTAAAATGGTGACAAGACCATGGTTAACCGCCTCTCCAAAATCGGCAGGCACAAACGTATTTTGCTCCACCACCATACAAACACCCAGTTCCCGGGATTTACTGAGCTTGCTTAATACAAGTCCGGCAATAACCGGATTTTTAATGCGTTTGCCGACAAAACCGACCTCAACCTCCTGGTCGCCTACGATACGTTTGATATAGCCGGTAAGCTGGTCATAGCTCTCAAGGCGCACAAGCCCTAGAATAACATGCAGTTTGTTCATAAATTCATGCGCCTGCGAGCGCAGCGCCTCGACATAGCTACGGACGCCGGTAAGCTCTTCGGCCAGTTGGTTGATCTCGGTTTTATCGCGGAATGTCGCGATTGCGCCGACAATTGCGCCGTTAACTACAATCGGGACGCGGTTGGTAATGATGTGTATGCCGCTTAAATCCTGCTCCTGATCGAGCTCAGGCAAACCGGTCTTAAGCACGCGGGTCAGGCCGGTATTGGGGACATACGTGTCAACAGGCTGTCCGATCGGATCGCCTACGGTGCCTCCAGCCAGCAGCATGCGCGCTGCCGCCTCATTAGCCAGCGTGATGCGACCCGTCAGGTCAATGGCCAGCACCCCTTCCTTGACAGAATACAGCATGGCATTTCTTTCCTCCAACAATTTAGCGATGCCGGCAGGCTCCAGACCAAATAATGTTTTTTTTACACTCCGGGCCAGTAGAACAGCACCGGCGATACCGATCGCCATGACAAGCAGCAGAGTAATAAAAATGCGGTTGCGGTTAGAACTTACCGCCCGTTCGATATCGTCTACATGAATGCCGACGAGAACGACGCCCACCTGACGATCCTGATAAAAAACAGGTGTAAACGCCCTAAGCGACGGGCCGACAGTACCTGTGGCAAACGACAGATATTCTTCGCCACGGAGCGACCTTAGCTCATCGCCGCCAATTATATGCTAGCCCAGTTTGCTTTTGTCCGAGTGCGACATGCGAATGCCGTTCATATCAAACACCACGACAATTGTCGAATCTGTCAGGCTGCGAACAGATTCGGCATACTCCTGTATCTCGTGTTTGTCACGAATGCCTGCAAGCCCTTCAGGCACAACATGCGAGTGAGCGACAGTACGCGCCACATACATAACTGTTCTTCCCATCTGTTGGGTAATATCTTCAGCGAGGCGGGCGGAAATAAGCCAGTTTGTAGCGGCCAACGCCAGCAGCACCACACTGCATACGAGAATAATAATCTTCCCCTGCAAACTCATCTTATCCAGTATATTAATCCCCTACCGTCACATACTTTATGTGAACGCACTAGCATTATAGCACAAAACTTGGCTTTCGTCTTGTGCCTTGCGGTATTCAAAAAAACACAGTAAGCAAAGACTGCACAAAAAAATACGCAACGCAATGTTACAGCGCTACGTACGGACAGGGCGGCTTTTAATATTTTTATCTTAACCATTGAGTTAAAACTCCCGCCTCTGCAGGCGGCTTCAGTTCAGGTGGAGTAGAGTCTCCACCTGAACCCCCGATGTTTCAGCTTTGCTGAAACAAGTTCACTGTTACGCCCGGCTTCCCGTCGGCGCGTCAAGGCGCACTTGCCACTGTCGGTTTTGTATTTACGCCGTCTTTTTGCGTCGATGCTGTTTTTCGTTCATGGTAAAACCGCATACAGACAAGAACACCCAAGATGCCGGTATAAATCATAAACCCGCCAAATTCTTGCGCGGCATCCATAAACGACGCACCGCGCAAGATGATGTCCCTGGCAAAGCGAAATCCCCAGACAAGCGGAAATATGTTGCTTGCCGCCTGAACCCAGGAGGGGAGAATGTCTGCAGGTCCTGTAAAACCGCCAAAAATAAAGCCGCCCGGCAAAAACAGTATCATTCTGCTGGACGCAATGCCTGGATTGGCGGCGTTCCAGCCGAATAGCAGGCTCAGCAACCCAATCGAAGCAGCCAAAAGCACCAGCGACAATAGCAATACAAAGAAGTTGCCCATAAAGCTTAAGTCGCCGAAAACACGCAAAACAGCCAGCCCCACTATGAGGGAGACTATATAAAAAGTTCCGTACGGGACAAGACGCAGCATTAAGTCAAATGGGCTGCTTTCCAAAAGCTTGCCCTCTAAACGCAACCGGGCAATAATGCCGATGGTGGCAAAAACAAAATACATCGAACCAAAGAAAAACAAAAAGCCTAACACGGTGAAATTGCTGGCAGAACTCGTTGGATTGAACAGAAGTCGCTCTTTAAGCCCGATATTGTTCATCATCGCCGCCGCTTGTTCGCTGCTTAAGCCAAATTCCTGCACCTGCGCCGACCCGAGCTTTTGGTTTTGCACCGCGACGACAGCATTGAGCGCACCCCTGAGATTGGCACTTTGCGCCGAATTGATATTATCATAAAATACACCGATAGAGTTAAGTGTAGTGGTGTAGGCGTTTTTTTCAAAACCGTCCGGCAAATAAATGACCGCGAGATACCGGTCTTGATACAGCAGTTGTACAGGCGCGGCAGGAACATGTAAAACGGTATCGACCCGAATATACGGCGATGTATTCAGCTCCTCAATAAATTCACGGCTGAGCTTGGAATTGTCGAGGTCAATAACGGCAACCTTGCCGTCTGTAATATAATTGTTGGCAAAGGCGACGGTAAGGATAATAGTGACAACCAAGGCGACCATCATCGATACTTTATGATAAGGCAAGCCCCGCCCGGAAAGCAGGAAAGTAAGCTCATCGCGTAAAGAATGCATCTTTATCCACTCCAATAGTCATGCCCGGCAGTAAATCATCCTGCGGCTCCACATAAATCCGGATCTGGAACGCCGTAAGATCGCCCTGGCCTTTTTCCCTGCTCATTTTTAAGTCGGCAAAGCCCGGCGCGGCGGTAATAAAGCGGATAATCCCTTTGACGGGCAGCTTAGTGACTACCACATTGCCGCTAATTGCAGCGCCGGGCTTAAGGCCAGCCACTTGCCGTTCATCCAGATAAATATCGTAATAGCAGCGCCGACTTTCCAGCAGGACAACAGGCGCATTGGCTGAAACCATCTCTCCCTGCTTAGCAAGAATTTTAAGTACTTTGCCATCTTCCGGAGCCCGCAACGTCAGTCGGTCTTTTTTAACCAGCAGCTCCTTAAGCTGGACAGCTAAATCTTCTTTCTGCTGCATAAGGGCTTGCACACCAGATCTGCTATTTTCCAACTCTTGCCGCTGGTGGACAATATCAGGAAGGTCAATGCTGCCGGCATTGCCGCTTGTTAATACCTGCGCACGCGCCGCCTCGCTCGTGCCTGCCAGCATTTTCTCAAGCAGGCGCTGCTGTTGTCCTACATTCATCGGCGACGTCTAGCTCCATACGAGCGCTATCCAGTTCAGCCTGAGCAATCGCGCCCGAAGCAATCAGCGCTTTGCGGCGGTTATAAGTAAGCAGTTGGTTATCGTAAGTTGCCTTTGCGGCATCAAGCGCCTTCTTCTGCTGCTCGATTTGGCGGTATGACTGAGCTTCACTTGTCGAAGCCTTTGAAAGCCCGATTTCAATACTGCCATATAATTCGCTGATCTGAGCCTCTGCCTGCTGAATTTGTGCCTTCAGGCGTTCTATCGACAAATCGACGTCGGTGCTGTCAAGCACCATCAGGACATCGCCTTTTTTAACTTGCTGGGATTCTATCACCGCCTCGTTGACAAGCTGCCCGCCAATATTTTCGAAAGCAATTTTAACCTGCTCGGCAGACAAAATGCCTTCTTTCTTTTCGAGCGCCAGCGTGACGGCGTCACGTCCGGCAAATACCAGAACGGTTCCGCTGAGCAAGAGCAACGCCAAAAAAATAATACCCACACGCACTGCTTTTTGTTCTACATTCATTTAAATTTTAAATCCCCTTCCTGAATTTTGTATCGTATTTTTCCAACTACGTTAGTTAGTATAACTAACGTATAGCATAAAAAATTTAATGCCTAAATCAATCTTTATAGCTTAATTCCCTTGGCAAACAGTTGAACGGCTGTTTCAATATATTGACTGTCCGAAATATTGATCATTTTATGACCGAGCGCCTTAAAAAAGAAATACCCAAAATTAACGGCCATAAAATTCAACGCCAACGCCTCTACATTGCCTCTGATTATTTTTTTCCTCTCCATCATTGCACCAAAATACTGCTGCAAAAAGCTCTCGAACTGAGGCGGCCCCTGGCGAATAAACTCACTGATTTCGGGGATTGTCTTTTCTTCCCGCATAGTAATTATAAAAGCCGACCGGTTATCGGCCATAATGCGCTGATACGTCTCGCTGATCAACACTAAATCGGTTTCCAGCTCCCAGCAGATTTTTTTCTCAAATATTTCTTGAAAAGAAGATATGTAGGTATCATATGTCAGTTTTTTAATGACGGCTTCCAATACTTGCTTTTTAGAGGAAAAGTGGCGAAATACTGTCATCTCGCTGACACCGGCCTGGCCGGCAATATTTTTCATTGAAACTGCATGAAACCCTTTTTCCTGAAATAATACAGCGGCAGCCATAAGAATCCTGTCTTCTGTTACCACGACGACATCAGTACTCATATACACCTCAAGTTAGTTAGTATAACTAACATTATAATGCTAACATCGCAGATAGTCAACAAAATTCTAACTATTGCCAGAAGCATGAAACCTGGCATCAATTGAGCTGTCGCTGTAAGCAAGTCATAAAAAGCAAAAAATGACAACCAACCGTAGTCGGAGTCATTTTTTGTATCACATGTATTGATATACTATGATTCAGTTCTCAAGGTACGAGCCAGTATAATGATCAGCCTGTCTTTTAAGCTAATTTCCGCTTTACTTTGCACCCGTGCAAGAAATAGTATAACCACATGATGACGATAGTACTTATCGCCATCGTTATATACAGTCCACGGAAACCAATTACCGGAATCATAAATCCTAAGAAAAACGGACCAATTCCAAGCCCCCCATCAATAAGGGAAAAAAAGGTCGATGTGGCTAACCCCCTGCGATGCTGCGGCGCTACATTTATCGCAATCGCTTGACCACTCGACACAAAGGTTCCCCACCCTAAACCTAGAACTATAGCGGCCAACAAAAGGGCAAACCCATGATGAACCTGACTTAGGATAATCAGCCCAATTGCGAATAGTATAAATGATGGATACATCACAAAGTTCTCTCCTCTTTGATCAAACAAGCGACCGGTTATCGGCCGGGAAATTAAGATAGCCACAGAAAAAACAACAAAAAAGGTACTGCCAGTATCGGTCAAATTGATTTCCCGAGTATATGGGGCCAGAAAACTGATAATACTTGAATAGCAAAAGCCCAGCAATGCGCCGGTAATCGCAATCGGCAAGGTTTTAAATTCGATGAAATTATGTAATTTAAATTGTTTCATATTGATTAATTGCTCTGCTGTCAACTTAGGTGCATTGACTTTTAGGAAAAATGCGGCAATATAACTAACGGCCAATAAAATAGCGCACAAACCGATAATTATGTCTAAACTTACGCGCTGATTAAGATATATGCCCAGAAAAGGGCCGATAGCTGAGGCTAGAGTAGAACTCATGGCATAATAGCCCACACCTTCTCCTATTCGTTCTTTTGGTATAATATTAGCCACAATTGTCCCTGTCGCTGTTGCAGCAATGCCAAATCCTGCTCCGTGCAAAAATCGAATAACAAAGAGAACCGGCAGGCTGGTTATGTTAAAATACAAAAAGGTTGACAGCAAGTAGACAGTCAAACCGATATAAAGCATTCTTTTCCGCCCTACCTGTTCTATCGATCTCCCGGCAAAGATCCGGGCAAATAGGGTAGCTAAGATAAAAATACCGGCCGCAAGTCCAGCTTCACTTGGTGATGCCTGTAATTTGTCCATCGCGTAAATTGCGATAATTACCATCAATATAAAATAAACTATATAAATGAAAAAATTGACTATCGAATCAATCACGAAATCCTTAGTCCATAGTTGAGGCTTACCCATTGCGTATTACCATCCTTATTTCTTAAATTATTGTATTGGGAATAAGTTTTGAACAGGCTGAATTTCCCTTATTTAACAACAAGAACGGAAATATTCGCATGCTGCACCAACCGTGGCTGGCACTGCCCATAAATTTTTAATACCGGTTAATCCCCCGTCTTCCCATATACTTATGATAACATTGAATATTAATAAATAAAAATATATAATTATTATAGTATTATACCTTTAAAGCTATAAGGAGAGTGACATATTGGAGTTACTTCAATTAAAATATTTTCAAGTAGTTGCTAGGTTGGAAAATGTAACACATGCGGCAGAAGAACTTCACATTTCACAACCCGCTCTTAGCAAAACGATTGCCCGTTTAGAGAAAAGCGTAGGTGTTCCGTTATTCGAACGCCGTGGAAGACATCTGCGACTTAATAAGTTTGGCAAAACATTTCTTCAAAGAACAGAGCGAATCTTTAGCGAACTAAAGGACGGACTACGTGAGTTGGCAGATTTGGCCAATCTCAAATCTGGAAGTCTTACAATTGGCACCACATCCTCACGTTTATTGCAAAACCTCTTGAAGAAATATCTGCAGCAATATCCGCACGTTAATTTTCAGCTTCTCCAAATTACTAACCCGCAGGAAATACATGCTCGTCTCTTGAATGGCGAAATCGACCTCTGCATTTCATTCCTGCCTATTAATCAACCAGAGATTCATTGTGAACCTCTGAGAAATGAGGAAATTTTCTTAGCTGTATCACCTGAGCATCGCCTAGCCGATCGGAAAAACATAGATCTTAGTGAAATAGCAAATGAATCATTTATTAGTTTGACGGCTGAATGTGAACTGCGTGAAACTACAGACGCATTCTGTCAGCAGGCTGGATTTACTCCAAAAGTTGCATTTGAAATTAATAGCAATGAGGTAATATCTAGTCTCGTAACAGCCGGATTGGGTATCGCTTTTCTCCCGGAATATTGGCTACGAAGCAATAGTTTAGACTTGCCGGTAAAGTTGCATATTAGTAATCCCACATGTCAGAGAACGATTTGGCTATCGTGGATTAAAGAGCGTTACATGTCAACGGCAACCCGCAGCTTCCACAAGTTTGTGATTGAGTATTTCTGTCCAGGTCAATAACGGCAATCTTGCCGTCTTTAAAACTAAATGTTGGCAAAGGCGGCAATAACCCGCCCGAAAGCAGGTAAATAATCTCATCGCGTAATGAATGTATCCACTCCAATAGTCATGCCCCGGCAGTCAAATATCGTAATAGTAGCGCCGGCTTTCCAGCAGGACAACTGGCGTATTGGCTGAAACCATGCTCTCCCAACTTATAGCGAGAACGCTCTTAACTCCCGCTTGCAGAAGCGGGAGTTAAGACGCGGTGTAGTCATCAGATAAAGAAAGTCGGCTCTTTTCGTTCGGGAAATTCTATCTCCAACTCACGTTTATGATTTATATAGCCAGGATCATCGAAATATTTAGCTTGCACCGGGCATTTTTTAATACAGGCGCAACATTTTATGCAAATGCCCTCTATTTCCCCTACTCGTTCTTTGTTGATAGAGCCCATAGGGCATATTTCCGCACATAGCCCGCAGTTGATACACGCGCTGCTTATTTTTGGCTTTACTTTTCTAATATCAACATTCCGGCCATTCTCATCCCGCGGTATATAGTACTGCCGATACGGTCGGCTGCCTGCGACTACAACAGTGCCAGCCTCGCCTTGCTTAATAACTTTTTGCGCTATTTGACCGACGAACGCGCTCATTACCCGCCTATCGTTTTCATCAGGTCTCTTTTGCGCCAATATATTTGAAAAAGAGTGCTCGCCGATAAAAGCACCGCCGCAATTACCCTAAAACCATCCTGACTTAGAATATCTGTCAATTCGATTAAAGCGTCGTCATAATTTCGATTGCCATAAACGACGACGGCAATCGCTCGGGCTCCGTTGCCAACAACCGAGCGTAAGTAATGCAATAAGACGTTCGGCACTCGCCCCGCATAGACGGGAACGCCTATCACGATGATATCGTCCGGCGACATAACCACGGTCTCCCGTCTGCCAGCCGGCAACGTAAAATCGTGACAATGTAGTTGCCCTGCGAGTTGTACAGAGAGCATTCCGGCTATATGCATTATGACTTTTGCTGTTGTGCCGGTAGCGCTGAAATACATCGCCGTAATTTTTCTTTGCAAAAAAACAACCTCCTCAGAATACCAATTGTAAAGGTATTTTTTTATCCCGTCTTGAAGCGTGCGTCTCTCTTTATGATTGGGTTAAAGGGATGAAAGAGACCGCTTCACTTGCTGAAAAGAAATCCGCTCCTGCTCCAGCCGGACACCCTTGCCCCACGTATTGTTTTGAAGTGAACAGAGCAGTCGGTGTTCCTCCGGAGTTAACCGGGTTAGCAGCCCCAGAAAAGGTTTATCTTCCACGCTCCAAAGAGTACGGTGCTTGAACAGAATGCTTTCCTCCATGAGCAGCGAGCGCGTTTGCGGCAGAAAGCTGCGGACTTTGTCTAGCATGGCGAACCCATGGGTATCGAGATCACCCCAATAATAGATTTCTTTCTCTGTTAACCAGGTGACAGCCCTCAACACATCGACACCGTAGCCCAGCCCGAAGATCACCAGACTGCTTCCCGCGGCGGGAAAGCATAGTCCGTTAATTTCATTCTCGGTAATAAAGACCCTAGTCACCGCAGGGTTCAATAATGACAATTGTTCTACCGGAATTGTCAGATCGGAAAGTCCCTGAATATATTGCGCCTGATCCAACAGTCGCATTCTTACCTGTATCGGTTTAAGCCGCAATCCGAATTGCTGTTCAAAAGACGAGCCATTATGATCAATCGCTTTCTCCGGCAAAATGATATTCAATAGCTCCGCTAAAATCCCTTTTCGCTGTTCAATAAACTTAGTGTCAATCCCGGGAATATCCAGTTGCCGCAGGTATAATCCACAACGGGGATTTAGTGAAAACCATTTCAGAACGGCCAGTATGCCGGTCCAGTCATTACCGGCGCCTAGCACTTTATGAGGATATCGACCAGCCCATTGCTGTAAAACGGGCCAGTCCGCAGTTATGCCCTCGGCGAACTGCAGGAATTTATCCGCTTCCCGCTCCTTTTTCAGTAAGCGCAAGGCATCCCGCACTGTTGGAACAACGGCATGGGTCGGCAGAAGATTCCGGCCGGACTGACGGTGCACTATTTCCTTTTCTATCAGTTCATAGCCAAAGCCAATCCCCTGTTTGCTCTGATCCCTAAGCCGTTTAATCCACCGGGAAATTTCAGCGAAATTCTCGTTAACCTCGTTACTTTTTGGTCGTTTCAGCGGTAAACGAAGAGGAAATAAATCATCCCCTATGATCAGCGACCGTAGAATCTTGCCGGATTCCCACTTCCGCCTTAATTCCTCCCGAATCCATTGCGGATCAGACCACCTGGTGCACATAACGCGCTGCCTCCCGGGTCTTCCGCTCTCGCTCGTACTCTTCAATCGAGATATTACGCAGCATGGACTGATGCTTGACATCGTCATGATGCACAAAACCCACATGGGCAATAAATTGCGCGATAGTAGGTATCTTAAGCAGAGGCGTGACAATCAGCAGTTGCAAATCCAGCTTCTTAAACAACTCCAGTCCGAACCGCGCCGATTCATCAGAGCTTTTCAAAAAAGCCTCGTCAATGACGACAAAGCGGAAGGATTGTGGCCGGGTCTCCTGCCCTTCCAAACCGAAATGGTAGACTAGACTGGCCGCGAGAATCGTATATGCCAGTTTTTCCTTCTGTCCACCCGACTTTCCGCCCGAATCCGTATAATGCTCATATTCTTCACCAGTTTCGCGCCATCTTTCCGAAGCGGCGAATAAGAACCAGTTGCGCACGTCAATAACCTTTTTCGTCCAGCGCGCATCGCTTTCCGTTTCGCCGGGTCTGCCCTTGAAACGTTCAATAATAGCTTTTACCTGCAAAAACTTCGTCTCTGCATATTGTTCATCGTCAGCACCGGCCAAGGCGCCTTCCGTGCAGGCTTTGAGCTGAACCCGGAAATCCTTGATGTCGGTGTCATAGGTTTCGTCATATTCCAGGCGGATATAGCGCCCTTCGTTATAGTCAATGGCGCTCAAAGAACCGTTGATCTGTTCAATCCGGCTTTTGATGGTGTCTTGTTCCTGTTTTAGCCTGGCTTGGAATAAGGCAATCTGGTTGATTGTATTCTCATGCAATAACTGCTTAAACCGCTTTTCAAACCGGGGTAGCCCGTCGCTTTCCAATTGCGCCAGCATACGGGCATATTCCGGAAGGCTTTCCATGCTGGGATCAACTTCCCTCGTTTCTTCGGGATACTGGTTGTTGTAATCGGTCATGGCTCTGACAATTTTTCCTCTTAACTGCTGGATTTCCTTCGTCAGTATGCTGCGCTCTCCCTCGATCCATTCCAGATAATCCCGTTCCAGCGTCGCAATATTTTCCAGTGACAATTTTTTGTTTTTCAAAGCAGCCCCCCTATACTGCTCCAGAAAGGGGTATTCGGTTTCCTGCACCGCCGGTATGGCTTCTGCAGCAGTTGTGGACACCCGCTCCTTGTCCCTGACAAATGCCTCCAGTTTGTTTTCCAATGTTGTCTCTTGCCTGCGGGCCTTTTTCAAAACATCTTCTTGCGTATTCTTTATTTCCTCCAACTCGGCTAACCGACGTTGCAGCCCTTGCAACACATAGCTTCCCTCTTCCAGGTGCCTTCTTCGCTCCTCTTTTTCACCAACTTCTTCTTCCTTAGAACGAGAATCGATATCGGCAAAAGCGGTGATGCCTTCCAGCCCGGCAATGGCGTTTAGCCGTTCCTGGCTTTCCTTCTGCTTCTTGTTAATATCTATGATTTCTTGTCGGTAAAATTGAAGTTCCTCATTGAGCTCCCGTTCACTTGCCGCCAACACCTCAATTTTTTTCTGGTTAGAAAACCCAAGAATATAACGGCGACGGTCGTCGATGGCGTACCGGTCGTCTTTTTCATGCCGGTTGCCTTTAGACTTAATTTGCCCTGCCTGGGTAACGGCCAGTGCTTCCCGGCTAAATTGCTCTCTGCTCTCGCAGCAAACATGGGCAAAACGTTGGCGAAGCTCTCTTGTCAGCCACGGGCCGAAAGGTGTATTCGCCTTGATCTTCAGCTTTTCCGCTACAGCCAAAGGGTGGAGCCGTCCAGGAGCAGACGACGGGTCCTCAGGCCGAACCCGGTAATAGACCAGCCGCATCCCCAGCGACATCTGGTCGACCCATTGCATGACGGCCTGATAATGAGTTTCGGGTACAAGCAGTGAGAGGCCGAAATTATGCAGCATTCTTTCAATCGCGCCTTCCCATTTTGCTTCTTCCTCTCTGACTTCCAATAATTCACCGATAAAGGGCAGTTCCTCTTCCCTGATCCCCAGGTGACGGCAGAGCTGTTTCCGTTTCTCGATATATTCCCGGGGAATACTCGTTTGGCGTGAGCGGAGCGACTCCAGTTCCTCAGCTACTTTCTTCGCTTCTTTTCCCACCCTGTCAACTTCTGCGGCGGCTGTCTGAAAATCGGCATTCATACGCCCCTGCAAGCTTTCTTCGGCAGACTTGAGGTCCGGCAATTTCGCCCGGTTGCTGACGAAAGTATCAGTTGTGTCCGGTACCGGCAAGTTTAGTTTCCCAGCATAATTCGTATAGTTTGCCCGATCCTTGCGGATACGCTCGATGATTTGTTTCATGCTCGCGATCTCCGTCTTCAATGCTTCCAGCGCTTCACCACCGTTGGCGTAAATAGCCCTTTCGGTCTCCTTGATATTTTTTTCGATTTCTTTTTGTTTGATTTCGGCCTGTTCCCGCACCCCTGCAGCCAGCAGCAGCTCCCGTTCAAACCTGGTGATTTCGGCAGCCAATAAAACGACTGTTTGTTCCGCAAACCAGGGGCGAAGGGCGCGAAGCGCCTTTTCCAGCAAACTCTGCCGGTGATCAAGCTGTCCGCAGCGTTTCCCCTGCTCCACAACAGGACTCAGCAGTTCAATCTGCCTCTTGGCTTTCAGGACAGCCTCATGAGCGCTATTTAAGTCCTGGAAATGATTTTTCAACTTCTCGACTTCCTCTTCCGTATTGGGCGCCTGCAGCATATTGACCCGTACAAATTCCGTAAGTGCTTCTACCTTCTTCATGGAAATAGTCTGCTGGAATAAATCCAAAGCTTGCTCCTGCTCGATCCCAAATTTGCCGCGGAAGACTTCCGCATAGCGCGTGTAATCTTCAAATACCCGTACGCCACTGTTTTTCAGACGTTTTTTTAGCACCCGAACGTCCTTGTCAAATTTAGCAAAGTCTCGAGTAATCCACATTTCTTTATCAGCCACAACATAAAACCGGGCCGGGGGTTTCTGGGCATCCTGATACCAGAAAAACTGAGCCAGGGTGACAAACTGGGACAGCCCCGGGTCATGAAACGTTGCCAGCAGAACGGAATAATGATGGATATCCCGCAGGGAATCGGGCTGTCCGGTTCCCTCGGCACTTCTCTTCTGCCCAAAGTAGCCCCGGACGTAGGAGGTGACCGAACGTTCTTTGGCACTAGAATCGGCTGCTTTGTTATAAGCCACCTTCCGCGGCGAAACCAGCAGTGTTGTCAAAGCATCTACCAGGGTAGACTTACCCGAACCCACGTCGCCGGTCAACAGCGACGTTTCCCCTCCGGGTAAAAACGTCCAAACATTCCCGTCAAACGTCCCCCAGTTAAACACCTCAAGTTTGGATAGCCGGAAACCGGGTGTAGCTCCAAAGAGCATACCCGGACCTTCCTGATCTAGGTTAAACAAACTCATTCCTGCTCCTCCCTTTTCCCGGTCTCTCCGTCGGCATAAGCCCGATACATATCCAGCCGCTCGTTAATATGGCCAAGCCATTCGGCGTTGACAAAGTTACGGAGAATGCGCTGCACCTCAAAGCTGTCTTCGCTGCCTCGCAAACGGCGTAAGAAACCCATCTTTTCAATCTTGTCAATATGCTTGTCAATATCTGTCACCATTTTGGCTTCATTTGTTGTGTCTTTCAAGAACAAACTCATCCGCCCGGCAATCTGCTGCCGAGTGACGATAAGCCGCCGGTCCCCGGTCGTTGAATCAAACTCCAGCAATTGCTTCCGGAGCAGAACAAGCAAGAGGCTGACCGGATAGCTCAACGCATGGCGGGGGATCAGACGGGGAATCTCCGCCTCGCCCTCTCCGTAAGAACGCTGTTTCAGATACCCGTAACCGTCCATCTCGTCAATCATCAGGGTGAGGCCGATTTTGCTTACATAATCCTCAATCTTATACTTTTGGGCCAGGATCACCTCCCAGTATTCCGGGTCTGTCTCTTTAAAAACGACGTTTTTAAAAAGAGCTACCAGTGCCCTTGAAAATGCCAAATCATCGGCAGTACTCATGCCTTATCCTCCCCTTTAAACCAGCCTAAGCCCGCCGGAAAATAATTCTGGCCATCTTAGCCGTCCTTTTCTTGCCTGTTTCATCGGTCCAAGACACTTCCTCCATAGTTTCCGGCTGAAAAACGGCTTGCGGGCTCTCGCTGGCAATGACCAGATAGGTGACAAGCTCGCTTAAGCCTAATTCCAATGGATAATGTTCAACGATCCTGGACAGTGTAATCCCGTCCTGAGTTTGCAAAAGATAATCGATCTGCTCCTTTAGCCTTTCCTTATTGACATAAATCTGGGAGAAAAGCGCTTCCGCCGGCACATCCTCTACTCCGGCGCCGATCGCGTCATCTATAATTTCCGGTCGCCGGGGAGGCGTAAACAAAGGCCTGTCCAAAGGGAATGAAATGTCCGGGGCTAGCCCGTCAATTGACATTTCCCATTCCCGGGGCGGGTCATTACGGATCGCGACGGCTTTCCCTTCGATTTCCCGTACGATCTGATTAATCCGACGTTCTTCCTCCAAAAAATTCTCGTCTACATATCGTCTTAACTGCTGGGATAGCGCGGCTACCGTCTCTTGAACGTGGGCGCCGGCGTTCACCCAGTCATGGTGAATATGGCGGATATTCCGGCCTGCACCCATTTCATGCACCGCTCTCAGCTGCAACACCTTATCAAGGGTATCCTGAAAGTCCTCCTGGTGGGAGGAAGACATGAGAAACTTCCAGAAGGCGGCGAAGCTTTTTCCTTGCTCTGACTGGGTAATTCCGTCCTGCTCGTTGAAAACAGCTTCCAGCAGTTCCCCTTTTCCCCGGTCCCAAGTGGCAATCCGTTCCCGCATGCCCCGATCCAAATCCCGGATATTTTGTTCTACGGCCCGAAAATCGGCCAGAATCTCCCGAGCGATCGTCATCGCCTGCCAGAAACGCTCTTTGATTTGCGTTTCATCCAGCATCGCCACCTGTCCGTTTTGTACCCGGGTAATTTCCTGCTCAAGTTCTGCTTTTCGCCGTTCCAGTTCTGCCAGACGCAGGGCGGGATCAGCTTCGGAGCGCTCTGCAATCTGGCGAAGCAGTTCAAATACGGTAATCAGTCGCGATTCTGTGCCGATAAAGGTTTGCTGCCTCAGGCTCAAGAGCCATTCAATAGCTTTCTGCGCCAGAGAGGTTACATCAAAATAAGGTTCGTCCTGCCCCGGAGGATAGAATTTGCGCAGCCAACCATGCTCGTCATTGGCCCAGTCGTCAAGGTACTCCCGTCCCGTTCTCGGAAAAACACGTTCACTTTTTCCCTGGCTCAGCCGGTCGATAAAGCTTTCCAGGCGGGCGACCAGCTCCTGTTCAGCAACCAGCCGCCTGTTTGCGGCAATGAATTCTTTATAAAGAAAGGCCGAGACAAGAGGCGCCTGCGGCGAAGCCAACAATCGCCAGGCCGGGTTTTTCTTACGCAATAGCTCCAGGAATTCAAAAGACATATGCTCAGAAAAATCATTTTTTTGCTGTGCCATTCCTACTCCCAAATCGTTAAAATTTCAATCATCATAATGATTGATCCAGTGGAGTCAATTAGATATAAGTTTCGACAGGTTGTACGATATTCCTTTACAAAACGCCTCGCCTAGAGCTGTATTCGGCGTGCTTGATAAGAATCTATATCCCGCAGAATGCCCTTTATATCAGCACCATCCGCCCAACAGGTGGTTTGCTCGCCCCTATAAGGGGCAGTTACCGGCCAGCGCCTAAACGCTGGCCTTTACTTCGTTCAAATCCTTGATGCCGTTGACTCGTTGCCACCCTTAAAAGGGTATAGGTACTACCTGTTACCCCTTAAAGGGATTCTCATATTCTTTGGCTCTTAATTTATCTAAGGCAAAGTCATGTTTTTCCTGCTCTTGAATATACTTTTTAACCGTTGCCGTTTCATTTAGTCCGACTGTACTCACATAATACCCTTTTGCCCCAAAATGTCTATTTCCAAACATATACTTTAAGTTTGCATGCTTATCAAATATCATTAAGACACTTTCCCCTTGTAAGTACCAATAAATAAGAACCTCAAAACTGAAGGGCAGGGCGGTTGGGAAACTAACATCCGTCACTCACACAATAAAAGAGACTAAACTTCAGATAGGGTTTTTGCCCAACTGAAGTTTAGTCGACCTTATCCGAACGACTGCCGCTCTTAACTCCCGCTTACAGAAGAGGGAGCTAAGACACGGTTTAGTCATCGGATAAATTTTTAAGCTCATTCTATTTTAGCGTAATATAAAAGGCCTATTTTATTTAAAAGTTGACGTTAACTGACATCCAGTAGTTGCGTCCTGAATGGACATAGCCGGTAGTCGTCTGGCTGCTGGTGAAATAATCGCCTGCAGTCGTCGTAGCGCCGGCGGTGCCATAACCGATTACGTGCGTCTTGGTAAAATCCTTATCCGTCAGGTTATTAATGCCTAGGTTAAACGTCACATCTTTGGATACTTTATAAGAACCGCCCAGATTAAGCAGTGTGTACGATTTAAAATAACCGCCCAGGGCGTCATGAACTGCTTTATTGGCAGCCGAAAGATTCTCATATTTTGACGTAAAACGCGCGGTCTTGTCGCGGTATTCCGCTTTCAACCAGGTAGTGACCCGGTCATTAATCCGGTAGTTCAGTCGTGCATTGACCATATGCGCCGGGACACTTGTCAGGTGGGCGCCCTTATCATCCCCCGACAGCTGCTCGCTATGGGTATAGGTATAATTCAGATTCAACGACCAGTCTTCATCCCACAAGGGAATAACCGTACCTAGTTCAAATCCCTGCGTTTTGGCCTTGCCGGTATTTTTGTAACTTGATGTATAAGCATCAATGCTATAGCTTGAAATTTTATTGCGGTAGCGGTTGTGGAACAGCGTGGCGTTGTAACTAAAGCCGCTATTGTCTTGAAAGTGAACGCCCAGCTCGGTATTTGTGCTTTCTTCCGGCTCAAGACTAGGATTCCCTATCGTCGTGATGGTTCCCTGACCCGTAACCCCGCTGATCCCATCATGCAATTGCGACAGATTAGGCGTCTTATAGCCGGTGCTAACGCCGCCCTTCACTGTATAGCCTTCCTTCGCTTTCCAGACCAGATAGGCTCGGGGGCTGAAGTGGCCGCCGAACGAATCGGTATGTTCATAGCGTCCGCCGTAGGTCATCGCTAATGAGTCATGCAGCCGCCATTCGTCTTCGGCAAAAAGGGATGTGCTTTCCTGCTCGAATTTACCGCCGCCATTCGCCTTCACGATTCCGTCCTCCATTGAGGCATCCCAATACTGTCCGCCAACAATCAGCTTATGCTTATCGCCGATGGGAGCAACTAGTTTTGTATCAAATATCCAATTGGTATTTTTCAGTAGGCGGGGATTGCCAACATAAGGCGAATCCGCCGGAACAGACGCTTTTGTGATCAGACGCCCCGTGGTTTCCGTCTGATTATAAGACAGGCTTGTCGTCCAGGTGCCAAATGACAGTTCGGTTTCACTGCCCACCGTCATTTTTTTGCGCTCATAACGAAGTTCATCGGCATAACCGCCTGAACTGCCCAGTGTCCCTAATTGGCCTTCGCTGTTGTCGTATTTTTGTTTGGCCGTCTCGGCATCCAGAAAGAATGTATTTTTTTCATTCTGCTGCCAGGTGAAGCGGCCGCCCAGGTTGTAGACATCGCGTTTGACCGGATTGGGCCCTCGCGTCGACAGGTTATTGCCGGTCGTAGAAGATTCAACCAGGGAGGCTTCACGCCGGAGGATGCTGCCGCGCAGAGCCAGGTTCATTTTATCTTTGACCAGCGGTCCGCTGGTGTAGAACGAGAACCGGGATAAATCGCCGTAATCGGTATTTTCCTGGAAGGTGTGGTCGAGCGTAATGGAGCCGCTCCATTCGTCAGCTACCTTTTTGGTGATGATGTTCACCACGCCGCCCATAGCATCGGACCCATACAGAGTCGACATCGGGCCGCGGATGACTTCGATGCGCTCAATGGCCGCCAGCGGTGGTATAAAGCTGGTGTTCATCGCACCAAAACCGTTGGGCGTCACGTCGCTGGTTCCATTCTGACGGATGCCGTCCACCATAATCAACGTATATTCGCTACTCATACCGCGGATTCTGATATCAAGGCCGCCCGTTTTCCCTGTGCCGCTGTGCACGTCCACTCCTTCCACGTCGCCAATCGCCTCCGCTATGTCGGAGTAGCCGCGCCGGTTCAGCTCCTCGTTAGTAATGACCGTAATACTAGCCGGAGCATCGACAATATTCTGTGCGAAGCCGGAAGCGGTTATTACCACTTCCTCCAACTGATAGACGATTTCCTCCTCGGCGGCATACGCCGGCAGACTCAATGCGGCCATAAGGCCAAAACCTAATAATGCAATTTTGCCTTTTTGATGCTGCTTGTCCACTTTCAAGAACATCTTCCTCCTTCTATATATATCCTGCCACTGATATCCGATCTAACGGGCGGCGTCCTGCCCTCTCCTCCTCTCCTCTATTTCATTTTGGGGGAATTTTTCTTCAAAACTTACCTGACTGCAAAGTCCTATTATAATTATACGATAATGATTACCATTTACAATTATACCCATGGTATAAAATGGGTAATCCCATTTTATACCATGGGTATAATTGTATTAAAATACATAATATCCCACAAACCTGCAATACCGCTTGAAAAGTAATCACCTAAAAATAGGCAGAAAAAAAGCACCTCGCAAGAGATGCTTTTCATTTTTTCAAGTATTGCCATTTTTTAGTATATCAAAACCCTCGCCGTCTTTTGTTTTTCTCTTTGATAAACTCTCGTGCATTTTTCATTCCACCCATTTCCGCGAACATAGCAGTAATCTTTTCAGTCTCAATCTGCCTTGAATTTAAGCCCTCGTACTTAGCTTCCTTTTTCATCTTCAAATAATTGGCAAGCCGATCTGCCGACAGCAAGCCGTCGTTTATGGCCTTTTGTACTGCACAGCTAGGCTCACTAACATGAGTGCAATCATGAAATTTACACTTTGTTGATAGTTCATCAATATCGGCAAAGGCTTTTGCAAGATCAGCGCTTTCGATCCCGAGCTCCCTCATTCCTGGTGTATCAATAACAACGCCGCTACGCGGAATTACAATTAGCTCTCTTCTGGTCGTAGTATGCCTGCCTTTATCATCACTTCTTATATCTTGAGTTTCAAGAGCGTCTTGGCCGATGAGTTTATTTATCAAGGTCGACTTACCAACACCAGATGAGCCGATAAACGCGATGGTTTTGCCACTACCAAGATAGCTTTGGACAGATCTGCATCCATCCGCAGATAAACTCGAAGTAACAATCACATCAACTCCACAAGCAACAGAGTCAAGCTCTAACAGCTTTTGAGGAAGATTCTCACATAAGTCGGCTTTAGTGAGCACGATAACCGGAACCGCTCCACTATCCCAGGCAATTCCAAGATAACGTTCTATCCTACGAAGATTATAATCGTTATTCAGCGACATACAAATAAACACCGTGTCAATGTTTGAAGCTACAACCTGTTCATTATTCGATGTTCCCGCTGCCTTTCTAACAAAGGCGCTTTTCCTTGTCAGAACATGATGAACAATTGCATTCCCACCGGTATCCTCATTTCGATCAAGCATAACGAAGTCGCCCACAGCCGGATAAGCTGATAAAGTTTTTGCATCGAAACGAAGCCTTCCGGAAATTTCTGCTGTCAACACGCCATTTTCGGTTACTACCTTGTATAAGTCTTTGTATTGGGAAACTACACGCCCAACATAAAAATCCGAATATAAAGCAGACTCAGTAGCAAACCTTTGGTTGAGCCCTATATTTTCCATATCTATTTTGTTCAATTTTATATCCTCCAAAAGATTTTAAAGACTACTTTTGGGAGGTATATACATTAATTTATTTTGTATGCACCTCCCGCATTGTTACAATCTCCGCTATATTATTAAACATAAAAAAACAACTCCTTCCGGAACTAGATTATCTATTACAGTTTGAATCCGATAACTAAACCGCTCTAAAAGTAAAGACGGCTAAGCCTCTGGATAAGGTTGACTAAACTACAGATGAGGTAAAAATCCATCTGTAGTTTAGTCTCCTCACTTTATAATACCACAAAAGCATTGAATCTTAAAGCGCCGTTACCCCTCTCATACCATCGTATATGCAGTTCCGTATACGGCGGTTCAATGGTTCTTGTGTATGTTTTTGATGATTCTTTCAGTCCTTTACTTGCCCTCTTACATTCTTGCCCTTTTTCCCTTTTTTGAGGTGCTAGTCCTTAATTATCTATAAGACGATCATAAACTTGTTTTGTTTTTATAAGTACGGGTAAAATCATTCAGCAGATCTTCTGATATATCGGATAACATTTGTATAATAATATCCCTATCGTCTTTCTTCTTGCCGTCTTCTGGAATTTCGGCGATCACGGTTATGTGATGTTCTCCATAGCTTTTTCTGTTTTCAGATGTCATTTTTACTGATTACAGGTTCCAGATCCCTCTAATCACGGGTTATTATCTGTCCCGACATCATAATATTAAAGCCAAACTTCTTATAAAAATTCAGTAACTTTTCTTCAAATAAAACCGAAATAGCATAAATTTTATCTCTTTTTAATTTTTCAATTGCCATGTCCATAAGATGAGTGCCTATTCCTTGGCCTTGATAACTTGGATTGACCAAAACATCTTGAATATAGGCATCTGTAACAGCATTGCTCACAACGTCCAAAAACCTATTAGATCCTTATTATCAAAGCAGCATATATAAAAATATGATTTTGCAACGAATAATTATAATAATCTGTCATCTCATTCCAACCTACAGATTTTCTTAAACATGCTATTTCTTTAGGACTAATCGGACAAGATATTTGATAATTAATCATATGAATTGCTTTGCAAATTATATTTTTTTGTACGACTGCTACAACTACATAAATAATATTCCAAATTTTTAATGCATTGGGACTTAATCTCGGTTGATGTAAACATATAAGTCTCCCTATGTTAAATTTTGTATTACTGACGCGAAAATGATCATTAATTAATCTAAGAGAACATATAGGGCCGTTCCTTTTCCATCAAGATATGACTAAACTTCAGATGCGATAAAAACCCCACCTGAAGCTAAGTCTCTCTTTATAACAATGAACGTATCCAGTTAAATTTGTCGATTCTTATTGGTTTTGCGCCAAATTCCTTGTCGTTCAGCATCTCTTATTAATTCTTCCCTAAAATCGGGATGCGCAACATCAATAAGCAGTTCGGCCCTTTCCCAGGTCGAGCGCCCAGCAAGATTAACCTTGCCCCATTCGGTAACTAAAAATTGAGCTTGTGTCCTAGGAGCAGTTACAATTTCCCCCAGAGGAAGAGTTGGAACAATTCTGGATTTTAACTGGCCGCTTTTATCTTTATAGGTTGAAGAAAAAGCAATAATGCTTTTTCCGTTTTTTGACATCTCAGCGCCAGTCACAAAATCCAGTTGTCCGCCGCTACCGCTAATATGCTTCGTACCTGATGATTCGGATGAAATTTGCCCATATAAGTCTACTTCTATACAATTATTAATACTAATCACGTTATCATTTTTACCGATAACTGACAGCCCAGTTCCTTCAGATCGGAATCAACAATCATGCTCCCCACTAAATTGGGCATGCCTCCTATCCCTAGTTGGATACAGGCTCCATCAACAATTTCTTGCATAACAAAATTGGCAATCTTCTGATCAGTTTCTGTAGGCTGCGTCGGAGGTAAAAAAATCAGATCCAAATTCGGCCCTTCCACAATATAGTCAACCTTAGAAATATGGATATGCTCATTACAGCCACCAAGTGCGCGCGGCATCTTATTATTGACCTCAAGAATAACAATTTTGGCCTTGTTTGCAATAGCCCTGCATGCGGAGTTATTAACCGACAAATTAAAATATCCATGTTTATCCATAGGACCCACAGTAAGCATTGTTACATCAACGTCTAAATATCGTTCATAATACAATGGCTTATTTCTAAATACCATAGGAGTGAAAAAACAACCACCATTTGAATTAATCTTTCTCTCCAAGGCACTGAAGAACCAAGAGTTATAGGTGAATACTTCCTGGTGGGGATCGCACTTAAGAACTTCGAGAGGTCTTAAGTGCATTAATCCGCGAATCTTGATGTCAGATAACTCTTCTTTCCTCGCCGCCAAAGCTATATCCAACGCTATAGGTTGTGTTAGCAGAAAACCATAGTCCACCCAATCCCCAGATTTTATGCACTTCACAGCTTCTTCAGCAGTCATGAGTTTTTCCGAGTATTGTTCGGTATAAATAAAAATCACCCACCTTTTAATTCTATTTTTCCAACTCCCAAGAACTATATTACAGGACTTAGAAGGCTAGACCGGTCCATAGAAAGGGATTGGATAATGACTTAAACCGTAATTATGGATGGTTTCGATCCGAATGACTAAAGTCTTCAATTGATTTGCCGGAGCCCGGCGATTGTCGAAACTTATCACCACCGGGTGTAGCAAACAGTGCTATCACTCACATCTGTTTTCAGATGCAGTTGTCCAAAACTCTTCCATTTTGTGGTATTTCGGTGGGAATTGTGGGGTGAAATTGACAAACGCCGGATATGGATATCTGACACCTGCCTTATGAGTAGCCTCAATACCATCTATCACTTCATCAAGTTTATTCCACGGGATAGCAAAAGACATTTCGTGATCCTGCGCATGGCCAAATACCCGCTCACCATTGCCATTTACTACTACCTGACAGGCGTCTTTCTGCAGGGTTCCCGCAATTGTTGCTACACACCCGCCACGGCCGGTAAAAGAAGAGGTTAAATTCCCGCCGTTCTTATATAACGCCGCATGAATCAAGCGCGTAATTTGACCTGGCATTCCATAAACATAAACCAGATCAGGAGCCATAGTTGCAAATTGCGCCAGCGGGCCAATTAGGACATATTTATATTCACCTACATCGAACCTAGGCAAGACTTGTTCAGATAACGCCCCAGCGTCCAGAGTCTCTGTGTACATACCATGGGATAAATTCCCGTCTGTAAAGTATGGTATAGGTTCGTTAAAACCTATCAAAGCTTGTGCAACTGGACATGCCTGATCTTCAGCACCTATGGCAACCATCCAGCCAATGCTTCTAGCCGCAAATATAGCCTGACATAAGGCCCAGCGATTACCCATTGCTGAGGGTCTTTTAGCTTTGACAGGCAGTTGTTCTTCCGATTTTATTAGCTTGATACCTAGTGGAAGAGTGGCCGGCTTAATTTTTTCCGCTATTGTTTTGACTGCCCTTTCAATTGACTCCTGTGTACTCATAAAATGACCTCCTTTTACTTCGGTTTTCGATCATTACGAAGCCTTAAACTTTAATCCTCCTTCTTTCGATTCATGTGCATTGTTTCATTCCGGGACATTTCACACGGTCTGCGATCACCATATTCCAATCTTCGTCACGTCTTCACTCTAGTAACTATCCCATTAACAATATTTTGAGGCTCCTCACTACGCGCGACCCGGGCTATGTTTTCTAAGGCTCCTTCAATCATACGCTTAAAGGCTCCAAGGGTTACGCCGGATGTATGGGGACTAAGAAGCAGGAACTTGGCCGCTCGGGGCGAAAGGTTCAGCAGAGGATGGTCAGGCCCTGGCGGCTCGGGCGAAAAGGTGTCGAGCGCGGCTCCGGACAGATGGCCTTGTTCAAGCGCCGCAGCAAGCGCCATTTGATCCAGCACTTCGCCCCGGGCGCTGTTGATTAATATGCTCCCCCGTGGCATCAGGGAGAATTCCCGGGCACCGATTAGGTTCCGGGTCTGGTCGTTGAGGGGCACATGGAGACTAACCGCATCACTTGTTGCCAGCAATTCATCAAGAGGCTTGTAAACGGCGGAATATTGTTTCTCTACAATCGGGGACTGCTGCCGACTACTGTAGTAGCTAACTGATGCTCCCAGTAAGGAGGCGATAACGGCAACCTGCTTCGCAATATTGCCAAAGCCGACGAGCCCGAGCCTGCTCCCCCTGACCTCTCCCAGCCCTTCACCCAGTATCCGGTTACGAAAAGCCAGGTAGTTGCCGGCCTTGATTTCTTCATCACTTTCCGGCATTCTTCGCTGCAAGGCGATCAGAGACCCGATAACGTATTCGGCTACCGACGTCGAATTGGCTCCTGGCATATTAGCCACCGGAATCCCTGCACGGATGCTTGCCGGAATATCCACCCGGTCAAATCCTGCGCCTATGGATTGGATGATTTTGATTGTGGGAATCCGTTCTATAATGAAAGAGCTGATCAACGCCGCCGAGCCAACGGTAAGCACCCCCTCCGCTCCTTCACAGGCTTTGATTATTTCCTCGTCTGAGAAATGCTCGAGGAAAACCACCTTCAGTCCATCGGGAATAACCGGCCGGGAAGAAAAAAACTGTTTCGGCGACAGCATACTGACTACGGTTGCCACGATAACACCACCTTTATAATATACAATGTCTCTTCCAAAATAACTTTCGCCAACTGTAAATGGTTTTGAAGAATAAACTATTTGGTATCACTAGCTTTTTACTTCTTGCATTTTTTTGTTTGCGTTCTTTCGTTTACCTCTCCATTATTTAATTATACCTCGTCTATAGGCAAACTTCCATAAACCCTGACTTTTAGTTTCTTTGAAAGAAACAGCTGCAAAACGAGTAAAAATGCGGGCTCAAAGGCTCTTTGAAGCAATATGATAAAACAAAAGTGACTTATAGTAATTTTAACCAATTTCTATAATAATTTTTTCTCTACAGGAAGTTTTTAATGACTTTCTTGTTGGTGTGTTTCATAACAAAATTTTCATAGCTTATTGAAGTAAAAAGCCTTGATTTCATTATGATTTCAAGACTTTTTCTTTTGCGAAACTGTAAAAGTCGGGTTATATCTCATCTATAAGCAGACTTCCATAATCTTGATCTGATGACTAAGCCACTCTTAACTCCCACTTCTGCAAGCGGGAGTTAAGAGCGGTTTAGCCCTTTGATAAGGACGACTTAACTTCAGATGGAGGTAAAAAAACCATCTGAAGCTAAGTCTCTCTTTATATCATACTCCCTTTTACGTTTATCCTTGTTAGGCTGGCATGTCTGCATAGTTTAGGGAAAGTCGGTTCCGCAAGCAGGCCATAGCAAGAAGTTGAAAACGATTCAGCCCCTGTTTATGAACCTGCTGCTCGATCCTGAGGACATTTCAAACTCCAAGCAACTTCCGCTTCCAAAGTCTCAGCATATGCGGGACAGCTTAACAGCATTTAAATCATTGGTTATGGATAAATCTTTACTATTTAACGACTTCTACAATTGACGCCTTAATTGTTTCTTCTGTTAATTCTTGACCAATACCTGGAAGCTCCGGCACTTCATACATCCCATTTTTAGGCAAATAATTATACTTACAACTTTTTGTATTTGGCTCCAGCAAAGCATATCTGTGAAGTTCGTGGATACAGAAGTTGGGGATGACTGCTTCGATCTGCAGAGCCGCCGCAGTGGAGATAGGTCCACCGCACACATGAATCTGAACCGTCGCATCGTACACGTGAGCCATATCGCAGATCTTCTTGACCTCAGTAAATCCGCCGGCGGTGCACATATCAGGCTGAATAACGTCGATCGATCCATCTTCTAAAAATGGTCTAAAGCCCCATCTTGTATAAATTCTTTCACCGGCCGCGATTGGAATATCAACACCATCTGCAACTTTCTTCATTTGCTTATGATTCAAAGGCATGACAGGTTCTTCATAGTAGTAAATACCAAGTTCTTCAATCATTTTACCGAACTGAATGGCAGATGAGGTGTCGGTGAAGGCATGCATCTCCACGATGATGTCCAGATCCGGACCGGCTGACTCCCGAATGGCTTTTAGGCGATCGTAAGCCAACCGCACAATTTTATCCGGCAATGGGCCCATGAGGTTTTGCTGATTCCAATTGCCTTTTCTATCCATGGCGATAGGATCGACTTTAATGGCATCATATCCTTCCGCTATAGCGATCATTGCTGTTTCGGCATAATGGGCAGGCTCGATAAGCATTGCCTTGTCGGCGCCTGAGCCCCAGCCGAATTGAATTTGGCTGGCGTAGGTTCTGATTGTATCCCGTGTTTTTCCGCCCAGCAACTGATAGACAGGAACATTGAGAGCTTTCCCTTTGATATCCCACAATGCAATGTCGATTCCACTCATAGCTGCTGAAAATATGGTTCCCCCGCCTTGGCCCCAAAATGTTTTTTTCTGCATTTTATCCCAAATTGCTTCATTCTTCATCGGATCCATACCAATAATGATCTTTGCCAAATCTTTGGCCATACCAAATCCTGCCGATGCGCCAACACCATAGGCTAAACCGACTTCACCGAATCCTGAAATTCCTGCATCTGTATTAATCTTTACGACTACTGGACGCCATTTGCTCGTAGCCGATTGAAAATCATTGGCTACATCAATAATATCCACACTTGTAATTTTCATTTTTATACCCATTCCTTTCGCTACGCTCAAGGCACAAAACGTAATGAAAACGTTAGCTTGGAGCGATTTTTTTGTTTTATAATGCTACCATAGGGA
>Ga0153941_1000215_pt1 | contig 27096 bp, 19 predicted proteins | sample TSNJ025MetaG_FD_104733 | JGI IMG/M metagenome (GOLD analysis project Ga0153941, IMG submission 104733) | Attine ant fungus gardens microbial communities from New Jersey, USA - TSNJ025 MetaG | ecosystem: Host-associated > Fungi > Mycelium > Unclassified | place: USA: New Jersey, Brendan T. Byrne...
CGAGCGCCGGGTTGGTCAAGAGATTGGCGGCGGCCTCGACGTAGGCGAACGGGATGAACACCACGCCGTCCGGAATGGCGTCGTCCTGGCGCGCGTAAAGCTCGATCGCGCCGCGTCGCGTCGAAACGCGGACGCGGTCGCCGGGCGCGATGCCGAGTCTCTCGATCTCGCCGCGCGAGAGATTCGCCACCGGGCCCGGCTCGAGCGCGTCGAGCGTCGTAGCGCGGCGTGTCATCGCCCCGGTGTGCCAATGCTCGAGCTGGCGCCCCGTGGTCAGCACCATCGGGTACTGCGGATCGGGCAATTCGTCGGGCGGCGTGATGTGCGCCGGCACCAGCCTGCCGCGCCCGTCCTGGGTCGGGAAACGGTCGCCGAACACGATGTCGTGCCCGGGCCGGTCGGGCGCGTCGGACGGGTAGATCACTGCGCTCTCGCGAAGAATGCGGTCCCAGGAAATATTGGCGAGCGAGGGCATCAGCGCGGCCATCTCGGTATAGATCTCGCTCGGGTGCGCGTAATTCCAGGGAAGCCCCATGCGGCGCCCGATTTCCTGGGTGATCCACCAGTCGACCTTGGCCTCGCCCGGCAGCGGCAGCGCGCGGCGCCCCATCTGCACCTGGCGGTTGGTGTTGGTCACGGTGCCGTCCTTCTCGGGCCAGGCCGAGGCCGGCAGCACCACGTCGGCGTGGAACGCGGTCTCGGTCAGGAACAGGTCCTGCACCACGAGATGCTCGAGATGCGCCAGCGCCTCGCGCGCGTGGTTGAGGTCGGGGTCCGACATCGCCGGGTTCTCGCCGAGGATGTACATGCCCTTGATCTCGTCGGCATGAACCGCGTTCATGATCTCGACCACGGTCAGCCCGCGCTGCGGATCGAGTTTTTGGCCCCAGGCGTTTTCGAATTTCGCGCGGATCGCGGCATCGTCGACCGCCTTGTAGTCCGGGAAGAACATCGGGATCAGGCCGGCGTCGGACGCGCCCTGCACGTTGTTCTGGCCGCGCAATGGATGCAGCCCGGTGCCGGGCCGGCCGATCTGGCCGCACATCAGCGCGAGCGCGATCAGGCAGCGCGCGTTGTCGGTGCCGTGCACGTGCTGGGACACGCCCATGCCCCAGAAAATGATCGCGGATTTCGCCCGCGCATAGGTGCGTGCCACCGTCCGCAGCAGCTCCGCCGGAATGCCGCAGATCGGCGCCATTTCCTCCGGGGTGAAATCGCGGATGTGCGCGGCGAACGCCGCAAAGCCGTCGGTGTGCGCCTGCACGTACTGCTTGTCGTAGAGCCCCTCGGCGACGATGACGTTGAGGATGCCGTTGAGCATCGCCACGTCGGTGCCGGGCTTGGCCTGCAGCATGTGGGTGGCATGGCGCTTGAGCGCCTGGCCGCGCGGATCCATCACGATCAAGGTGGCGCCGTGTTTGGCCGCGTTCTTGAAATAGGTGGCGGCGACCGGATGGTTCTCCGTCGGGTTGGCGCCGATCACGATGATCACGTCGGCATTGGCGCATTGCGCAAAAGTCGCGGTGACGGCGGCCGAGCCGATCGTCTCCATCAGGGCAGCGACCGAGGAGGCGTGGCAGAGCCGCGTGCAATGGTCGACGTTGTTGTTGCCGAATCCGGTGCGCACCAGCTTTTGGAACAGATAGGCCTCCTCGTTCGACCCTTTGGCGGAGCCGAAGCCGGCGAGCGAACGGTGGCCGTCGCGGTCGCGGATTTTTTTGAGGCCTGAGGCGGCGCGGTCGAGCGCCTCTTCCCAGGTCGCCTCGCGGAAATGCGTCCACGGATCGGCGGGATCGACCGTGTCGTCGGCGCGTTTGCCGACGCCCTCCTTGCGGATCAGCGGCACTTTGAGCCGGTGCGGATGGTCGATGTAGTCGAAGCCGAACCGGCCCTTGACGCACAGCCGGTTCTCGTTCGCCGGCCCGTCGCGGCCGCTGACGTAGAGCAGCTTGTCGTTGCGGATGTGATAGGTGAGCTGGCAGCCGACCCCACAATAGGGACACACGCTCTCGACCGTGCGGTCGGCGACGCCGATCCGCATGTTGCGCGCGTCGACCAAGGTCGCCGGCATCAGCGCGCCGGTCGGGCAGGCCTGGACGCATTCGCCGCAGGCGACGCAGGTCGAGCGTCCCATCGGGTCGTCGAAATCGAACACGATTTTTTCGGAAAAACCGCGACCGGCCATGCCGATGACGTCGTTGACTTGCACTTCCCGGCAGGCGCGGACGCAGAGATTGCATTCGATGCAGGCGGCAAGATTGACCGCCATGGCCGGATGGCTGCGGTCGGGCTCGGGGCTCGCGCGCCGCGGGAACCGGCTGGTATCGATCGCGATGCGGTCGGCCCAGCCCCAGAACTTCGAGATCGGATCGGGCGAATGCTCGCGCTCGGGCTGGTCGGCGATCAGGAGCTCGAACACGATTCTGCGCGAGGTTTTGGCGCGCTCCGACGCGGTCTTGACCTTCATGCCGGCCGTCGGCTTGCGGATGCAGCTCGCGGCCAGCACGCGCTCGCCCTCGACCTCGACCATGCAGGCGCGGCAATTGCCGTCGGGCCGGTAGCCGGGCTCGGGCGAATAACAAAGGTGGGGGATGTCGATGCCGAGGCGCTGCGCGACCTGCCAGATCGTTTCGCCCTCGCGCGCGACGACCTCCTCCCCGTCGAGCGTGAAGCCGACGCCTGCCGACTCGCGTGCCTCCGGGCGGCCCTTGCGGCCGCTCTTCTGGTCGCGACCATCGCCGAGCGGCGCTTGCGACCGGCGTTCCTGTCCGCCTGTTGTACTCATGGGTAGTTCTCCGCCTGGCCGCGATCTCCCACCTCCCCCTGGAGGGGGGAGGTCGGCAAGCGTCGCAAGACGCGAGCCGGGAGGGGGTGAAAGTCACTCACCCCACCCCGCGCGCTTCGCGCGCGACCCTCCCCCTCAGTCGACATCGGATGTTTCCGATGTCGACCAATATATAATTGCCGAACCCGGGAACACCCGGGTTCGGTGGGAGGGCGGGGAGATGCCGGCTTCGCACCTAAAAACAAATCTATGCAGTGTGTATCCATCTCACCATCGCCCCAAAGGCTGCGCCAAATCGTCCCGGAAATATTTGAATACGCACAGCAGCGGATTGGGCGCGGCCTGGCCGAGCCCGCAGATCGAGGCGTCGCGCATCGCCTGGGAGAGCTCGGTGAGCAGCGCCTCGTCCCAGGGGCCCGCGCGCATCAGCTTGACGGCCTTCTCGGTGCCGACCCGGCACGGCGTGCATTGGCCGCAGCTCTCGTCCTCGAAGAAGTGCATGAGATTGAGCGCGACTGCCTTGGCGTCGTCCTTGTCCGAGAGCACCACCAATGCATGGGAGCCGACGAAGCAGCCGTAAGGCTCGAGCGTGCCGAAATCGAGCGGCAGGTCGGCCATGGCGGCCGGGAGAATTCCGCCCGAGGCACCGCCCGGCAAATAGCCCTTGAAGCGGTGGCCCGGCAGCATGCCGCCGCAGAATTCCTCGATCAGCTCGCTTGCGGAAATGCCGGCGGGGGCGAGCTTCACGCCGGGCTCGCGCACGCGGCCCGATACCGAGAAGCTGCGCAAGCCCTTGCGCCCGCGCCGCCCCTGCGAGGAGAACCAGCCGGCGCCTTTCTCGAGGATGTCGCGCACCCAGTAGAGCGTCTCGACGTTCTGCTCGAGGGTGGGTCGGCCGAACAGCCCGACCTGCGCCACATAGGGCGGGCGATGCCGGGGCAGGCCGCGCTTGCCCTCGATCGATTCGATCATCGCGGATTCTTCGCCGCAGATGTAGGCGCCGGCGCCGCGGCGCAGGAAGAGCTTGGCGTGCGGCGACAACCCCGCCTGCTCGATCGTCGCGAGCTCGCGCGCGAGCATCAGCCGGATGCCCGGATATTCGTCGCGCACGTAGACGTAGGTCTCGGCCGCCTCGACCACCCAGGCGGCGATCAGCATGCCTTCGAGAAACCGGTGCGGGTCGCGCTCGAGATAGAACCGGTCCTTGAAGGTGCCGGGCTCGCCCTCGTCGGCGTTGACCGCGAACATCCGCGGTTTGGGTTCCTGGCGCACGATGTTCCATTTGCGCCCGGTCGGGAACCCGGCGCCGCCGAGCCCGCGCAGGTCGGCGTCGCTCACCTGACCGATGACCCACTCCCGCGTGCGCGCGCCCGACAAACATTCCTTGAGCAGGCGGTAGCCGCCTTGCGCGACATAATCCTCGAACGAGATCTGCGGCGCGAGCGCGTTTGCGTGCGCGCCGGCTTTTGCGCCCGCCATCACGTTCGCGGCGCTCGCGTGCGGAATCTGCTCGTGCCCGACGGCGGCGACCGGCGCGCGATCACAGGCGCCCATGCATGGCGCGCGCATCACGCGCATGCTCGGCGGGCAGGACTTCGACAACTGCTCGATCAGCTGCTCCGCCCCCGCCATGGCGCAGGACAGGCTCTCGCACACCCGGATGGTGACGGCGGGCGGCGGCGAAGCATCCTCCTTCACCACGTCGAAATGCGCGTAGAACGTCGCGACTTCGTAGACCTCGGCGAGCGCCAGCCGCATCTCGTGCGCCAGCGCGACGAGATGCGGCGCGGCGAGATGGCCGTAGCGGTCCTGGATCAGATGCAAATGCTCGATCAGGAGATCGTGCCGGCGCGGGTGATCGCCGAGCAGCGCGCGCACTTCCTCGAGTGCGCGCGGATCGACCTGGCGCCCCTTGGGGGTTCGCGGCGGTTTTCGCCGCCCGCTTCCCGGCTTGTCGCTGACGGCGTGAATCGTGTCTCTCCTGGTCTTCCACTCGCTCCGCGCCCACCCTCCCCTGGAGGGGGAGGGTCGGCAGCGAGCATGTTGCGAGCTGCCGGGGTGGGGTGATTTCAGCTTCACCCCACCCGGCTCGCGTCACGTGACGCTCCATAGCCGATGCTTTGCATCGGCGTTGTTCAACGGCGGCCGAAGGCCGCCTATGCCTCCCCCCTCCAGGGGGAGGTGATCGAGCGAGCCTCCTCAGAACAGTCCGACGATGCGGCCGTCGGCGTTGACGTCGATATGGTCGGCCGCCGGCACTCTCGGCAGGCCCGGCATCGTCATGATCTCCCCGCAGATCGCCACCACGAACTCGGCGCCGGCGGAAAGCCGCACCTCGCGCACCGGAATGACGTGGTCGGTCGGCGCGCCCTTCAAGTCCGCATTGGTGGTGAAGCTGTACTGGGTCTTGGCGATGCACACCGGTGCCTTGCCGTAGCCCATCGCCTCGAACTGCGCGAGCTGCTCCCGCACCGGCTTTGCCACCTCGATGTCCTTGGCCCGGTAGATCTCCGTGGCGATGGTGCGGATCTTGTCGATCAGCGGCATGTCGTCCGGATACAGCAATTTCAGCTGGCCCTTGCTTTTCTCGGCCACGCCGACGACCGCGCGCGCGACCTCGGTCGCGCCCTTGCTGCCCTCGGCCCAGTGATCGGCCAGCACCGCCTGAACCCCGAGCTCGGCGCAGCCCCGGGCGACGACGTCGATCTCGGCGTCGGTGTCGGTGCTGAAGCGATTGATGGAGACGACCGGGGTGAGGCCGAACTTCTGCACGTTCTCGATATGGCGCTTGAGGTTGGCCATGCCGGCTTCCAGCGCCTGCGGATGCTCCGCCTTGAGGTCCTCCTTCTTGACCCCGCCGTGCATTTTCAGCGCGCGCGTTGTCGCGACCAGCACCACGCAATCCGGCTTGATCCCGGCCTTGCGGCACTTGATGTCGATGAACTTCTCGCCGCCGAGATCGGCGCCGAAGCCGGCTTCGGTGACGACGTAATCGCACAGCTTCAGCGCCGTCGTCGTCGCCAGCACCGAGTTGCAACCGTGCGCGATGTTGGCGAACGGGCCGCCGTGCACGAACGCCGGCGTGCCCTCGAGCGTCTGCACCAGATTGGGCGCGAGCGCGTCCTTGAGCAGCGCGGTCATGGCGCCGTGGGCGTTGATCTGTCCGGCGCGCACCGGCTTGCGGTCGCGGGTATAGCCCACGATGATATTCGCGAGCCGCTGCTTGAGATCGTCGAGATCGCGCGCGAGGCAGAAGATCGCCATCACCTCGGAGGCGACCGTGATGTCGAAACCGTCCTCGCGGGGGAAGCCGTTGGCGACCCCGCCCAGCGAGGAGACGATGTGGCGCAGGCTGCGGTCGTTCATGTCGATGGCGCGCCGCCAGGCGATGCGGCGCGGATCGATGCCGAGCGAATTGCCCCAATAGACGTGGTTGTCGATCATCGCCGCGAGCAGATTGTTCGCGGCGCCGATGGCGTGAAAGTCCCCGGTGAAATGCAGATTGATCTCGGCCATCGGCACGACCTGGGCATAGCCACCGCCGGCCGCGCCGCCCTTGATGCCGAAGCACGGACCGAGGCTGGGCTCGCGGATGCACAGCATCGCCTTCTTGCCGATGCGGTTGAGCGCGTCGGTCAGGCCCACCGTGGTCGTGGTCTTGCCTTCGCCGGCCGGCGTCGGCGTGATCGCGGTGACCAGGATCAGCTTGCCGTCCGGGCGATTCTTCAAGGTCTTGATGTAGTCGAGCGATACCTTGGCCTTGTAGTGGCCGTAGGGCTCGAGATTTTCCGCGGCGATGCCCAGCTTCTCGCGCGCGACCTCGAGGATCGGCCGCTTCTTGGCGGTATCCGCGATCTCGATGTCGGTCTTGGGCTTGAGATGCTGCGGCGCGAGCTCGGCAGCGGCGGGCTTCTTGACGGGCTGACCAGGGGACATTCTGATACCTTCCTCAGGAGAAACGCTACCATCACGTCAGGCGGGTGCCGACGGCGAGCTTCGTGGTCGCGGCAAACTCCGCGGCGCCGATTTTGCCGCCGTCGGCCGCCTTGACGCGGAGCACGCGGATGCGGCCGTCCGCGCAGGCGACCGTGAAGCTGTCGGCATCGATCGCGACCACTTCACCCATTTTTCCGGCGATGCCGGCAGGCTGCTTGGCCGGCAGCGGTTTGCAGTCGAAGATCTGCAGCTTCTTGCCGTCGTGGATGGTCCAGGCGCCGGGCTGCGGATTGCAGCCGCGGATCAGGTTATAAATCTGCGCCCACGGCTTGCCCCAGTCGATGCGGGCGTTGTCGGCCGAGCACCAGCCTTCGTAGCTCGCCCGCGACTCGTCCTGCTTGATGCGCTGCGCCTTGCCGGCCTTGACGAGGTCGACGGCTTCCAGCATCGCCGCAACCCCCATCGGGAACAGCCGGTCGAAATACACGCTGCCGAGCGTGTCGTCGGGCGAGATCGGCGTTTGCTTCTGCAGCAGGATATCGCCGGTATCGAGCCCGTTGTCGGGCCAGAAGATCGACAGCCCGGTCTCGGTCTCGCCCTTGATGATCGGCCAGTTGATCGAGCTCGGGCCGCGGAATTTCGGCAGCAGCGAAGGATGGTACTGGATCGAGCCTCGGCCCGGGATTTTCAGGAATTCCTCCGGCACGAACAGCGTGACGTAGGCCATGACCTGCAGGTCGGGCTTGAGCGCGCGGAATTGCTCCCACACCTCCGGCTTGCGGTAGGACGGCGGCTGGTGAATCGGGAGCCCGGCGGCGAGCGCCGCCTCTTTGAGCGGGTCGATCTTCTGGCCCGGCTTCTCCGGCGCGGCATAGACGGCGACGACTTCGTCGCCGCGCTTGAGCAGCGCCTCGAGCACCGCCTTGCCGAACGCCTGCTGGCCATGGACCACGATCCGCATCGGTTACGTTTCCTCGCCCGATGTGTGCTTCTCCGCGTTCTGTCCGCGCGCAGAGGACACGCGACGGCAGCCGCAAGCTCCACCTCTCCCCGTTGGGGAGAGGTCGGCGGCCGCAGGCCGCCGGGTGAGGGGGTAACGATGCTTCCACAAATGAATCATCCGGCCCCCCTCACCCCACCCTCTCCCCCATGGGGAGAGGGAGCCCACGGCCGTGCCGCTCGGCATGGATCTTGAGACTCGGGGGCGAGCATCATCTGCTTCACGCCGCATCCTTGCTGGACATTCCTCCGGTCGCGCCCGACCCCTTGATGTCGACGAGTTCCTTGTCGCTGAAGCCGAGCACCTTCTTGAGGATCTCGTCGGTGTGCTCGCCGAGCAGCGGCGAGCGCTTCACCTCGCTGATGCTGTCCGACAATTTGATCGGATTGCCGACGGAGAGATAGTTGCCGCGCGTCGGATGCTCGACCTCGACGACCGTGCCGGACTTGCGCAGCGACGGCTCTTCGGCGAGCTCCTGCATCGACAGGATCGGGCCGCACGGAATGTCGTATTGATTGAGGATCTCCATGGCCTCGAACTTGGTCTTGGTCATGGTCCATTGCTCGATCGTATCGAAGATCTGCTTGAGCCGCGGCAGCCGCGCCTCCGGCTTGGCGTAGTCGGGATCGGTGATCCATTCCGGCTTGCCGATCACCTTGCAGATTTCGCCCCATACCGGCGCCTGGGTGATGAAATAGATGTAGGCGTTGGGATCTCTCTCCCAGCCCTTGCACTTGAGGATCCAGCCGGGCTGGCCGCCGCCCGAGGCGTTGCCGGCGCGCGGCACCGCCGCGCCGAACTTGCCGTGCGGGTACTGCGGATATTCCGTGAGCGGACCGTGCGCGATCCGCTGCTGATCGCGCAGCTTGACCCGGCACAGGTTGAGCACGCCGTCCTGCATCGCGACGTCGACCTTCTGGCCGCGGCCGGTGCGATTGCGCTGGTAGAGCGCGCACACGATGCCGATGGCGAGGTGCAGGCCGGTGCCGCTGTCGCCGATCTGCGCGCCCGTCACCAGCGGCGGGCCGTCGTCGAAGCCGGTGGTCGACGCCGAGCCGCCGGCGCACTGCGCGATGTTCTCGTAGACCTTGCAGTCCTCGTACGGGCCGGGACCGAAGCCCTTGATCGAGGCGACCACCATGCGCGGATTGAGCTTCTGGATGTGCTGCCAGGTCAGGCCCATGCGGTCGAGCACGCCCGGAGCGAAATTCTCGACCAGCACGTCGCAGCTCTTCACCAGCCGTTCGAGCACTTGCTTGCCTTTCGGGTTCTTGGTGTCGAGCGCGATCGAGCGCTTGTTGTGGTTGAGCATGGTGAAATACAGGCTGTCGGCGTTCGGCACGTCGCGCAGCTGGCCGCGGGTGATGTCGCCGGTGCCGGGCCGCTCGACCTTGATCACGTCGGCGCCGAACCAGGCGAGCAGCTGGGTGCAGGTCGGACCGGCTTGCACGTGGCTCAAATCGAGGATGCGCACGCCCTCGAGCGCCTTGCCGGCCCGGCCCCAAGGCTTCGTGGAGGGACGCGGCAGCGCGTTGGCAGGGACAGCGGTCTTCCGCGGGGCGAGCTTCACGACCTTCTTGGCCGATTTTTTCCCCGCCGTCTTGGTCCTGGATTTGCTTTTCTTGCGGGTTGTCATCGTCGTTCCTCTTGATGAGAGTCCAATGGATTTCGCCCGACTTATTTCTTGCGAACCACGCTTTGCGGATTGAGGTTGCCGATGCGGCCGCTCTCGGTGCCGGCTGCCGGGTCGATCACCGCGTTGATAAGGGTCGGCTTACCGGAGTCCATCGCCTTGTTCACGGCGCGACTGAGCTCATCGGGCGTCGTCACATGGGCGCCGACGCCGCCGAATGCTTCCGCAATCTTGTCGTAGCGCGCGTCTTTGACGAAGACGGTCGTCGCAGCGTCCGAACCGCCGGTCGGATTGACGTCGGTTCCGCGGTAGATGCCGTCGTTGTTGAAGACAACGATGCAGACCGGCAGCTTGTACCGGCAGATCGTTTCCACTTCCATGCCGGAGAAACCGAAGGCGCTGTCGCCTTCCACCGCGAGCACGGGTTTGCCGGTCTCCACGGCGGCGGCGACGGCAAAGCCCATGCCGACGCCCATCACGCCCCAGGTGCCGACGTCCAGGCGTTTGCGCGGTTGATACATGTCGATGACGCCGCGCGCGAGATCGAGCGTGTTGGCGCCTTCGTTGACGAGGATGGCATCCGGCCGCTCTTTGATGATGGTGCGCAGTGCACCGAGTGCGCCGTAGTAGTCCATCGGCGACGAGTTCTTCATCAGCCTCGGCGCCATCTTGGCGATGTTTTCTTGCTTCTTCGAATTGACGGCACCGACCCATTCGGCCGGGGGAGGCGGCCACTTGCTGCCCATGCCCGCAAGCAGCGCGGATACGCAGGAGCCGACGTCGCCGACCAACGGCGCGACGATTTCGACATTGCTGTCCATCTCCTTGGGCTCGATGTCGATCTGGATGAACTTCTTTGATCCAGGCTCGCCCCAAGTCTTGCCCTTGCCGTGCGACAGCAGCCAGTTGAGGCGGGCGCCGATCAGCATCACGACATCGGCGTCTTTCAGCACCGTCGAGCGCGCCGCACCCGCCGATTGCGGGTGCGTGTCGGGCAAGAGGCCCTTGGCCATGCTCATCGGCAGGAAAGGAATGCCGCTTTTCTCGATGAGCGCCCGGATATCGTCATCGGCCTGCGCGTATGCCGCACCTTTGCCGAGGATGATCAGGGGGCGTTTGGCACTCTTCAACACATCCAGCGCGCGCTTGACCGCAGCCGGAGCCGGAATCTGGGCCGGTGCCGGGTCGATGACCTTGACCAGCGACTTCGCGCCAGCTTCTGCATTCATCACCTGAGACAAAAGTTTGGCGGGCAGATCAAGATAGACGCCGCCCGGACGGCCGGAAACCGCAGCGCGGATCGCACGCGCCAAGCCGATGCCGATGTCGGCGGCATGCAGCACGCGGTAGGCCGCCTTGCACAGCGGCTTGGCGATGGCCAGCTGGTCCATCTCTTCGTAGTCGCCCTGCTGCAGGTCGACGATCTCACGTTCGGACGAGCCACTGATCAGGATCATCGGAAAGCAGTTGGTCGTGGCGTTGGCCAACGCAGTCAGACCGTTGAGAAAGCCGGGAGCCGATACCGTGAGGCAGATGCCGGGCTTTTTCGTCAGGAACCCGGCGATTGCCGCCGCATTGCCGGCGTTCTGCTCGTGCCGGAACGAGATGACGCGTATGCCTGCAGCCTGTGCCATGCGGCCCAAGTCCGTGATCGGGATGCCGGGCACGCCGTAGATCGTATTGATGCCGTTGAGTTTCAGCGCATCGATCACGAGGTGAAAGCCATCCGTCAGCTCCTGCTGTGCTTCCGCGACGGCGGTCGCGGGCTTCGGCTTGGTTGCTGCTTCCGACATTGTGCTCTCCCGTAATCTTCTAAAGCCGCGCGTGTTTTCCCCCGCGCGCTGCCGTTCGTTCAGTCGAGATAATCCGCGTGGCGCGCGACATGCTCGGCCAGGCCGAGCGCGTGCTGGCGCACCAGCGTTTCGGCCCGGTCGGTCTCGCGGTTTTCCAGCGCCTGAATGATGTTCATGTGGTCGCGGATCGAGCGGTCGGCGCGGTCCTCCTCGCCGATGGTCTTGCGGCGGATGATCCGCATGTGCGCGAACAGGTTCTCGGCGAGATCGATCAGCACGCGGTTGTGGCTCATCGCGATGATGGCCTGGTGGAACTGGATGTTGACTTCGGAATATTCGTCGAGCTTGGCGTGCAGCTGCCCGTTCTCGAAGGTCGTGAACATGGCGTGCAGCCTGGCGATCTCCTCGTCGGCCGCGTTGAGCGTGATCAGCCGCGCCGCCATGCTTTCCAGCGCCGCCCAGGCGGTGATCATCTCGATGACCTCGCGCTTGGTCTTGCGCACGACGTAGACGCCCCGGCGCGGGATCGAGCGCACGAAGCCCTCGCGCTCGAGCTGCGCCATCGCCTCGCGCACCGGCGTGCGGCTGATGCCGAGGTCCTGGGCGAGCCGGCGTTCGTCGAGCCGCATCTCGCCGGGCTGGCCGTAGACGTCGAGCGACACGATGACGTCGCGCAGCGCCCGGTACGCGCGCTCGGCGAAGGTCGAGGTGTCCCCGAGCGGCGCGAGCGAAACGCGCGCCGGGGATTCGGCATTTCGAGTGGGGGTCGATATCGAGCTCATGGGATGGCAGCCGGTTCAGGTGCGAGTGAGCTTAGTCGAATGGCTCCTGTAATACAATATACCAGGATCTGCATATCGGCATTGCCTTGATCAAGGATCGGGGCTCCGATGGCTGGCCCGGACGCATGAATGCGGCGCTGAGCCTCCCAGCCTGCAAAGGATACCGGCGGAATGCCCCGGTGCCGCGGCAAAGCGGCGACCCGGGGCAAGTTCGCTTGGGCTCAGCTCTGCGCCATGGCGCGCTGGCGCATCGGCCGCAATGCCACGAGAGCCAGGATCGCGGCCCCGATATTGAGCGCCGCCGCGACGATGAACACCGCATTCCACGTCCCGGTCGCCGTGTTCAGCACGTTGGCGAGCGGCACCAGGAGCGCCGCCGTGCCCTTCGCCGTGTAGAGCATGCCGTAATTCGTCGTCGCGAATTTCCTGCCGTAGATGTCGGTGCAGGTCGCCGGGAACAGCGAATAGATCTCGCCCCAGGCGAAGAACACCACGCCGGACAGGATGACGAACAGCAGCGGATTGTTGGCGACCAGCAGCAGCGCGTAGATGCCGATGCCTTCCAGCATGAACGCGATGAACATGGTGTTCTCGCGGCCGATGTGGTCGGACACCCAGCCGAAGAACGGCCGCGTCAGGCCGTTGAGCACGCGGTCGATCGACAGCGCGAATGTGAGCGCCGGCAGCGTGATCCCTAGCAGCGAGACCGGCACGTCGGCGATCTTGAAGTCCTTGGCGATGGGAGCAAGCTGCGCGGTCGCCATCAGACCGCCGGCGCCCACCATCACGAACATGACGTACATCACCCAGAACGGCGGCGAGCGCAGCACTTCTTTCCATTCGTAGTCGCGCCGGGTCTGCTGCACGGAGGGCGCCGCAGGCGCGGGAGCTTCGCCGGGTCGCGGTGCGCGCAGCAGCAAACCGACCAGCACGACGACGATGCCTTGGGCGAGGCCGAACCACAGGAACGCGGCCTCGTAGCCGCTGCTCCCGATCATGTTGGCGATCGGCACCACGGTCAGCGCCGATCCGGCGCCGAATCCCGCGGCGGTGAGGCCGGCCGCGAGGCCGCGCCGGTCCGGGAACCATTTGAGCGCATTGCCCACGCTGGCGCCGTAGATCACGCCGGCCCCGATGCCGCCGATCGCGGCCCCGATGTAAAGCAACAACAGCGAGCTCGCGACCGAGTTGATGACCCAGGCGATCGCCACCAGCACGCCGCTGCCGCACACCATCACCTTGGGACCGAACCGATCGACGAGGTAACCCTCGATCGGCACGAGCCAGGTCTCGGTGAGGACGAAGATGGTGAAGGCGACCTGAATGGCCGCCCGGCCCCAATGATATTTCTGATCGATCGGATTGACGAACAGGGTCCAACCGTATTGCAGGTTGGCGATCATCACCATGCAGATGATGCCGAAAATCAGTTGCCCCCAGCGCGTGCCTTCGGAGGCGATGGGGCTGGCTTCCGCCGCTCCTGATGTCGTGGCCATTTCCATTCCCTTGACGTTTGTGATTTACCGCGGGACCAGGCCCGCGTGGCATACAATATACTTGAGGATGGGACGGCTGCCTAGTTCGTCGGCGCGATCTTCACCGGCGGAGGCACAAGGGCTTCGGGCCAACGAGTTGCCTGGCGGAAGGCTGGGCGCGTTCGTATCCCGAAAAAGCCTGGTCGGAATAGCGGCAGAAATGCGGCAAGAGGGCTATCGCAGGGGCCGAATCGCCAGGCAGCGTTTGCGCCTCATGCGCTTGGGAACAGGCCCGTGACAAATCGTCCGCGTGACAAATCGTCCGCAAGCCTAACCTCGCCGGGCGGGCGCGTGTCGAACGATCGGGTGCCGTCCCCGCCTAGAAGTCGGACACGGCCTCGGGCCGCTGGATCAGCCGATACGACCGCCGTACCGGGACCTCGGCGCGCGATTGCATGTCGGCGCGGCAGACCACGCATTCGGGTGAACTGCCGACATTGGTCGCCCGCGCCGACATCACCTCGTAGAGCGCCCCGCAATGGGGACAGAAGAATTTTCCGGCCACACCGGTTCTCCACTTTTGGCCCATATTGCGCCTCCCTTCGGTCCGTAGCGCCCACCCTGCCGTCGATCCTTTCAGCTATTATGTATTATGTATACCAGAATTTTGGCCAAAAGGCAAGGGGCGCGGGCCGCACCAAGGCAAGGGGCGCGGGCCGCACGACAGGGCGGCGGGACTTTCATCGCGGGTTCGTTCCGGGAGGACGGCGCCTTCCCCACCCGAAGACAGGGGGCCGGGCTCCGCATCCCATATCCTTACTGCGTGCCGGCCGGCAGGGAATCGCACCGGACCATCCACAGCTGGATGAAGAGATCGCTGCCGTTGGTCAGCACGACATCGATCATCTTGTCGTCGAGCTTGTGGAGAATGAACGCGTCGCCGACGTCATTCCCCTCGATCAGATAATAGGTGTTCGGCGGCGTGAATTTCGATTCCCGCAGCTTGAACGTGAGCACGTTGCCGGTGAAATGATCGAGGCGGGTGCCGGCTTGGAATTCGAACCACCGGCCGCCGTCGCCGCACTCCTTGGCCGGGCTGTCGAGCACCGCCTTCGCGTCTTCGAGGCTCGGTCCCTGCTTGTGGGCGGCAAGTCCATACCGGCCGGTCAGCGGATAGGTCGGCTCGCCGGCCGCGACCATCCCGGGCCACGCCATGCCCAACGCGACGCACAGGATCGCGACGGCTCCCATCGTTCGGCGGCGATTTCTCATGCAACCAAGCTTGCCCCCGGGACGCCGACGATGGCGCGCGCCGTGGTAAACTTGCTCCTGCGCAATCATGCTCTCGCAACTGCCCGGCCGTCCGAAGCTTCGTCCTGCGGATCGGCCGTTCAAGTCTGCGCAATCGGCGAATTCGTGACCGGCGCCTGCGTATCTGCCGTCCCGTGCTCCGCCATGCCGGGCGGCTCCTCGATGCGGAAGCCGCGGGGAGCTTCCCCGGCACGCCACATTTCCCACATCTGCGCGTAGGCCGCTTCGATGTTTCTCGTGAATCGAGCGGTATCGAACAGCGCGGCGGTACGACGTTTCCGTTGCAGCTCGGCCTTGAGCTCGGACAATTTCCGGGAATTGCCCGCCAGCTCGAGCGCGCGATGCTCATACATCTCCAGCGAATCCGTGATCAGCTCCGGCAGGCCGATCGCACTCAGAAGGCTCGCGGCCACCCGGCCCGCGAACGTGTCGCCCGCGCAGGTGAGAACCGGAAGCCCGGCCCAGAGCGCATCGCTCGCCGTGGTGTGCGCGTTGCAGGGCAGCGTATCGAGGAACAGATCGGCGTTTGCGTGGCGCGCCAGATGCTGCGGCAGCGGCACGATCGGAGCGAACACCAGCCGGTCCGGATCCACGCCGCGCGCCCGTGCCTCCCGCCGCAGGTTTTCCCGCACCAGCGCATTTCCCTCGAGCAGCCACAGCACGCTGCCGGGCACGCCGCGCAGCAGCCGCATCCAAATATCGAAAAAATCCGGGGTAAGCTTGAAACTATTATTGAAGCAGCAGAATACCAAGGCGCGCTCCGGCAGGCCGCATTGGTCGCGCGACGCTATCTCCCTCGTGATCTCGCGCGTGGTGTCGTTGGGTTGATAGCAGCCGGGCAGGTAAGCAACGCTCTCCGAATAATCGGCTTGCCGATCGGCCGGAACGACGATCGGATCGACCAGGATGTAATCGATGAAATCGGCGCCCATGGTGCCGGGAAAGCCGAGATAATTCACCTGAATGGGCGCCGGACGCAGGGCCGGGATTTTCGGGCGGGCGCCGAGCGTGTGGCCCTTCAGGTCGATCAGGATGTCGATGCCGTCATCCCGGATGCGCCGGGCGGCCTGCGCGTGCGGGGTTTCCCGCACGTCGACGAAGCGGTCGAAAGCCCGCACCAGCCGCGCCCGCAACGGGCCGCCCTCGTCGGGCCCGAACGAATAGGCGAAAACCTCGAAGCGCGCGCGGTCGTGACGCTCGAACAGCTCCGCGGTCAGCACTGCCGTAGCGTGGCGGTGAAAGTCGCCGGACAGATAGCCGAGCCGAATACGGCGATGCTCGGCCGGGCGGGCATGCTGAACCACCGCATCCGCCGGCGGCTCGACCGCCGCCATCCACCGGCGGGCGCAGCGCAGCCGATCGGCGGAGTTCGCCGCCGTCGCGAGCAGCACGAACGGCGGGACCTCGCCTGACCCGTTGCGCACGATATCGAGAATTCTCTTCTCGTCGCCGGTGTAATCCGTCCAGTCACAGGCGCGGCAGCGCTGGTAAAACAGCTGGCTCAACGCGGCGGCATCGTCCGGTTTGAGCTCCAGGGCTCTTCGATAGGCCGCAATGGCCGCCGCGAGCGATCCCGCCTCCCGCAACGCATTGCCCAAATTGTAGTGAGCTTCGGGATAAACGGGGTTGAGCTCCAGCGCCCGCCGCAAGCTCGCGGCGGCTTGCTCGGGCCTGCCTTGCTCGAGCCGCACCAGGCCGAGATTGTTGTGCGCCTCCGCGTAGCCGGGCCTCGCGTCGATCGCCTGCGCGAACGCCGCTGCGGCTTCATCGAGCCTGCCCTGCACCCGCAACAACACACCGAAATTGTTGCAGGCCTCCGCATAACCCGGTCTCAATCCGATGGCCTGCTGGTAATGGGCCGTTGCCTCTTCGAGCCGACCCTGGTCGTGGAGAACGATGGCCAGATTATAATGGGCTTCGGCGTAATTCGGTCGGAGTGCGATTGCGCGCGCCAAAGCGTCGCGGGCTTCGTTCGGGCGTCCCAGCTCCCGCAGCAGGACGCCGAGATTGACGCGCAGTTCGGGAAGATCCGGGGCAAGCTCGACGGCCCGCAGATAGGCGGCGAGCGCTTCTGCGCGCCGTTCCCGGCTTTGCAGCGCGATCCCGAGGTTGTAGTGGGCCTGGGCGTGGTTCGGCGCGACGGCGAGAGCCTGGCGATACGCCGCAATCGCCTCCTCGACGCGCTCGCGTTCCTGCAGCACCACGCCGATGTTGACGTGGGCCGCGGCATGGTCCGGTCTGAGCCCGACGGTCCGGCGGTAAGCTGCGAGCGCCGCCTCGGATCTACCCTGCTGCTTGAGCGCGTTGCCCAGATTGAAATGAGCGGCGGCGTAATCCGGCTCGAGCTCGAGCGCACGCCCGAACGCCGCCAGCGCCTCGTCGGTGCGGCCCTGCTGCGCCAGCAGATGGCCGAAGTTGTTGTAGCCCTGCGCATACCGCGGGTTGCCGGTGAGGGCGGCTCGAAACAGCTTCTCGGCCTCGGCGATATTGCCCTCTTGCGCGGCAATGATCGCCAAATTGCCCAACGCGATGGCGTTTCGGGAATGGATTTTCAGGACGCGCCGATAGAGCCGCTTGGCATCTTCGAAGGCGCCGCGGCCGTGCGCGGCGATGGCTTCCTCGAGGATCGGTTGTGTCGGCTCGTTCATCGCTTCAGAGACGTGTTGCCGGCGACCGCGAGGCCGGATAGGGCTGGTGCTTGTCCGATCGGGCGGCCGAAGGCAAGCGGCGGCGGCCGAGGCCCGTTCACATTTGCGACCCGCCGACGGTTCCTCGTTGCGATTGCGACCTCCCGGTGGCGACTTCGATGCAAGCGGGCGCGCCCAAATCACCCGTCGGCCAAGGCCGGCAATGCGGGACCTGTACGGCATGCTGCGACGGCTGGCTCAAGATCGAAGTCTATGGCCATCAGGTGGATCGCGGAAAGCCGTGCCCGTTCAGCTCCGGCCAGTGTTGCACCATCTACCCGACGCGACCGCAGGATCCCTGCCGCGAGTTCATCTGCGGATGGCTCGTTCGCAACAGTCCGTTGCCGGAATGGATGCGGCCCGACAAGTCCAACCTGATCCTGCTCGCGAGCAATTTCTCCTGGCGAGGCCGGCCGGTCGACGTCGCGGTGCCGGTCGGGGACCAGCCGCGGACCAAGGCGCTCGATTGGCTCAAGCAGTTTGCGACCAGCGCGCGGCGACTGCTGCTGTACCAGAGCTTCGAGGAGTGGCATGCCTTCGGCCCACCGGCGTTCCAGGCCGAGATGCGCGAGCGGATTTCCCGGGGCGAGAAGCCATGGACATGATTTGCGAACAGCCGAGGATGCGCACGCTTCCTCAGCCGCGATTGAACCCTTGTCCCGATCCGATAGCCTGATCGCGCCGGAGGAGTTCCCCCTGCACTCATGAGCCCGGAACGACAGCCAGCCGACGAACAATTCGCCGTGGCGCTCCGGCACCACCGAGCCGGACGGCTGATCGAGGCGGAGCGCCTGTACCGGCAAATCTGCGCGGCCGACACCAATCACGTCGGCAGCTGGCATCTGCTCGGCGTCCTCGCGCATCAGTTGGGCCGCAAGGACGCGGCCGACCTGATCGGGCGCGCGGTCGCGCTCAAGCCGGAATTCGCCGAGGCGCACAACGATCTCGGCGTGGTGCTCGGAGCCCAAGGGAGATTCTCCGAGGCAATCGCCTGTTTCGAGCACGCGGCAAGCCTCAACCCCAACTACACCGAAGCCCGGCTCAACCTCGCCAATGCGCTCCAGACGCTGGGACGGCTCGACCAGGCTGCGGCCACCTACGAGCAGGTACTGGCGATCGATCCCAAGCTCGGAATCGCGCACTACAACCTCGCCGCCACCCGCAAGCAACAGGGCAGCATCGAGCAAGCGGTTGCGCATTATCGCCGAGCCGTGGCGCTGATGCCGAATTTCGCCGAAGCCCACAACAATCTCAGCAACGCTTTGCGGGAGCTGGGCAGATTCGACGAGGCGGTGGATCACTGCAAACGGGCGCTGGCGCTCAAGCCGAACTTTGCCGGCGCGCACAACAATCTCGGCAATGCGCTCCGGGAGCTCGGCCGGCTCGATGAGGCTCTGGCGCACTACGAGCGAGCGCTGGCGATCGATCCGGGCTTCGCGCCCGCGCATTACAATTGCGGCGTCGCGCTTCGGAGCAAAGGCAAAATCGGCGACGCCAGGGCGAGCTTCGAACGCGCGCTGAACATGCGCCCGGATTTTCTCGAGGCGAAGTTTGCCTTGTGCATGGCCCAGCTGCCGATCTTGTACGCAGATGAGCCGGAGGTCACCCGCGCTCGCGCGGATTATCGGCAACACCTGGTCGCGTTGCGCGACGACGTCGAGCGCAGCCGATCGCCCGGCGATCTCGCCGAAGCGGTCGGAGCGCATCAGCCGTTCTACCTGGCCTATCAGGGCGGTAACGACCGCGATCTGCAGGCCCTCTATGGGTCGCTGGTATGCCGCATCATGGCGGCGCGCTATCCGCCGGAAGCGCCCTCGGCGCCGCCGCGCGAGGGCGAGCCGGTCCGGGTAGGGATCGTCAGCGGATTTTTCCGCGAGCACTCCAATTGGAAGGTCCCGATCAAGGGTTGGCTCGGCCAATTGGACCGGCAGCGATTCCGAGTGTTCGGCTATCACACCGGGGCCGAGCAGGATGCCGCGACCAAAACCGCCGCTGCACTTTGCGAGCGCTTCGTCCAGGGACCGTTGCCGCTCGACCGCTGGCGCCAATCGATCCTGGAGGATACGCCGCATGTCCTGATCTATCCCGAGCTCGGCATGGACCCGCGCTGTGCACAGCTTGCAGCGCAGCGCCTCGCGCCCGTGCAGTGCGCGTCCTGGGGCCATCCCGAGACCAGCGGCTTTCCCACCATCGATTATTTCCTCGGCAGCGAGCTGATGGAGCCGGCTGACGCACCGGACCATTACACAGAACATCTGGTGCGGCTTCCGAACCTGTCGATCTACTACGAGCCGGCCGCTGCCGCGCCGGCCGCTCTGGATCGGGCCGAGCTGGGATTGCGCGCAACCGCCCAGGTTTACTGGTGCGGCCAGTCGCTGAGCAAATATCTGCCGCGTTACGATTCCGTCTTTGCTCGCATCGCGCGCGAAGCGGGCGATTGCCAGTTCGCCTTCATCGAATTTCAAGGGGCCGCACACGTCACCGACCTGTTCCGCGCCCGCCTCGACCGGGCCTTTGCGGCGTTCGGGATGCGTGCGGCCGAATATTGCGTGTTCTTGCCCAGACTCGATCCCGATCGATTCCCGGCCGCGATGGGGCAATGCGATATTTTTCTCGACAGCATCGGCTGGTCGGGTTGCAATTCGACGCTGGAGAGCCTTGCTCATGATCTGCCCATCGTGACCATGGCCGGGCCGCTGATGCGGGGCCGTCACACCGCCGCGATCCTGAAGAGGATGGGAATCGTCGACACGATCGCCGCAACGCTCGACGAATACGTTTCGACGGCCGTCCGGCTGGCCAAGGACGGGCCGCTGCGAATGGCCCTCGAGGCCCGGATTGCGCAGAGCAAGCATCGCGTCTATCGCGACAGCGCCTGCATTGCGGCGCTGGAGGATTTCCTCGACCGTGAAGCGCGACGTGAAGCTTCCGCGAGCGCCCCCTAGGAGGGACGATCGACCATGTCCGCGCCGCGAACCTTCCAGTTCATGAAGCGCGCAGGAAGCCGATCACCGATGGTAACGACGATGCGCGGGACGAGGTGGGGGATATAGGGGCGGATATATGTTCTTGGGGTCGCAGTACTGAAAACCGTTCGGCCCCCAGCGCGCGGTGGCGGCGAAGCCGCATTCAGGGAGCGCCATTTGGTTGGCGAGAGCCGGCGGCGCGGGATATTGTCCCCCGTACAAGGACTGTGCGAATGCCGACCCCACCGCCGCAGCCGCCAGTGCCGCCGGGAGTAGCAAAAGCGTCCATCGCATTCATACCTCCATGTCGGCTCGTAAAGCAGCCTGCATAGGCTGTTATAAAATCACTGCCGCACAATCGCTAGGCCTTTCACGAGCTCTGAGTCACCCCTGTTGCCTCGTCCATCTGTCCCTAGCCCACGTGCCGATAACCAACAGGGATATCGTGAGTTCCGCGATCGGGGACACTTGAGGCCCTGCGACCAACCCTGAACAAGTGCGCCAATGGGCGTTTGGCCGATATCCTGCCTCGGGCCGCTATGGCGCGCGCCAGTTCAGGTACCGGATCTGATAGCCGGTGGCGCCGGCAAGCAGCTCGACGTAGACGACGGGACCCGAGACCCGTATCTCATCCAGTGTTTTTGGACCCTTGAACAGGACGGGCGAGCCTTCGTAGCCCGGCGTGTAGATCATGACCGCGCCCGTCGGAGGCGTGACCGTCACGATGATGGTGGCAGAGACCGCGTTGGGCGGCAGATATTTCGAGATGTTCACCTCGGTCACTTCATGCGCGTCCGGCTGGCTCTCCGGCGGCTGCGTCTCGGCCTGTGCGAGCTGATAGTATTGCGCGGGCGGGTACATATCGATCATGGCTCGATCCCCTGCCGGAACTTGCGGAAGAGCATTCTAGCCGGACTTGGGGCCGCTCAATCGGATGCCGCAGAGAACCCCAGCGGTTCGATCTCACGTGATCCGTGAGCGATGCGCGGCATCGGCGAAGGCAGTAAATACATGAACGGCCGGGCAATCCCGGCCGCTCACGTAAGCGCACCAGCCCGGATTAGAAGTCGAAGGTCAGGCCGGTCGAGACCGCCTTGATGGTGGCGCCGCCGATCGTATCGTTCTGCGCATCACGACTGCAGAGCTGGTAGCCGTGCCCGCTTGCCCCGAGGCAGAAGTGCGAGCCCGTACCGTTCTTGAGCACCGTGCCGACCAGATACCAGCTGGCCCACTTGTTGAACTGATATCTGGTACCGAGCGAGTATTGGTTGGCCGATTCATCAAAGGCATTCTGCTGGAACTGACCAATCTGAACGATGGGTCCGGGTGACGCACAAGCCACACCCGCATTCGTATTGTTGAGGCTCAGACAAGCCGGAGCACCGGGGGTGTTGAAGGCGTGAATGTAGGAGGCGCTGAACGACCAATGCTCGCCCATGAACTGTGTCAGGCTGGCGAACACGCCGTCACGCGAGCGCTCGTTGAAGGGCGCCTCGAACGCGCTGACCTCGCGCCGCAGCCACTCGTAATAGGCGTAGAGCTGCAACGGTCCGAGCGGATCGGTGAAGCGGTACCCGCCGCCGACCTTCGCGGCCCACTCGTTATGTACGCCGGTGAAGACTTGCGAGCCGTCCGGAAGAAGAATCGGCGCGCCCCCGATGAAAGGCTCCAGGTTGTCGTCGCCGTGCCGGTTGACCTTCTCGTGCAGCTCGAAGGCACCCATCGCGGTGAACGGCCCGTTCTTGTAGGTCAGCGCCGCACTATAGGCGTTGCCGTAGGACCCGTCGGTGCAGCCGTTGCCGCCGATGTTGCCGGAAACGGCGCCGCCGGTGCCGGGGAAATTGCTGCCGCTGCCGCGTGTCGAGGCGCCGTTGCATTGGAAGTAATCGCCGTAAGCATAGTCGCTGTTATCCTGTGCGTAATTCTGGCCCGGCGAAACCAATGCGGAGAACTGGAAGCCGTTCCAGATCGGCGATTCGTACCAGATCGCGTGCGCCATGCGCCAATCGAACTCGGCCCGATTGTCGCCGCCGGTATTGCCCATGATCGAATTGTAGTCCGCGACCGTGTTGGCGAACGGGTCGAACGCCGCCGTCGCTTTCTTGTACGGGGTATCGGTCTTGCCGATCTTGACCGCCCCGTAGGGTCCTTCCATCCCCACGTAGCTGTCGCGGGTTCCGAACGCCGCACGTTCCGTGGGTTGAGCGGCGGCGTCAACCTGTTCTTCGTACTGCAGGACGACCGCCCATCCCGGATACCCGTAGGGAGCGAGATTATGTCGTGCCCGGATGCCGAAATAGGAGCCGTTGCTCGCGATCCCCCACTTGGTACCCTGGTCGAACACCCCGACATCGAATACGTCGATTGAGAGATCGGCGTGGCCGTAGATCGTGACCGTGGTGTTGTCGATCAGCCCGCCCATCGGAGCGGCCTTGGTGATGATCGGCTTGCCGCCGATGGTGAGGACGGGCGCCGGGGCCGGCGAGGTGGCGACCGCGCCATGCAGCACCGGGTTGCCCTTGAATTTCGCCGGATCCGCCGAGGCGGGTCTGCCGCCAGCGGGGGCCCCAGCACCCGTGGCCGCCATGCCCTTGGAACTCTCGACCCCTTGGACCCGCTCGCGCAGCTCGGCGTTTTCCTTGGCGAGCTTCGAGTTGCTCTTCTCCAGCGCGTCGAGGCGCTTCATCACCGCGTCGAGGGTCGGATCCGCCCATGCGCCGGACGACATCATGGCAAAAGTCAGGGCGGCGGATGCCACCCCGGCCAGATATTTCTTCTTCATCAAAGCCCCCATTCCGGGCGCCCTACCACGGGCGCCAAGCATCCCCAGGCCGAATCGCGGGCATTTCCCCTTTTATGCCAAGAGGCATCATGCGCGCGGATCAGGCGATTGCAACGCGCGAAAGGCGAGTCGGACGGCTCTGTGAGGAAAAAGCCACCAAGCGTGTTGTTCTTACAACATATTTGTGTGCAGTGCAGCAGACGCGGCCTTGACCCCAGCCGTTGAGCAGCCGGCTCATAATCATCCCAAAAACTGTCCGAAGAACGATCCGGTCTCAGCCGTTCGGGCGCTTCGCCTGCGGTACCGGCAGGGGCGCGTTGGCGCTGTTCAAAAACTCGACCGTGGCGAACACCAGCTCGGTATCGCCGATGTTCTCCAGATCATGCACCTTGAACGCGCCGTTGCGGTAGGTCTCGTGCCGGGTCTCGCCGGCCCGATAGCTGTGCTCGACGGTCGAGCCGTCCTGCAGATGCTGCCGGCCGCGTCCCGGCGTGATCGCCGACCAGAAATAATCGAGCACGTGGCGATGAAAACCGACCCGTTCGCCGGGTTTGAGCCGGATCGTCCACACGCGGACCCGGTCGCTCTCCGACAATAGCTCGGTGCCCACGCAGCCGTTCGGATGCCGGCGCTCCTGCTCGAATTCCTGGGCAAGCCATTGCGGCCAAGCCGTTTTCTCGGCGCGAACGGCCTGCTTGTCCATCATGGTCAGCGCCATGGCGTCGCTCCCGCGGATGCGATGGATGTCTCTGCCAATGTATAACCCTCGGCGGCCTTGGCAAGGACGGGAAGAGCCGAGGGCTCGGAGAGGCAAACGTGGAATCCTCGCGGCGTGCGCTCGTGATCGGCGGCTCGATGAGCGGGCTGTTCGCCGCGCTCGCGCTCTCGCGCCGCGGCTGGGACGTCGAAGTGTTCGAGCGGGTCGAGGGCGAGCTTGCCGGCCGCGGCGCCGGGATCGTGGCGCAGCCGCAATTGCGCGCAATATTCCGCGCCGTGGGGCTCGATCCCGACGTCGAGCTCGGCGTCGAAGTGCGCTGGCGGCGGATGCTCGATCGGACCGGCCAAGTGATCGGGCAGGCCGAATGCCCGCAGACCCTGACCTCGTGGGACCGACTTTTTCGCATGCTCCGCGATGCCTTTCCGGGAGAACGCTACCATCGCGGCATGACGCTCGATCATGTCGAGCAGCGCGCCGGCGGCCTCACCGCGCATTTCGCCGGCGGTGCGACCGCGACCGGGGACGTGTTGATCGGCGCCGACGGCCTGCGCTCGAGCGTTCGCCAGCAATTCCTTCCCGATCTCGCACCGCTCTATGCCGGATACGTCGCCTGGCGGGCGCTCATTCCGGAGGACCGCATCCCCGCGCCGGTTCATCGCGATCTGTTCGACTACATGGTGTTCGCGCTTCCGCCCGGCGAGCAGATCCTCGGCTATCCGGTAGCCGGCGCGAACGACGATCTGCGCCCGGGGCACCGCCGCTACAATCTGGTCTGGTACCGGCCCGCGGACGAGAAGGCCGAGCTCCCCGACCTGCTCACCGACGCCGCCGGAACCATGCATGAGATTTCCATTCCGCCGCCCCTGATCCGGGCCGAACTCGTCGAGGCGATGCGCGCGGCGGCCGCAAGGCTGGTGCCGCCGCAGTTCCAGGAAATCGTGCGCCTCGCCGCCCAGCCGTTCCTGCAGCCGATCTACGACCTCGAGGCGCCGCGCATTGCGTTCGGCCGCGCGGCGATCCTGGGCGATGCGGCTTTCGTCGCGCGCCCCCATGTGGCGGCGGGCGTCGTGAAGGCCGCGGAGGACGCGCTGGTGCTGGCGCAGGCGCTCGACGCCTCTCCCGACGTCGAGCGAGCGCTGCGCTTGTACGAAGCCGAGCGGATCGGGGTCGGCCGGCGCATCATCGAGCGGGCGCGCCATCTCGGTGCCTATCTGCAGGCGGAGCTTCGCACCGAGGCGGAGCGCGGCTTCGCCTCGCGCCACCGCACGGTCGAGGCGGTGATGGCCGAAACCGCCGTCGTGGATTTTCTATATCGCTAGGCACCGTCGTTCCGGAAGCCGCGAAGCGGCTATTCGGAATCCATGAACACGGGTGCCAAATCATCGGGCTCGGCGGTCATGGGTTCCGGGCTCACGCCGGAGCCTGCCCCGCACTTGATGCGGGGGCGCGCCCCGGAACGACTGAGAGAGGATTTTACTGCCTCCTGATCCCCGCCATCGCCTCGAGCACCGCGCACACCGAGGCGGTGTCGTCGCCGCCGTGCCCGTTCGCCATCGCGGCCGCATAGATCGGGCCCGTCGCGGCGAACAGCGGCGTGGGACAGCCGAGCTCGCGGGCGAAATCGCCGATGACCGTCATGTCCTTCTGCCAGGTCTTGACCCGCATGGTGACGTTGTCGCCGTCGTAGCGGTTCTCCGCCATCATCGGCCCGCGCAGCTCGAACACCCGCGAGGTGCCGGCGCCGGCCGAGATCAGCTCGAAAATCTGTTTCGGGTCGAGCCCGGCCTTGATCCCGAGCACGAATGCCTCGGCGCTCGCCACGTTGTGGATGGCAACGAGCAAATTGGCGACGAACTTCATCCTGGTGCCGTTGCCGAACGCGCCGAGATCGTGGGCCTGACGTGAGAACGCGGCGAAGATCGGCTCAAGCGCGGCAATACTCGCAGGCTCGCCGCTGGCGTAGATGACCAGGTCCTTGACCTTGGCCTGGGCGCCGGTGCCGCTGATCGGGCAATCGAGCAGCACGTGACCGGCGGCGCGCAACGCCTGCTCGGCCGCGATCTTGTCGGCGAGCGCAAACGTGCTCATCTCGGCGACGATGCGTTTTGGCACTCTTGCCGCCGCGATCTCGGCAACGCTCGCGTGCAGCGCCTGCGGAGTAGGCAGGCTCACCAGGATCGTCGGTGCGTGCTCGGCGAGCTTCGCCGCCCCTTGCGCGATTTCGATGCCGGCCGCCTCCGCCTCGGCGCAGCGCGCCGCATCGATGTCGTGGCCGATCACGCGCCGGCCGCCGGCGACGAGATTGCGGCCGATCGCCCCGCCCATGATGCCGAGCCCGATGACGCCGACCGGATTGTCTCGATCTGGCTTGCTCATTCCCGCTCCGATCTCGGTCTGCCTTCGCCGGGAACGCTAGCACGCGACGCCATCATCCGGAACCGAGCGCAGACGCATTGGCGACCGGGAACGCGCGTGATATGGCCCGTTGTCCGCCGGATTGTCGGGAACACCGGAGCCGCCATGTCCGTCACCCTTGCGCAGGCCAGCACCATCGTCGACATCGCGCTGAAGAAAGGGCGTGAGAGCAATTGCGCGCCGCTGACCGTCGCCGTGCTCGATCCCGGCGGTCATCTTGTGGCGTTCAAACGCGAAGACCGATCGGGAATTCTGCGGCCCGACATCGCCATGGCCAAAGCCTGGGGGGCGCTGGGCATGGGGTTCGGCACCCGCGAGCTCGCGGATCGCGCGCAAAAGATGCCGATGTTCGTCAATGCGCTCGCGGCCGTGAGCGGCGGCCGCATGGTGCCGGTGCCGGGCGGAGTTTTGATCAAGAACGCGGCTGGCGAAGTGCTGGGAGCCGTCGGCATTTCCGGCGACACCTCGGACAAGGACGAGGCCTGCGCGGTCGCCGGGATCGAGGCCGCGGGCCTGAAGGCGGCGACCGGGACGTAATTCGCTTGTCCTCCCGGGGCCCGAGCCCCGGATCAAGTCCGGGGCAGGCTCCGCGAGGGAACCCGGGACCCATGACCACCACCATCGCCATATTTTTCCGGCGGTGTTCATGGGTCGTAAGTCTGACCCGCCTCGATTATGAGGTCTTTGGGACGGGGCGTTGCGAGTTCATGGGAGGTCTTTAGCGACCGTCGGAATCTCGGCCCCCGCCTCATTGGACAGAGGGGCCGGACACCCGGACGGTAGCTAGTGCTGGACGCACGTTTGACGATCCCG
>Ga0153941_1000218_pt1 | contig 27010 bp, 22 predicted proteins | sample TSNJ025MetaG_FD_104733 | JGI IMG/M metagenome (GOLD analysis project Ga0153941, IMG submission 104733) | Attine ant fungus gardens microbial communities from New Jersey, USA - TSNJ025 MetaG | ecosystem: Host-associated > Fungi > Mycelium > Unclassified | place: USA: New Jersey, Brendan T. Byrne...
CACGAACTTCACAATGTTTGCCGCTGGAGCAGTAGTGGTATCCATTCCGATTTCTACAGTTTATGTGATCTTCCAAAAGTACATTGTACAGGGAATTAGTGCAGGTGCAAATAAAGAGTAGGTGTGAAAGAAAACACTTTTACGCTGCTTGAGAATATCATGGGAAATTCTGTGATATTCAAGTGGTAATAAAAAAATGAATAGGAGAATGAAAGAAGATGAAAATGAAAAGGTTTATGAGTTTTTTAGCTGCAGGAACAATGGCTATAGCCAGTATTGGATTGGCAGGATGTTCAAAAGAGGTACCAACAGATGTAAATGTAATAGAGAGCAAGAACGATGAAAGTGTGGCTGAAGCGGAAGGTGTACAGCCTGAAGAGGGAGCTGAATTACTGCTTTGGACTGATAAGCTTGTATATGGAGAGGCGATTGCAGAAGGGTTTATGGCATTATATCCTGATGTAAAGGTAGTAACAGAAGAGGTAGGTTTTACAGATGCAAGAACGAAGATGGAGTTGGATGGACCAGCCGGCTCCGGAGCTGATGTATTTATGATTTCTCACAATCGTCTGGTTAGTGCACTGGCTGCAGGAATGGTACTTAAGTTTGAAGACAGTATTGCAGAGCAATTAAGAGAAGAATTATCAGATGTGGCAATCAGTACGGCAAGCTCTGGCGGTGATTTGTATGGCGTTCCGGTTTCAACGGAAGCGAACTGTTTGTTCTATAATAAGGATATTGTAGGAGATAAGCCGGCAGAGACATTTGAAGAAATATTTGAATTCGCCAGAGAATATAATGATGTTGCAAACAATCAGTTTGGGTTTATGATGGACGTTGCCAATGCATATTCAAGCTATGGATTTTTAACAGCATATGGTTATGAGTTGTTTGGAGCGGACGGAACAGATCGGGACAGTAATGGTTTAGAGTCTGAAGCATTTATAAAAGGACTGGAGTTCATTCAAAGCATAAGGGAGATTCTTCCTGTACAGTCTCAGGATTTAAAAGGAGAGTTTGTAAACGAACAGTTTAAGGCCGGGAAAACAGCATATATTATGGGCGGAGTGTGGAATATTAAAGATTTTACAGAGGCTGGTGTTAATTTTGGAGTAATCCAGCTGCCTACGATTGAAGGAAATGACGTAATACCTTTTGCCGGATTAAAGGTTGCTCATGTATCTGCTTATTCCGATTATCCCATTGCATCTATGCTCCTTGCTGCCTATATGGTTTCTGAAGAGGGTGCGAATATCTTATACGAAACAAACTATAAACCAACAGCACGTGCTGACATTTCTACAATTGAAGGTCTGGTAAATGACGAGAGTTTATATGTGTTTGCACAACAGTTCGCAAATGCAAATCCGGTGCCGGGCATTGACAGAATGGATTATTACTATTCTATCGTGGAGAAAGTTATGGCGTTGGTATTTGATGGACAGTTAGAACCTGAAGAGGCAGCGCAGGTAGGGATCGATGAGTGGAGCAGTATGATTGCAAGTGAATAATAAGCAGTGACTTTGTCCATATAAAAGCGGGTTCGTGATGTTAATCATGAACCTGCTTTTATGTTGACATACCGAAAAAATCATGCTAATATGACTATATGAAACGAAATAGTCAAATAAGGAGAGTTAACCTTGCCTAAAACATATTCAGATGATGAACGGATATATATCAAAAGGAGGCTAAAGGAGGAAGCCGCATATTTACTTTCAACCTTTGGAATAAGGCGAACTACTGTAGATGAGCTGGTAGAGCGTGTTAAAATTCCAAAAGGTACTTTTTATTTGTTTTATGAATCAAAGGAGCTTTTGCTGTTTGAGGTTCTAATGGATCAGCATGAAATCATTGAGCAGCAAATGATGGAGGAAATTGAGGCATTACATGGCCATATTACATCTGATCAATTAACGGATATCATTTTTAATTTTTTCAAGGCAACTGATGAAACAGGTATGCTGCGTCTTATCACCACTGGAGAAATAGAGCTGCTTTATCGTAAACTGCCGCAAGAGATTATGCAAAGTCATTTTATTCAGGACAGTTCAATGATTAAAAATATAATGGAGTTCCTTCAACCTTCACCTGATCTCAATACCGATCATTTTGCAGCCGCTTTTAGAAATCTCTTTATTACAATGGTCTATAAGCGTGAAATGGGAGAAGAATATTTCGATGAAGCGTTGAAACTGACCATTAAAGGATTAGTACTGCAGATGATCACATAAAAATTTTAAGCTTTTTCTGACTATTAGGAACAGACAAGTCAATTAAGGAGATAAACATATGCTTACAGTAGAAAACCTGTCCTTCAGTTATTCCAGACACCCATTCATTGATAACATGAGTTTCCATGTTGGCAGGGGTGAAATATTCGGATTTTTAGGACCATCCGGTGCAGGGAAAACAACCTTGCAAAAAATTCTTACAGGATTGATCCCAACGTACACAGGCAGTGTCAGGCTGAATGGTGTTGAGTGCCGGGAGCATGACGACCGCTTTTATGAAAATATCGGGGTGGATTTTGAGTATTCCACGCTGTATGAGAAGCTGACTGCCAGGCAAAACCTCGCGTTTTTCAGTTCCTTATATGCCGGGAAAGTGAAGCCGATTGATGAAATGCTTGCAGAGATTGGGCTGCAGAATGATGCTGACAAAAAAGTATCCGATTACTCAAAGGGTATGAAGTCTAGATTGAATTTTGTAAAGGCGCTTCTTCACGATCCTGCTATATTATTCCTTGACGAACCCACAAGCGGTCTTGATCCGTCCAACAGCCGGTTGATGAAAGATATGATTTTACAGCAAAGAGAAAAAGGGAAAACGATATTTATTACCACCCATAATATGGCGGACGCAACAGAGTTATGCGACAGAGTAGCTTTTATTGTGAATGGCAGCATTAAGGCCCTTAACAGTCCCCACAACCTGATCATGGGGAAAGGGGCGGCAAAGGTTATCTACACTTATTTTGACGGACAGGAGAGAACGGGTGAATGTTTGCTTTCTCAGATGTCAGCGGACAGTATATTAGCAGACCTGATGAAAGAAAACCGTATACTGTCTATCCACAGCAGCGAACCGAATTTGAACGATATTTTCATGGAAGTTACAGGGAGGACACTGCAATGAGGCTGATAAAAATGATACTGGGAGATATCCGTTTCCAGTTTAAATATGGATTTTACTTTATTTACGCGGTGTTTTGCTGTTTATATGTTTTTCTGCTTTTAATCTTTCCGGAAGCCTGGCGGGAAAGAGCAGCAAGTATTATGATTTATTCCGACCCTGCGGCAATGGGACTTTTCTTCATGGGGGCTATTGTATTGTTGGAAAAAAGTCAAAGGGTTTTAAATGCCCTGGCGGTTTCGCCGGTGAAAGTCTCTGAATATATAACGGCAAAAATAGTATCTCTTATGTTGATATCCGTGCTTGTATCCCTGGTGCTTGCACTTACGGCAGGCCTTGAAAATATACCGGCAGTCTTATTCACAACGGCGCTGACTTCAGCCATTTTTACATTATTGGGTCTGATTGTGGCTGCCAAAATAAACAGCCTGAACCAATATATCTTTGCCACTGTTCCGCTGGAGATTATTTGTTTTATACCGCCTATCATTTATTTATTTGTGCCAACCGCCATAATGAGGTGGTATCCATTAAATGGAAGCATGGCTTTACTATCGGGTAACAGTCTAAATCCGCTGTATGATATTGTCCTGCTCTTAATTACAGCGGTATGCTTATTCATTGCTGCTTGGGCTGCAACAGTAAAAATGTGGAAAAGTCTTGGAGGGGTCAAACTATGAAAGCAATATATTTGAGTTTTTTACAAATGCTCCGACAGATGAAACAGGATGTTATGCTTATGGTAATTGTATTGGTTCCATTTTTTGCCGGAGCGGTTTTTCGGTTTATTGTCCCTGTTATTGAGGATTTATTAACAGGTTATTTTGGCATGAAAGAAATCTTAACGCCCTATTACGAATTAATCGACCTTTTCCTTATTGTTATAACGCCTTCTATGTTCAATTACGTTGTTGCCATGGTAATACTGGAAGAAGCAGACGATCATATGATCGCTTATTTAGCTGTAACACCTTTGGGGAAGAAAGGGTATCTGTTTTCCCGGTTGGGAGCCACAGGGCTTATCTCATTTCCCGCCAGTCTTCTTATGGCTGCTCTTTTTAGTCTTACAAATATGAATAAACTGACGCTTATTGGGATTGCATTAGCCGGAACGATTCAGGGTGTAGTCGTAGCTTTGCTTATTGTTGCCTTGTCCACGAATAAGGTTGAGGGCATGGCAGTTGGGAAAATGGCAGCGCTCTTTAGTATAGGAGCCGTGGCACCCTATTTTATAGCGGGAAAGGTACAATGTATTTTTGCTGTATTGCCGTCGTTTTGGATGGCAAAAGCTGTACAGGAAAACGCTTCCCCTGCTTTGCTGATATCAATTTTACTGGCAGTGCTCTGGATGGTCCTTTTGTCAGGGAAATTTATTAGAAAAGCAATTACATGAATTTAAATGAAAGAGATATGCCCTTTACAGGGCATATCTCTTAATTATCTTTTCTAATTCCAACATTTCCGCTATGTATTCCTTCTGCACCCGTTTCCAACGGAAGCCAGTCCAACACCTTTTTAATGTAAGTATTCCAGAAGTTCCATTCATGTCCTCCCGGTCCTTCTTCATAGGTAACCTGAACATCATGCTCAGTCAGGAAATCTCTGTAGTCTCTGTTTTGAGCAATTAAAAAGTCTTCCGTTCCGCATGCCAGATATATCATTGGTATTACAGCCTGCTTCTCTTTCAGGCTCAGAAGCAGTGCTTTATAATCCTTGTCACTTCCGATTAACTGATCCAGATTTCCAAACAGGACCTCAAAGTAACTTCGTTTCATGGTTGGTAGGGGACCGTCATTAGTAGAGGTTAATATGGTATCCAATATAAACCCGCTGGAAAGCCCTGCAATACAGCCAAATACTTCATTATACTTTAATCCGTTTACAATTGCTCCATATCCGCCCATTGAAAGCCCGGCGATATAGGTATCCTCACGTTTATCGGACAGGTGGAACAGACCTCTTGTTACCTGAACCAGTTCTTTTCCAATGAATTCTCCGTATCGTTCTCCTGTAGCGTCGCTGTCAACATAGAATTTGTTATCACCTGACGGCATAATAACAACAAGATTCTTCTCTTGTGCCCATGCGTGAATATTGGTTCCGGTTACCCAATCTGTATAGTTACCGAAGATACCATGTAACAAATATAGTGTTTTGAACGGTTTCTTCTCCCTTACCTCCTGTCCCGGCATAACCATTTTATCCACAGGTACTACCGCGTTAATAGTTACTGTCCTCATTAAACTTGTTGAAAAAAAATCAGCTTTTATCAATGCCATAATAACTCCCATCTGTGCGTTTTGCGCACATACAAATCAGGATGTTGAAAAGACATCTTCTTCGTCTTTTCAACTTAACTCCCATCTGTGCGCTCTGCGCACATACAAATCAGGATGTTGAAAAGACATCTTTTTCGTCTTTTCAACTTAACTCCATTCTATCCACGTTTCCAAGTGCAGATCTTCTGCATATGACTTTATCTGATATTGGGGATAAAGATTCTGCATATTAATAGATTTCATAATTACCCTGATATTATTCATGGCACAGCGCTGTACATCACCCAGGCAAATCTTTGATGACTGATCCAACGTGCCATAATATATTATTTGCTTTCCGTCCGCAGCTATTTGTGCAAATTTTGTTGTAACCAGGTTGGTGTATTCCTGCCGCAATCCTTTTTCATCCATTTTAAGTGTATAGTCCAGGTAAACAGGTTCGCCATTTACCAGAATCTGCCCGTCTTTTTCCTCTGCCCTATAATCATCATGCAGCGCTGCCGTTACCTTATCTTTTCCGCCTTCTCCTACGGTAAAAGAATTCCATAGCGGCAGATACAACTCTATAAAGGACTTTTCTTTTTGTAAAGCAATCTGCCCTTTATCATCAAAGACAGGAAGACGCGCCTCCACACCTAGCATAATATTCTTAATACGGCTGAATCCGCCCGGCATAATCAGATCATTGCCTGCATGCATGGATATATAAGGGGTAGATAAGCCGCCGTTCCAATCTGTCATTATGGTTCCCGCAAATCCCCATTCCCCTCTGGCGATATTCGTATTCAGATCATAGGAATCTGCCGCAGGAATACCGTTAATCTGATTATAAGCAGTCATAATCGCCATAGGCTGTGCTGTTCGTACCGCAATTTCAAATCCCTTTAAATATATTTCCCGCAGAGCGCGTTCTCCCACAATCGTATCTACCTGATTTCTATTACTTTCCTGATTGTTGGCGGCGAAATGCTTGATACAGGCACCGGTTCCGGGTCTGCTCTGAATCCCTTTTGTGATCGCAGCAGCCAGTATCCCCGACACCAGGGGATCCTCTGAATAATATTCGAAATTACGTCCACACAGCGGATCTCTGTGGATATTCATGCCGGGACCAAGAAAGATGGTAATGCCAATCTCTTCCATCTCTTCTGCCACAGCGGTGCCTACTTTGTACAATAGTTCCGTATCAAAGCTTTGTCCCAGTGACACACCGATTGGCCATGCCGTACAATACTGATGTATTGTCACTGCATTTCCTGTCTCTATGTCCTTTGCCTCAAACTCCTGACAAACACGTACACCACCCGGACCATCTGCTAAAACGATAGAGGGTAAACCGTATTTTTCCAGGAAATTCGGGGATGTCTCACCTGCCGCTCCCGCAACAGTGCTGGAATTTCCTCCGATGATGGGACTGTCTTCATTTGCCACACCCCATCCGGTACCGCAATTCAGCTCAGCCAGTTCATCAAGACTCATCTGGGAAATGAATTGTTCTAATGAAGCTTTTCCTTCATACACATCCGATATCCTGGTCAGTCCGGCGGGCATATATGCTACGGTTTCATAAGGCATTTCGGCAGTATATGAGGTATCCTGGGTATACGTGGTTACATGTTCGTCCTCATAACATGAAATATGATTCTGAACGGCAAGCTCTCCCGGCGCTACAGGGAAACAGGGCAGATTTTTAATTTCATTGGTTTCGTTTCTTTCGGGTTTCCTGTCCGAAGACAACTCTTTTAACGGCTCTGATAACGGATATTGATTATGGAGTATCTCTGTCTGTATTACTGATGGTATCTGGATAACAGCCACAGGTGTGGTCTTTCTGGAGGAGTTGCCTACACGGATAATATAATCTCCGGCTGACAATTCATAGCATGCACTCTTTTCATTATAAGAAGCCATATTGCGCAGTTGAAAACGGAGTATTACAGTCTGTTTTTCACCCGGCTTAAGCAGCTTTGTCTTTTGAAAGGCAGCAAGCTCCTGAAATGGCTGTTCAAGTGATTCCTCATCTTCCCGGGGAGCGGAGTAATAAACCTGTACGACCTCTTTTCCTGCATACAGGGTACCCTTATTTTCTACCGGTACCTGCAGGGTCATCCATTCACCTTCCCTTTTTACTGAAGCAATACCTATGGATAAGTCAGCATAGGACAAACCATAGCCAAATTCATAAAAAGGCGCAATCCCGAAGGTGTCAAAATAACGGTATCCTACATAAATTCCTTCTGTATATACTTCCTTGTCCACATTACCATCATTATCGGCAAATGTAGCAGAAGCCGGATAATCTGCATACTTCCGTGCCCAGGTAGCAGTCAGCTTTCCGCTGGGGGTCACCTTGCCGGTAACAATATCCAAAAGGGCATCTCCGCCTTCCTGTCCTCCCTGAGACATGTACAAAACCGCACCAATTCCCGGAATCTGCTCCAGGAAATCCATATGAATGACACCGCCTACATTTAAGATCACAATCATGTGTGGGAAAGCTGCTGCTACCAGTTGAAGATTTTCCTTTTCCTGCTGACTGAGTTCATAATCACCCAGTGTATAGGTAATCCCTTTTATAACCGTCCGCTGGGTCATATTCCGATCCGCACCTTCACCGCAGATTCTGGAGATGACATAGATTGCCGTATCTGTCTTTTCCGCTGCCTCATCCAGTTCGCTCTTTGTAAAAGTGTATTCGGGATAACGAAAAGATAACATGGGATTTCCTGCCGCAGCCGCCTCTTCTTCATCATAACCAACGGCATATTCACGTAAGGAGGCTTCGTTCACGGCTGTATAACCGGCCTGAATAAATGAGTCCATGATATTAATGTGGTAGCGCGGACTTTGATTAATTCCCTGCTTGCCGCCGCCGGAGAGCCCGCCGTTAAAGGGATCACCGGATCCCGTGCCGCCCCGTACTGTCCGGACTGCACCGCTTCCAAAAAATGCAATCTTCTTTACCTTTTCCGGTAAGGGCAGTGTGTTGTTCTTGTTCTCCAATAATACCATTCCTTCTGCAGCAGCTTCCCTTGCAACAACCGCATTTCTGATTTCTCTCTCTGACATAGGATACATTGTCATGTTTATTTCCTCCTTTTTTTATTAATGTCCGGAATTCATGGAATATTTTTCTTACTATTTTTTTACTGTTCCTTGTATTATCCCAGTAATGCTGTCAGCTTTTCTTTTTCATAATAGTTCTTTCACCTTCCTTTCTTTTTATATCATGAGAGGAATATAATTACAATCCCTATTATGATTACTTGTGAGCAGCATCTTGCTCATGCTATTGCTCCTTTCAGCGAAATCTGTATTTATATTACCTAATGGACATTTTTATTGAAAGGGACATTTTTATATTTTACTCTCATATCTTCACTTATGAGAGAGTCATTTTTATTAATGAGGGACATAATTTTACTTTATAGAAAAGATGTTGACAGACTAACGATTGTTAGGTATAATAATCTAACAATCGTTAGGGGAAAAGGAGCTTTCATATGGTAGAAAAAATAAATACAAAGGGGAATATCAATACAAAGGAAAAACTGGAATTGGCGGCGCTTAATCTTTTTTCCAGAAAGGGGTATCAGGCGGTTTCCATTCGGGATATCTGCGGTGTTGTGGGAATTAAGGAAAGCTCTGTTTATTATCATTTTAAGAATAAGCAGGCGCTTATGGATTCGTTGATTGACAGGGTAGATGGGATAGTCGAAGAGATGAGGGAGCGTTTTGACCGCAAATTTGCCGTGTCTGAGAATGTGTCGGAAGAGGCAATGGGAGAGGTGGCGGTTGGTATATTGGAGAATTATCTGCTGCATCCTTATGTATTTAAGGTAATATCAATTCTGTCAATTGAACGGATGCGGGATGCCGGGGCAGATATAAATTATCATAAGTTGTTGTTTGATCTGCCGCTTGCCCAGCAGGAGAAGATTTTTGGTGAGATGATGGACAGAGGTTATATAAAGAAAAATCAAGCTGCCATTCTGGCTCAGGAGTATCAGGCAATCATATATTTTGCATTTCAAAAGAATTGTGTGGGACCATGCCTTGAGGATTCTGGAATTGAAACTGCAAAGAGGGAAATAAGAGATAATATCAGGGATATATATAGGAAGATGTTGGGATAAGACAATGTCCGGGAGGTAAGGCTGTGCCGGATAATAATTTTTGCTGATTCGTTTCAGAAACGACCAAAGGTGTGGTTATATCTGAAACAAAAGCACAACTAATTATTCAGCAAAACCTAAGTCTTAAGTCGGGAGATTTGGGCAGACTGGAATTATGATATAAAATGGTGAAAAGGAGAGAGACAAAAATGCGAAAGCATGCTGTCAGAGAAAATATGGAATATAAATCATGGATAAGTAAAGGGGAGAAAATAAGTAATGTGTGCTGCACAGTAAGCAGAGGTGTAATATTGGCACTTGGCACAATGATTATGTTCTATCTGTTTGCAGCAGGGTTATTTATTTCACAGACATTTTATGATTATGAACTGGGATATTATCCAGGTAATCCATTTCCTTTCCTTAAGGACAACTGGGTATTGCTGATAATCTGTCTGGCAGGAATATTGGCAGCTGCCGCGCTGGCGGTAAAAGCGGCAGAAAGCAAACATGGGAAGGTATTGGTGTATGTTCTGCTGATTGGAGAGATGCTGTTTACCTTTTTTCTTAGCTTGTGGTGGATTGATGCGATTCAGACTGTCCCCAGCGGAGATCCGGGAAGTATCCTATATTATGCACAGCAGTTCGCAGCAGGAAATTTTGCGGATTTTATTCCTGATTCTTATCTGACCTATTATCCCCAACAGTTGGGATTGACTACAGTAATTTCCCTTTTGTCAAAACCGGGCGGCAAAGAAGCCTGGCAATATTACCAGATTATCAATGCTGTGTGTGTTCCTTTGGCTGGCCTGGCTGGGTTCCTGCTGGTAAAGCTTTGTTGGAATAACATCCGGATACAGGTATTATATCTTTTGCTGATGGGAACCTGTATACCATTTATATTTTATGCGCCATACATGTACGGAGAGGTAGTATCCATCACCTGCTGTATGTGGACCTGTTATTTTGCAGTGAGAATTATGAAGGGCATAGGGAAAATTTTCTCTTATCTGATGCTTTTTCTGTTTATGGGAATCGGGATATGGATACGGATGAATTCTTTGATTATCGTAATAGCAATAATACTGTGTGCCGTATTACATTCGCTAAAAAGGAAAAAGGGAAAGTATCTGCTGTTGATATTACCGATGATACTGGCGGTCATTATCCCGCAGGTGGTCAATCAGACCATGTATGGAGAATATCTTCAGGATACAGACAGCATTCCTGCACTTGGTTATGTTGCTATGGGGCTTCAGGATGGGTGGTATGGAACGGGAAGTTATAATGGCTTCAATGTAACAGTCTTTGAGGATGCAGGTTATGATGCAAAAGAGGCTAACAGGCTTTCGGCGGAGAAGATTAAGGATATTTTGAAAGGCTATGGGGAACATCCCGGAGAGGGATTGTCCTTCCTGAATGTAAAAATTTTGTGGCAATGGGAAGCGCCTACCTTTATGTGTCTTTTGTCAAATGGTAGTTTTGGAAAGAGCATTGACGGTCTGGCACACAATCTTTATTTTGGAATCTTGCGCGAACCTTTTTTTCAGGTATTAAATCTGTATCAGTCATTCATCTATTTTGGTGTATTGGCGGCATTCTGTATCTTTTGGAAAAAGGAAAAGCGCATGGAGAACCTGCTGCTTGCAGTTGTGTTCCTGGGAGGATTCTTCTTCTCCGTGATATGGGAAGCGAAACCCAGATATATTCTTCCCTACTATGTCATGATGATTCCGCTGGCGGCTTATGGAATAGATGGGGTAATCGCCGGTTTATATAAAGTAACAGTTGGATATATATCAAAACGAAAGAAAGGTATTCAGGCAAAGGAGGGCATATGAAGAAATATAAGAGTAAAAAAGCAGGGATTGAAATTATCAGGACTTACCGTCAGTTATTACTTAAGTGGAATATTGATGTCAATGAGAGAATGCTGGATACCAGATATGGAAAAACATGTGTGTTGGAATGCGGTAAAGAAGACGGAGCTCCGGTGGTATTATTTCATGGAGTAGGGGATAATTCGGCGTTGATGTGGATGTTCAATGCGGCTGCCCTGGGAGTTCATTTCAGGCTTTATGCGGTGGATACTATAGGCGGACCGGGATTAAGTGAATTCGATGACAGATATGACAAGTCATTTGATGATGTGTTGTGGATTGATGACGTGCTGGAGGCGCTTTCCCTGGAACAGACTTCCTTGATAGGGGTATCCCATGGAGGATACATGGTACAATTATATACCCTGAAAAGGCCAGATAAAGTGAAGCAGGCTGTTGGGATTTCAGCAGCGGTACCAATTGGACAGGCTGGTAATCCCATGAAGACCATGATGAAGATCTTTCTGCCGGAGGCTTTATTTCCTACGAAAAAGAATGTACATAAACTGCTGAAGAAATTATCCGGTAAGAATTATGGTGTGTTTACGGAGGATCCTTTCATTATGGAGCATTACGGCTGGCTGTTGCGGGGCTTTAATAATATGGCTATGGGATATCATAAGGTGACAGGTTTTACGGAGGAGGAAGTGGAGCAGCTTAAGGATAGAGTGGTTTATCTTGCGGGTGAAGCAGATCCCTTTATGAAGCTTGGCGGGAAGACGGCTTTGGTGGAAATGGGTATGGATGTGGAATTTTATGAAGAGGCCGGGCATGGGCTTAATCAGGAACTGGCTGATCAGATTAATGAAAGACTGATACAGTTATTATTGATATAGTTCAAATAGTTTACTGCCGCTGTTAAAAGGGATAACAGCGGCAGCCTCTTATTCATGACTGGCATCAGCCATGTTTCTATCAGCTAAAAAGTATATTATTAACAATGCTTTCCAGATATTCCTGTCTGCCGCTGCCCGGGTTAGCAGGTGCGCCCATCTTTTCTGCCAGTTCTGCAAGCTCTTTCAGACTGGTGGTTTTATTACGAATCTTCTCACCAATACCGCTTTCATAGCTTGCATATTTTTCCTTTACGAAGGCATCAATTCTGCCGTCCTCAATCAATCTTGCTGCTTTAATCAGGCCCAGTGCAAAGGTATCCATACCCAGGATATATGCATGGAACATATCTTCCGGTGTGTTGCTTGGACGGCGGGTCTTGGAGTCAAAGTTGAATCCGCCGCTGATGCCGCCTGCTTTCAGAACTTCATACATACACAGGGTAGCTTCATATACATCAAAGGGGAATTCATCCGTATCCCAGCCGAGCAGTGTGTCTCCCTGGTTGGCATCAATGCTTCCCAGCATACCGTTAATGGCGCTGATCCGCAGCTCATGCTGGAAGGTATGTCCGGCTAATGTGGCATGGTTTGCTTCGATATTCATCTTGAAATCTTTATCAAGTCCGTACTGGCGTAAGAATCCGATTGCAGTAGAAGCATCAAAATCATACTGGTGCTTCATGGGCTCCTTCGGTTTCGGCTCAATCAGGAAGTCTCCAGTGAAACCGATACTGCGTCCATATTCCACTGCCATATGCATAAGGTTGGCGATATTTTGCTGCTCAAATGCAACATCCGTATTCAGCAATGTCTCGTAGCCTTCCCGTCCACCCCAGAATACATAACCTCTGCCGCCTAATTTAACGGTAAGGTCCAAAGCTTTCTTGACCTGTGCTGCCGCAAAGCAGTATACATCTGCGGAGTTGGTACTGCCGGCGCCGTTCATAAAACGGGAATTGGAAAACATGTTGGCTGTTCCCCAGAGACATTTAATGCCGGTTGCCTTCATTTTCTCAAGCAGGTAGTCACTGATCTCATCCAGACGGGCGTTAGTCTCTGCGATCGTTGCTGCTTCCGGTACCAGATCCACATCGTGGAAGCAGTAATAGCGGATTCCCAGCTTCTGCATAAATTCAAAACCAGCGTCCACCTTTGCTTTTGCGTGTTCCATTGTTCCTTTTTCAGAAGCCGCAAAAGATTTATCTGTTGTGCCAGAGCCAAACATATCAACGCCTTCGGCACAGAGATTGTGCCACCATGCCATTGCAAAAGGCAGATGCTCAGCCATTGTCTTACCCATAATTACCTTGTCCGGGTCATAATATTTGAAAGCCAGCGGATTTCTGCTTTCGGAGCCTTCATATTTGATACCGGATATGTTCTTAAAAATTTCACCCATAATCCTTATCTCCTTTTCTGTTTTGAGTTAGGAAACCTTGTTTCGTAATTAAATTCTATCACAATTTCTATAAATTGCAATAGTTTTTATTATTACTCTTTCTTTTTCCTGAACAAAACGGCCACATCACCGGCAGGAAGATCATACCATCCGGTTACCATGGTTTTATGTATCAAATCTTCAAAGGTTTCGGTGCCTAAATTAACGTTACCGGCTTCTTCTCCGTGATTTATCATGAACGTGGTCTTACCTGTTTGATTATATCTGGTGGAAATTTCAATTTCTCCTGAAAAGGTAAATTCCGCCGTAACCTCCTGCTCCGAACAAATCACTTTGGTGAAATCCATTAAAAAATCTTCATCCGGTTCACTGCCCAGATAATAGGACTGGCCATTGCCGTATACGTTGCGGGTCACAACCGGGGTGTTCTGATAGAAACATTCCCCGTAGACGGCCAGTGCTTCTGCGGTGGTCAAACGAATCACATCGCATAAAAAGCGGCAGCGATACTTTTCTTTCAGGCTTAAATTCTTGTTGATTATCCGGATTTCATTCTCTTCTTCCGGATACAGGGCATCGGTTTCTTCCACCCACATGCCCAGAACATCTTTAAGCGGTCCCGGATAAGCACCAAAAATACAGCGGTCATTTTCATCGGCGTGACCTGTCATATAAGTAGCAAGGAGGGTTCCGCCATTTTCCACAAATGCGGTAATCCTTTCTGCTATGCCCTCCTTCATCATATAAAGCATGGGCAGAACCAGTATTTTGTAATCACTGAAATCGGATGTAGTTTTTAGGATATCCACAGGAATATTCTGTTTATAAAAGGCTTCATAATAATTGTGAACCTGCTTGAAATAATCCATATCCCTGGAAGGTCCGCTGGTCAGTTCCAGAGCCCACCAGTTATCCCAGTCAAATACGATTCCCACCTGAGCATGAATCCGGCCTTTCAGGAATACATCCCCAAGAGACATTAATTCCTGCCCTAATTCACAGCATTCCTGAAAAATCCGGCTATCCCATCCGGCATGGGAAATAAAAGCACCATGATGCTTTTCCTGTCCGGCTATGGATTGCCGCATTTGGAAATAGAGACTGCTGTCTGATCCGTAAGCCAGCCCCTGATAAGCAATTCTTCTTATTTCTCCCGGCTTTTTCAGTTTATTATAGGGCTGCCAGTTTTGTTGGTTGGGAGACTGTTCTGCCACCAGAAACGAGGCGCCATCCTTAGCCGCGCGCATAATGTTATGCTTCAGGGCCGGTATGCTCCGCTTCTGACCTGGTGTGGGGTAATTATCCCAGCCGGCATAATCCATATACGGAACCATTTTAAACTGATCCAGATTCTTTATGTATCCGGAAATATTGGTAAATACAGGCAGGTCCGGTGTTGCCTGTTTTAATATATCTGCTTCGTTGAGGTAACATTCCAATGTGGAATCGGTTACAAAACGCATATAATCCAGCTGAATGGCGGGGTTGAAACGGAAGTCATCATTTAACTGGGTTGGCAGCATCACTTCATCAAAATCATAAAGAATTCTTCCCCAAAAGGATGTATGCCACCGCAGGTTCAGTTCCTCCAGGGTATGATACCTTTTCCGCAGCCATTCCCGAAATTTTATCTGACAATGCTCACAATAACAATAGGTACCATATTCATTTGACACATGCCATCCTGCCAAACCAGGAAAGTCACCATAACGTTCAGCCATGACCTTTGCCAGAGCTGCTGCCCGCTCCCGGTAGTGGACACTGTTTACACAGAAAAACACTCGCATCCCATGTGTCCTCTTTCTTCCGGCAATATCCACCGGAAGAACATCTTCATATTTATGGGAAAGCCACGCCGGCTGGGCAGTGGTTGGTGTGGCTAAAAAGAAATGGATATTATTTTCCCATATTTTATGCAGTATATTATCCAGCCATTCAAAGTCGTATTCTCCCTCCCGCGGTTCTATTCTGGCCCAGGCAAATACGGGGAGAATCAGCAGGTTGACTCCTGCCTTCTTAAATAACTCCATATCCTCTTCAATGGTTATATCATCCCACTGATCCGGATTATAGTCACCGCCATATAAAATAAAAGGTGTTTTATAGTTATGCATTGATAAATCTCCTTTACGGGCATAAAAATCAGGATATTTTTTTTACGCTTTCCCTGACAATAAGCTTTGTCCGTACCGCTGCCTTAATCACACCTTCAGATGGGTATTTGATTTTGTCAATAATGGTATTGACTGCCACAATACCGATTTTACGTTTCGGTATCTGAATAGAGGTGAGAGGAGGGTTGAGCATCTCTGAAAGTGTGATATTATCAAATCCAATGATGGACACATCCTGAGGAATTTCATAACCCAGCTCCTTCAAAACACGCATGGCAGATATGGCTATAATATCATTATCAGCAAAAAATGCCGTAGGCATACTCTTACGTTGGGAAAGCTTACTTTTCAATACCTGATAAACAGCTTCTCCGCCGGCGGTACATATAGTAATCAAATCCGCTTTGTCTGCTTTCAGCCCAAACGTATCCATAGCTTTATAAAAGCCGGAACAGCGTTCCGAAAAGTTATTGGCATTGGCGTCTATATGTAAATATCCTATTTTACTATGCCCCATGTTAACAAGGTGTTGTATTACTTCATATACACCCTGTTCATTGTTAATTGTAATACAGTCAAATTCCCGGTGTTCCATATAATTATCGATAATGACAATCGGAACCTGCATTTCGGAAAATGCATTCATCTGCTCTTCCTGCATTTCTGTAGCAAGTACAAGAACTCCCTTTACCTGCTCTTTTCTGATTGCCATAACCTCATCCGCAACCGTATATTCATCTACATAAGAAATCATAAGATTGTATCCGGATGCCTTGACCTGACTTTCAACCCCTTCAATAATCTCAGAAAAAATCTGAGAAAAATAAGGGGTACTTTGGGACTCTATACCATGCTTTCGATAAACAATAAACAGAATATTTTCTTTTTCTGTGATATCTTCTGTCAATAATTCATCGTAACCAAGCTCTCTTACGGCATTTCGCACCTTTTCCCGTGTGGTTTCACTGATGCCGGGCCGGTTGTTGAGTACAAGAGAAATGGTTGCCGGAGATAAGTTGAGCATTGCTGCTAAATCTTTTACTTTAATCGCCATATGATAATCATCCTAATCTTTATAAATATTTATAAATATTTATAATCTTATCACTGGCTCTTCCTGCTTGTCAACAGCGATCATGATCATTTATTTTACAGATCCGACCATACCCTCCACAAACGCTTTCTGGAGGCAGAAAAATACAATTATGGTTGGAATGGTGGAAAGTATAATTCCTACCATGACCATGCCGTAATCGGGAGTGAACTCGGCGGCAAGATTGGATACCATAAGGGGCAGCGTAAATTTGTTATTGCTTTGCAGGGCAATAAGAGGCCACATATAGTTATTCCAGCTGCCCATAAATGCAAAAATCCCTGCGGCTGCGTAAGTGGATTTCATCATAGGCATATATATCCGGAAAAATATCTGATATTCACTGCATCCGTCTACTCTTGCTGCCTGTATGGTTTCCCTGGGAAAGGATTCTGAATTCTGACGGAAAAAGAAAATCAGAAACGGAGATCCTATCGCCGGCAGGATAATAGCCCAATAATTATTTAACAGCTTTAAATTTGCAAACATTCGAAACATGGGAATAATCTTGGCAGCAAAAGGCACCATCATGGATGCAATCAATATCATAAATAAGATTTCTTTTCTCCTGCTTTTAAACATTACAAATCCATAACCTGCTACAGAGCAGATCAACAGGGATAATACCGTTATCACAATGGCAAGATATGCTGAATTAAGAAAAGCATTCCATAAATTCACCTTTTCAAAAGCATTGGTTATATTTTTCATAAGAGAGGTTCCGAAGGTCAGCTTGCCCATGGTGATATCTTTGGAATCATTGGTTGCCCCTGCAATCATCCAGTAAAAAGGAAAAATGCTGATAAATGAGACTACAATTAAAAACAGATTTTTAAAAAAATAAGCGATTTTTCTTCCCTTCATATTAGTCATCCTTTCTCCCGCATGATTCTCTTCTGAATTATGGTAATGATTACGATTAACAAAAGCACAACATAGGAAACTGCTGCTGAGTACCCATAGCTGGGCACATAATTGAAGGACAGGTCATAAATATACTGGGAAATAGTTCTGGTGGCATCTCCCGGTCCGCCTCTGGTCAGGTTGACTACTTCATCAAATAGCTGCAGGGTTGAGTTAAGCCCCATGATACTGGTGAGAAAAACAATAGGTTTTAAAAGCGGCAGAGTTATTTTATAAAAAGTCTGTACAAAATTTGCCCCATCCATTTTAGCTGCCTCATAAACAGATTTATCTATATTCTGCAGGGCTGACAGATAGAAAATCATATAATACCCTGTATATCTCCAGATCAGGGCAATAATAATAACTGCTTTTGCCCAATTCTCATGAAGTACAAAGGGAATGGCTTTTTCAATTATGCCAAACTTCATAAGCATCTGATTCACCAGACCATCCACTGCAAATAGATTTTTAAACAATATGGAATAGGATACCATTGAGGTCACACAGGGAAGAAAAATACAAGTCCGGTATATTCCGCGAAGCCGTAACCCGGGGTCATTTAAAAGAACAGCTATCAATAGGGCCAATAAGGTCATGACAGGTATCTGTATCACTGCATAAATCAGCGTATTGGAAATAGTGGTCCAAAAAGTCTTATCATGAAACATTCTGATGTAGTTGGCAAATCCATTAAATTCCAGATTGGCACCTTTTCCTGTTTTAAGAGAAAGAATAAATGCCTGAATCATGGGAACATAACTGAAAAACAGGATAAATGCTGCAGAAATGATTACCATAGACCACCCTGTCAGTTCAAATTTATTTTTATTTTTTTTCAACATACAAATCTCCCTGGCTGTGTATTGAAACGGAATATTTGTAACAGTTCAGCTGTCAGACTGAACTGTTACGAATATTTCATGCTGAGGCTCCGTCGACGTAATGTCGGAGCCTCAGCATGGACTTATTGAATCAATTGTTCGAACTGCTCTGTTGCTGTTTTCAGACAGGAATCCAAATCCCCTCCGCTCAGATAATCGGGAACAACGCCAAGTAAAGAAGTTTGTGCTTCTGATGAAAAAGCCCCGGTATCCACAGCCGGAATCTGGCTTAACCATTCAGCCAGGTCTGCGTTTACTGTTTGACCGCCATAAAAATCCTGTGATAAATCATAAGCTTCTACCGTAGATGCCGGCAGGTAGGTACCAACAATGTTTTTATCGGCTAATAAGGTATTATACAATTCCGTGCTTCCTCCAAAGGTTTGCGCAAGAAAATCTGCCGCAACAGAAGCATTTTCTCCATTGCTTAAAACATACCAGCTGGAACCGCCCTGATTGGATTTATTGGTTGCACCTGTCGCATTTAATTTGGGAACAGGAGCAACAGCCCACTTTCCGCTTTGGTCTTCAGCTGCCATAATAGAGGAAGAAATCCAGGAGCCGCGTATAACACAGGCAACATCGCCGCCGTTGAACGCTCCGGTAAATTCAGTCCAGTCACTTACAACCTTCACATAATCAGACTCATTAAAGGTTTTAAATATTTCAAAACACTCTTTCAAAACATCATTATTAATAAAATCTGCATTTCCGGCTGCATCAGTATACCATTTCCCTGCAGACTGAAGCATAATTTGAAATTCGGCAATGTCATTGGGATTATAGGTCTGCAGCAAGTGACCTTTTTCCTTTAGCTTTTTCCCCAATTCCATGTATTCATACCAGGTAAGATCCTGCATATCTTCCTTAGTGTATCCGGCTTCTTCAATATAATCCACCCGATAAAACAATCCGGCCACACCAGTATCAAAAGGTACGCCATATCCTGCACCGTCATAGGATACCGATGCTTTCTTGTAATCAGCAAAATCATTGTAGTCAATAACATCATCCATTGGCATAAAAGCGCCGGGATATGACATCAGATATCCCTGGGCCGATAAATCTCCAATCAGTACAATATCAGGAAGATCATCCGTCACACCAGATGCCAGAATTGTATGTATCTTCTGCAGACAATCTGCTTTTGACATTTCCACAAAATTAACTGTGGCTCCCTCATAAAGCTTGTCCGCCTCTTCCATTGCGGTGCCATTGAAGGCTGAATCCCAGGCCCAAACCGTAATCACTGGTGTCTCCCCGGTGCTTTCGGTATTCGCTTCGCTCTGCTGTTGATCCGGGACACTTTCAGAACCGGTTTCAATCACGGTTTCATTACCGGTATCTGCGGTATTATCTGCGTTTCCCCCACATCCTCCTAAAAGACTGATGGTCAAGGTTAAACCCATTGCCAATGCAGCTAAACGTTTCTTCATCGTTGCTCCTCCTTTTTTATAGATACACATTTATAAAGTATTTGTAAAGAATATAAATAAATTAAATATTATTTATAAATCTTTATATGAATTATAAACAGAAAAATGGTCAAAGTCAATACTTATTTATAATTAAATTAAAATATTATATGAAAGATTGCCATAATTTTACTTTATAACATAAAACGTTAACGACTGATGGATGTAAATAAGTGTTAAATATTTAGTAAATAAATCATATCATTATGAAAAATATATGGAAGCAATCCCAGTTGCTGTTAAATTTACAATAGCTAAACTTGTAAAAAATGAATGTCTCCTATTTGACACAGACTTTCCATATATGTTATATGTAATAGTAGGAAGATACTGTTCAGTTCTGCAAATCTCAAGTTCAATGTAAATGAACTTGAGAGTGTATATAAATAATAACTTGGTGATGCGATATTTTTTATGAGGTAGTAAGTGATATATGAAAAAGGATACAAAAAATCAGAGTATAGGAGCATTACCAGCCGACCTGAAGGTACGGAATCGTATGCTGGTATTGCATGCCATGCGTAACGGAGCCGCATGTACGGCTGCTGATATTGCCGGGAAAACCGGAATCAGCCGGATTACGGTAATGAAATCCATATCCTGGTTCATGGAAAAAGGATATATTCAGACGGAAGGGAAGGGGCAGTCCTCAGAAAACGGCGGCAAGAAGCCGGAATTATACCGGTTTTCCTGCAGCAGGATATTGCTGGCTGTTACAATGTGGCCGGGTATCCTAGCAATCCATCTGTGCGGTTTGAATCTGGAAATAATAGCATCCTGCAGGGAGGAGGTTTCCCGGGACATTCTGCCTGCGGAAGTATTTGCGCTATTGCGGGAAAAGGTGTATGATTTATTAAAGGAATGGGGTTATGCTTTGGAAGATTTGTACGGGGTGTCTGTGTCCATGGCAGGAACAGTGGATTATAAGGCAGGAAACCTGAAGTACAGTTCCATGACTCCTGATTGGGGCAAAGATATACCGGTACAGAAATATTTACAGGAAATATTCGGAACAGATGTGCTGATCATTATTGAGAATGCCGGGAAAATGACAGGACGGGCGCTGCTGCTTGGGGAGGATGCGCTGAACAAGCGGATTCTGGTGTTATTTTCCACATGGGGTCTTTCCGCCTGTCTGATAGATAAAGGGCATGTCCTGAATGGTAAGGACTCTCTGATCGGCGAAATCGGACATATGATCATTGATCCTCATGACAGGGAATTGTGCGGATGCGGCAGCTTCGGCTGTGCAGAGAGAATGCTGAGTGTGAAGAGGCTGCGTCAGAAGGTAAAAGAGGAAAAGGCAGAATTTCCGGAATCGCCCCTGTCGAAACTGGCGGAGGAAGAAATCTCACAGGAAGTTATTTTCAGGCTGTCAGGGAAGGGAGATGTATTTGCCGGAAGGCTGGTGGAATATCTGGCAGAAACATTTGCAGTGGTACTCCGGAATATTTCCCTGTTATTTGATCCGGATGTAGTGGTATTTCAGGGGGATTATTCCTGTGGGGATCAATATTTTATTGACAGATTGCGGGAACATCTGGACCGGTTTAATTATTATCCGGAAGGCGGAGCTTTTGAACTGGAATTTGATGACAGACCTTTGGAAGAACTGGATTTGATTGGTTCGTTGAATTTTCTTCAGCATAAGTTTTTTGGAGATGAGAAGTTGTATCAATAGTAGTGTAAGGTTACAGTTCGCCCTCTGAACTGTAACAGTGTAAGACGAGAAGTTTAAACCAAATCTCGTCATGGACAGTTTATAATGCCATAAGCGGCAGAAGGGAGGCATGTATGGATTTTATTATTTTTGTTTTTGTGGGTATACTTTGTGTGTCGTTGGGGGCCAGGGTATTTTGGGCGGAAGAGCGCAATAAGGTGTTTAATAAACGTACCATTACAGTAACAGATGTCCGGAAGTATAACCAGATTTGCGGCGGACTGATTATCGGATTCGGTATTGTTGCTGAGGTTACCCTTTACTTTGTGATAAGTACGGATGGATGGCTCAGTACTGTACTTACCCTGCTTATCATTTTAGAAGCATATATAGTGATGCGGTTATATAATAAGGTAGAAAGAAAGATGCTGAAGAGATCGTAAGGTTACAGTTCAGAGTGTACTATAAGTTCAATGTAGTTGAAGTTGCGAGAGGTAACACAAATCAGTGTCAGTGAAGCAAGGTGTGTCCTTTACAGGCGGCAGCCCGGAGGTAATTTCATGAGTAAAAGAGCAAAATGCCTGGCCGGCGGGATATTCTTCTGTTTTTTATCCATTGTATTATTATGTGCTTGTGATGATAATGGATCTTCAGACGCAGTTTTGATTTCTGATCTGGCTGTGGTGATGCCTGAAGAGATATATCAGGAATCAGTCTGGTCCGGGCAGGATTCGGAAGAAAAAAGTGCGGAAGAGCAGGAGGAAGATACTGGCGAATATCCGGATAAGGACGTACGGATTACCATATCGGCGGTCGGTGATGTTTCTCTGGGTAATCATCATGAACAGGAGTATCCCTATTCATTCCGGCAGACTTATGACCAGTTGGAAGATGAAGGGTATTTCTTTGAAAATGTCAGGGATATATTCAAAGCAGATGATTTTACCATAGTAAATCTGGAGGGTGTGCTTACCTTTTCAGACGTATTTTTAGAGGGGCAGACTTACTGTATCAAAGGTGATCCGGATTATGTGTATCTTATGACTGCCGGGAGTATAGAAGGTGTCAGCATGGGCAATAATCACAGGCTGGATTATGGTGAAAAAGGCAGCCGGGATACGGTGGCAGCCCTGGAAGAGGCTGGGATTGTCTATGCCTATGATAATAATGTGGGAACTTATGAAGTAAAAGGTATCCGCATCGGCTTTATATCCGTTAATGAAGTTGCTTTTGGAGCCGGGGTGGAGAAGATTCTGGAATCAGGGATACTAAAGCTTCAGGAGGAAGGTGCGGATCTGATATTGGTCAGCTGTCATTGGGGAAATGAAGGAGAATATGAACCTGAGGATTACCAGACGATATTGGGGCGTAAGTGTATTGAATGGGGCGCGGATCTGGTGATTGGGCATCATCCCCATGTATTACAGGGGATAGAAGAATATAAGGGTAAATACATAATTTACAGCCTGGGAAATTTTTGCTTTGGTGCCAACAGGAATCCGGAGGATAAGGATACCATGATATTCCAGCAGACCTTTATTTTTCAGGAGGGACTGATGAGCGAGAGAGGTGTAGCAAGGATCATACCCTGCTCATTAAGCTCCATATCGGTAAGAAATGATTTTCGGCCGACCCCGTCAGAAGGGGAGGAGGCCTTGCGGATAATAGGAAAGATAAATGAACTCAGCGAAAAATATGGAGTGGTGATTGATCAGGAAGGGCTGATTATAAATTAGTCCGGGAGACAGAAAATCCTAAGGGAAAGGAGGAGTGGATGAAAGGTATATTTTTTGATGGTGAAAAGGCTGTTTATCGGGAGGATTTACCCCGACCGGTTCCGGAGGGGAAGGAAAGTCTCATAAGGATTCTGCTGGCAGCAGTCTGTAATACAGATAAGGAAATCCTGAAAGGCTATCGTCCTGATTTTCAGGGCGTCATGGGACATGAATTTATAGGTATCGTGGAAGAATCACCGGATCCTGCGTGGATTGGAAAGCGTGTGGCAGGTGAACTGAATGCGGTGTGCGGAGAATGTATATACTGCCGGACCGGAAGAAGTACCCACTGCAACAGCCGACGCGTACTTGGTATGCATGATAAGGACGGCTGTTTTGCAGAGTATATGACAATTGATACCTCTCTGCTGCATCAGCTGCCGGACGGACTTGCAGCTGAACAGGCTATTTACACGGAGCCCCTGGCTGCAGCCTATGAAATACTGACGCAAATAGAGTTGAAAGAGGAGCAGAATATAGGAATCCTGGGAGATGGCAGACTGGCTTATTGTATTACCCAGGCCTTTCATGCTTCCGGCCATGAAGTAACGGTCATAGGAAAGCACTCGGAGAAGTTTGCATTGTTTGCACCTTTTGCCAATACCACAACAGCATGGGAAGAGGAAAGCTACGAAATACTGATTGAAGCAACCGGCTCACCCTCCGGTCTCAGGCAGGCGTTACAGATGGTAAGGAAAAAAGGGACCATTGTACTGAAAAGTACTTATGCCGGGGAGGTGTCGCTTCCCATGAGCCAGGTGGCGGTAAATGAAATAACGATAACAGGAAGCAGGTGCGGTCCGTTTGAACCGGCTATTTCTGCACTTGCCAAAGGGATAGCTGTTTTTCCCCGGATTACCCTATATGAGCTTAAAGATTTTCAAAAAGCCTTTTCGTCCGGGGCGTTTAAGAGTGGATTTTGCATTAGTAATTGAAAAAAAGGAGGAATATTTACATGGAAAAAAGAAGAATGGAAAAATTGGAAGTGGAGACATCTTTGTTGGGATTTGGCTGTATGAGATTTCCGGTGACACAGGATGGTAAGATTGATGAGGCAGAAGCAGAGAAAATGCTGGATAAGGCTATAGCAAGCGGTGTTAATTATATTGATACGGCTTATCCATACCATAATGGGGAAAGTGAGCCGTTTGTGGGGAAGGTACTTAAGAAGTATGACAGGGGCTCCCTGTATCTTGCAACAAAGCTTCCGGTATGGAAGGTGGAAACCCTTGCGGATACGGACACGGTTTTTGCAGAGCAGCTTGATCGTCTTCAGACAGATTACATAGACTTTTATCTGATGCATGCATTGGGCAAGGAGCGTTGGGATCAAATGGTTAAGCTTGGTGTGGTAAAGCGTCTGGAGGAACTCAAGGCTGAAGGAAAGATACGTTATCTGGGATTTTCATTTCATGACAAGTATGAGGCTTTTGAGGAGATTTTGAATTACAGGGATTGGGATTTTTGCCAGATTCAGCTGAACTATATGGATACGGAGGAACAGGCAGGATTAAAGGGATATGCCCTGGCAGAGGAAAAAGGAATCCCGATGGTGGTCATGGAACCTGTGAAAGGAGGCTCCCTTGCGGCTTTTTCAGAGGATATTACAGCTATGTTTCGTAGCCATGATGCAAATGCCAGCGCTGCTTCATTTGCACTGCGCTGGGTTGGCAGCCTTTCTAATGTAAAAGTGGTGTTAAGCGGAATGTCTGCTATGGATCAGGTAGAGGATAACCTGAAGACCTTCCGGGATTTCAAGGTATTGTCGGAAGGTGAAAGGGCAACTGTGAAGGAAGTAGTGGAGATCCTTAACAGCCGTGTGCAGAATGGATGTACGGGCTGCCGTTACTGCATGCCCTGTCCTACAGGTGTGAATATTCCGGGCTGCTTCAGTGCATGGAACACCTATCATATGTATCAGAATTATAATATGGTAAAATGGCGGTGGGAACTAGAAATTGGTGAAGCAGGGCAGGCAAAAAACTGTATCGAATGCGGCAAATGTGAAAAGGAATGTCCGCAGAAGCTGGAAATCCGCAGGGATTTAAAGAAAGTGCAGCTGGATTTGGATAAGCAGGAAATGATATTATAGTGTTACTGTGCAGTCGTTCCTCTTTCATAGCAACAAACGGAGCCGAAATATTATGGAAAAGGCATATAAATTAGACTTTCAAAATGATCGGATAGGCAGCCTGTATGTAAACTGCTGCGGATGTTCTCAGACAGAAGCTCTGCATTGCTTTGGGCCGGCCTCCAAACCCCATTATCTGATTCATTATGTACTGAGCGGAAAAGGGATATTCCGGTTTCATGATAAGGAATATCATCTGGAAGCCGGTTATGGATTTATGATACAACCCAATGAGCTGGCATTTTATCAGGCAGACGCGCAGGAGCCATGGAGCTATCTGTGGGTGGGATTTGCAGGCAGCAGAGCTTCGGAATATTTAAATGCCATGGGGATTTCGGGCAGACATCCCATATTTTCCAGCGGGCGGAGCGAGGAATTGTATACCCTTGTCCGGGATATGATGGAGCACAATACCTTCAGTATGGCCAATGACTTAAGACGGAACGGACAGCTGAATGTATTTCTCTCCATCATTGCGGAGGGTGCTGAGAATGCCGGGGTCCAGCTTAAGGATGAGGAGGAAAAGGGTAATCAATATGTGAAGAAAGCCATATCCTTTATCCGGAGCAACTATTGTGATCCCATCAGAGTTACGGATATAGCCGATTATGTATGTATCAACCGAAGCTATCTCTATACCCTGTTCCAGAATTATCTGGATATGTCACCCCAGCAGTTTCTGGCAACCTTCAGGATTACAAAAGCGAGAGAGCTTCTGGAATCAACCTCCTATTCCATTGAAAGTATTGCCATGTCCTGCGGTTATAATGATGCCATGGTATTTTCCAAGGCATTTCATTCCATGAAAGGGATGTCTCCTTCCGAATACCGGAAAAAGAGCAGCAGGGACAGGAATAAGGAGCAGCTGGCTGAAGTGGAGAATATGATTGCGGAGCTGATCAGACAGCCTGGGACTTAGGCTGTGTCGTATAATAACTTGTGCTGATTCGATTCAGAAACGACCTAATCCTTAGGAACTGCCGATAAATAATATATTACAGCTAACATCTTCGGTGTAAACAGTAATATAAATAACATTTTAACAGATAGAGAAAACAAAGCGAGGTGGTAATCGGTTTGTTTTTTTGTATAATTATGTATATAGTGCATTTTTAGTAACAGAAGCAGGGAGTTTTCGTAAGGACTGTTTATGTCGCCAGAGGCGGCATGAATAGAAGTTTGAAAGAAGGTCACTTTCAAATATTGAATTGATGTCCGCATGATCAGCTCGCTGAGCATGATCAGCAAGCTGAGCTTGAGCGGACAAGGAGTGTAAGGTTGAAAAAGTTCATTTCAACCTATTGATTTGAGCATACGCTGAAGCGCATATG
>Ga0153941_1000219_pt1 | contig 27002 bp, 20 predicted proteins | sample TSNJ025MetaG_FD_104733 | JGI IMG/M metagenome (GOLD analysis project Ga0153941, IMG submission 104733) | Attine ant fungus gardens microbial communities from New Jersey, USA - TSNJ025 MetaG | ecosystem: Host-associated > Fungi > Mycelium > Unclassified | place: USA: New Jersey, Brendan T. Byrne...
AGATATCTATGGCTGAAAAAATGATTCATGGTTCAGCATTGGCGTGAGCCAGAGTTCTATTTAACACAAGGAAAAATATACCATTGTAAATCTAATTTGCTTGCTTTACTATTAGTCTTAATAACGGAACAGAGTTTTTATAATTGTGTTACTTACAAAATATGAAATTGGAGGAAACTTAAATGGCGAGTTATTATAAGCATAAGGCTACCCATAGCAGAGATATTCCCTATTCCTTTCAGTGTGAGCATTGCACGAAAGACAGCGGTCCGCTTACAGCTACGATAAAGGGGAATGAAGCGCAGTACAACAGTCCTACGAATAAACTGACAGAAAAGCAAGCGAATATATTAAATCAGGATGCCCATAAGTATCTTATAAATCGCGTGTATCAGGATTATGTCAATGCGACAGAAAAGCAAATTTATTCTTTGGTATTCAAAGATACATGCCCACATTGCCAGCAGCCGCAATCATGGGCTGTTTCCGGATTAAAAAAAGACTTGATGTCTTGGCCGGCTGCTCTTATTATAATAGGTATAATTGCTGGTATTGGTACATATTTTTATACAGATAGCAATAATATCATGTTATCTGTTATAATCGGCGGGATATTTGCTCTGGCAGCGGTTATTGTTTTGAGTTTTAAATATATTCAAATGAATGTGAAAATAAAAAAAACCACTTCAGCATCGCATAAATACAAGCCCATAATTGACTGGTCGGTTGCTAAAGACTTAATTAATGAGAAGCTTCAAAAGCAGTAAAGTACCGTAAATAAAATGCCATCATCCACAGACCTGCTTCTGTGAGTCAGGATCTGTGGATGATCAGTATTTTCCGGGGATTATGTTTTCTTCAATAATTATGCAGATCTTTCTACCTTAATCATACATTCCAATGCCCTGCGGTGGTCTGTTTCTGTTACTGTCACAGTTAATTCTTTATAGGTAAAACAATCATCCTTTTCCGGTATCTTCCGCAATTGCTCCATGATCCAGCCGCTGATGGTGGTGGAATGGAATTCTCCGCTTACCTGCAGTTCATCCATCAATTTATTCAGGTTCGCGCTGCATGCTACGCGGTAAGTAGATTCATCCAGCTTTACAAACTCCTGAATGATCTCATCATGCTCATCCCAGATCTCGCCAACCAGTTCTTCAAGGATATCTTCCATAGTTACGATACCGACCGTGCCTCCATACTCATCAGCTACCACAGCCAGATGGCTTTTCTGCAGCTGAAGGCTTTTCAGAAGATCGCTGATCTTGGTTGAAAGAGGGACATATATTATGTGGCTTATGATATCGTCAATTTTCTTGTCGCCGTTAATCACCATATCAAAATAGTCCCGCAGATGGATCACGCCGATGATATTATCCAGGGAGCCTTCATATACGGGAACTCTGGAGTACCCCTCTTCCAGAAAAACAGCGGTTATCTTTTCCATGGGAGCATCATGGGGAACCGCACTGACATTAACGCGTGGAGTCAGGATATCAACGGCTCTGCTGTCATTAAATTCAATCACGTTATTGATCAGCTCTTTGTCATCTTCGTCAATGGCTCCTTCCATCTCCGCTTCATCAACAAATGTCAGCAATTCCTCCTCGGTAATACTTCTGTCATCGCTGGTCTTGATAATCCTGGACAGCAGCTTCTTCCATTGGGAAAACAGGTAATTGACCGGTGTCAGCACCACCATGAGAGCCTGCAGGATCGGTGCAGAGAACATGGCAAACTTTTCAGGAGATTCCTTCGCCATACTCTTAGGCGAAATTTCCCCGAAAATAAGTACAACAATCGTCATGACAATCGTTGATATAGTAGCGCCCATATCCGGAAAGCAGCTGACAAACAGAATGGTGGCAAGAGACGCGGAACCAATGTTAACGATATTATTACCTACAAGGATAGTAGATAGAACAGTATCATAGTTATCATATAATTTCAGTACGAGAGCAGCCTGCCTGGATCCCGCTTCTGCCATATTCTTGATACGGATCCGATTCAGTGAAGAAAAGGCAGTTTCAGTGGCAGAAAAATATGCCGACATCAAAACCATAAGTGCAATAGTTATTATTGGAACAATATCCATAATTAAGTAATTAACCTCCAAAATCAGTCATTTAGTGTATGTGTATCTTTATTACCTTATCATTTTATGCGGTGGTATTTCCATCTGAAAGTCCTTTCCTATGTTATCTGTACAGGTTATTTTGTAACGGTTCCTAAGCATAATAATACCTGGATACATGTTATTTAAAATTAGACAGCAGGTACTAATTGATATGTATTGTATCTGTAAAAGACAGACATGTCAATGAAAAGTAAATAAAATATATAATCGAAAAGTAAATAAAATATATAATCGAAAAGTAAATAAAATATATAAACCTAAGTTCATGTAATTTTGTTTTACTCCTCCTTTTCCATTTTCCGATACTGCCAAAAATGAGTTTCGAACATTCCTCTCCCTTCTGTCATGGTCAGAAGCTGTGCGGAAAAATCTTTACAGGCATCCAATGTTACCTTTCCCCTTAAAATCATTTCCGTCTGTGTATAACTGGTTTCTTCAATTACCGCATTCATTTTTACCAGTTGTGTAATAATTTTTTTCTCATAACCTTGCGGCGCTGTTAATTTATAGCTCATAACCGGTTCCATAGTCATTGTTCCAATTTCTTTCAAAGCCTGATAAACCACCTTTTCAGCTAATTTACGGAAATCGGCTGGTGTGCTTGTAACGCTGCTATAATCGGAATACATAAAGGTAACCCTGGTATCAACCACTTCTCCATTAATTCCATTTCTGATGCCCTTTTCAACACCCTCTCTTACACCATTCTGGAAAGATTTCGTCAAATCACCATAAGAGACCTTCGTCTTGTATTGATATCCACTGCCTTCATCCAGAGGTTCCAGTATCAATCCAACGCCTGCCTGTAATAAATTTCCCGGTCCGTTTATCGGTACAATACAGGTTACTTTATCCAGCGGCTTATCCTTCTTAACAGTAGATACCCTGTCAAATTCTGTATGCAGTTGAAATCTCTCCTGCAGCAGTGTCTGTAAAATCTCCCTTTGCAGTTTTCCAAACAGTTTCAATTGGATTTCTTCTGTTTCTTCATTAATATGCAAGTCCAGATAAGGGTCTTCCATGGCAAGAATCTGTAATGCTTCCAGTAATTCTCGTCTATTTGCGGGTGGAATAGGCTTTACTCCGACTTTTAGCAGTGGTTCTGTCTGTGAAGGGATTTGTAGTTTCGTTTTTACTCCGATCCAATCACCGCATTTTAATTCCTCCACATCCATAATTACAGCAACATCACCTTTAGCAACTGTTTGTTTTGGCAATAGCCTTCCATTTTCCAACCCAAACAGATTGCGTATTATCATCTCATGATTATTTTTTTCTGCATATGTCCGCATTCTAACCTGCATGCTGCCTGAAAAAATACGGATATACAAATGCTTATGGTAATATTCATCGCATATTACCTTATAAATATAAGCCGACAGCTCTGTTCCTCCTTTGGTACCCGGCATAAACCATTGTTCCACAGCTTGCATCAATTCTGTAATTCCACAATCCTGCAGAGCCGTTCCGTGATAAACAGGATACAGTATGCTGTTAATAACGCCCCATCTTATCTCATTTTCATAATCTGCCGCAGTAATTTCATCGTCATTCATATATCTTTCAAGCAGTTTATCTGATAGTTCTGTCAAGTGTTCGCAATAATCTGTATCATCAAAGGTTCTGTTATAAATACAGAAGTTTTGCCTGATTGCAGTATTATCATAGGTTACTTTCTGCATGAGAAGGTACCTGTCTGTAAGCTGTATTTTAATCTGCTGATACACTTCCACCAGATTTACGCCCATACGGTCAATTTTATTGATAAAAAAGATTGCCGGAATCTTCATCTGTTGTATCTTATAATAAATTGCACGCGTCTGCGGCTGGACACCTTCCTTTGCAGAGATTACAAGAATTACTCCGTCCAGCACTGCGAGAGATCTTTCCACCTCTGCAATAAAGTCCATATGCCCAGGGGTATCTATCAGGTTAACCTTAGTCTCTCCGATCATAAAGGATACCGTAGCCGAGCGGATCGTCATACCTCTTTCTTTTTCCAGTCGCATAGAGTCTGTTGTTGTTGTGCCGTTATCAACATTGCCCATAGCCTTTTTTAATCCGCTATGAAACAAAAAGCCTTCCGTCACCGTTGTCTTACCGGCATCTACATGCGCCATAATACCAATATTTAATATTTTCATCCTATAACCCAAACTTTCCACAGCTTACAAGCCTTAAGCAGCTAACAATATTATTATGTGTCGCCAATCAGCAGTTCCCCTTATGAGAACGGGCGGGGTACCTGACATGGATCGTAATGCTGACTTAAAAATGGGTGCAAAAAACCACAGTCATCGACTGTGGTTGATCATGTTTAATGAAAATAATTTACACACGAATTCCAAGGCCGGCTGATTGCATCTTTACTATTCTGTTCCCGATAAAATTACCTTTACGCATATTTCAGCCTCCTTTTTCTCGTTTATTATATCTAAAATACACCATTTACAGATGGGTGTCAATTGAAAAGTGCATGTATCAATAAAATTTTAAAATATATTACTATATAGATTACAACAAAACGGTTCAATCCCTAACCTTTAACCCCTCCGATAGAAATCCCTTTTACAAAATATTGCTGGAAGAAAGGATAAATAATCATAATTGGTAAAATCCCTATAACTGCAATAGCCATCCGGATACCGACAGACGGAACTGTTGCTGCGGCACCGCTTAAATCCACTCCTGATACCCCGCTAGACAAAAACTGAATATTTGAAATCATACGATTTAGCAGATTCTGGATACTGAATAAACGTGAATCTGTCAGGTAATACAGCCCATTTACCCAATCATTCCAGTAGCCAATACCAATCATCAAAGCCAGTGTTGCAACCATAGGCTTCGCCAGCGGTAATACGATCCGATACAAAATGTTGTATTCCCCGGCTCCATCAAGCCTTGCCGCCTCTACCAAAGCATCGGGAATATTTGATGTGAAATACGATCGCATAATCATCACATAAAAGGCATTCATTAACAGACTGGGAACAATTAAAGCCAAAAGCGTGTTTTTAATTTTAAAGATTTGCGTCCACATCATGTAGCTGGGTACCAATCCCCCATTAAACAGCATCGTAAAGAAAATAAAGAAAGAAAAAATACTTCTCCCCGGCAGCTCTTTTCTGGACAATGGGTAAGCCAAAAGCATGGTGATCAGCAAACTGGATAATGTGCCGACAGAAGACACCAGTACTGTAATACCGTATGCATTCGCAATCGTCGAGAAGCTTCTCAATAAATATTGATACGATTCCAAACTGAATTTCTCCGGTAAGAATGAGTAGCCATTCATAACCAATGTTCTCTCTTCTGTAAAGGAGGCCATCACCAGGAGTAAGAAAGGCAGTACACAACATGCTGCAAGAATGATAAAGATTATGTTTAAGACAAACTGTCCAAAATTATTTTTTCTGACCATTTTAATTCTCCTCTATTAAAATAAAGAACTTTCTTTGTCGATTTTGGATACGATAAAGTTTGCTATAAACACTACTACAAAACCAACTAAAGATTGTATGAAGCCGGCTGCTGATGCTCTTCCTATATCATTAAGCTGTGTCAGACCTCTATAAACATATGTATCAATCGTATTTGTAATATCGATCAATGGTCCCGAATTCATCGGAACCTGATAAAACAGACCGAAATCTGAATAGAAAATGCGTCCCATATTAAGAAGAACCATTGTTATAATCGTAGTTTTTAATCCTGGCAAGGTAATGTGCCAAATCTGTTTCCATTTGTTTGCGCCATCTACCATAGCCGCCTCATAAAGTGAAGCATCAATACCTATCACAGTTGCAAAATATATAATGCTGTTATAGCCAAAGCTTTTCCATAAATAAACAATGGTCAAAATAATAGGCCAATATTGTGGTGAGGTATACCATTGGATTTTATCCAACCCCAGTGGTTCTAAAATAGAGTTGTTGATAAACCCGCTGTCCTGGCTTAAAAAGGCAAAGCCTATATAACTGACAATAACCATGGAAATCAAATAAGGAATCAAAATCAGTGTTTGATAGATTTTTTTGGCTTGTCTGCTCCTCACTTCATTAAGCATAACTGCCACCGTTACTGCCATAATATTTCCCAAGATAATAAAGACTATATTATAACCTAAGGTGTTTCGAATAATCTTTGCGGCATCGTTCGTTCTAAAAAGAAATTCAAAATTGGAAAATCCTGCCCATGGGCTATCTAAAATACCAAGTGAATAATTATATTTTTTAAAGGCAATGATAAGACCTCCCATGGGGATATAATTATTGATGACTAAATAAACGATACCTGGAATCATCATTGTATAAAGCGGAATATATCGTTTAAGAATATTCGTTCTCTTGAAAGAATTGATTTGTTTCGCAGTAGATGATTGATTCTTGCTTTTCACATGTTCTCTCCTTTTCTTTGCACTCCTTATTGTCTCTGAAAATATTATATGATTAATTTGTTTGCCCATCTACTGTATTAATGACATCAATTGTTCTGTTAGTGATTTAGCGGAATTTCTGCCTATATTCCTGAGGTGTCATGCCTTCCGTTTTTCTAAAAACCCTTGAAAAATGTGAGAAATTACTATATCCCACTTTGGAAGCCACAATGCTTACCGATAGTTTGGTTGATTCCAACAGGTTTTTTGCAAATTGCATTTTTTCATTTAATATAAAGTCTTTCAACATATAACCTGTGTGCTTCTTAAAATACCTTGAAAAATACTCCTTGTTCAAAAAGACATGTGCAGCAACATCGCCTCTGTTTATATTTTTATCTATGTTGTTCCGTATATAGACAATTGCCTTTTCTATTTGATTTGCATCTGGATCTTCTTGCATTTCATACGTATGCTCCAGATATTTAAGCACATAGTCCACTGCTTCCATAAAGGTATGATAATGATTACCAGCCTCCATGTATTGTTCATAGGTATAAGTATCTGAAAAAACGGCACCTATGTTGATGTGCTGTTTACCCAAGACACAATAAAAGGACTTTGTAAAATTTGTATGCATATATTTCAACTGTTGTGCACGCATGTTCCCTTTTTTTTGGATATCCATCATGTATCTTTCTATCTCGTCTCTAACCTTTTTACCATGACCATTTTCCAGCCATTCTTCCCATTGTTCCATATGAAGGAGCAGCAATGCACCCTTTAAATCCTGATTCACAGTGTTTGTATAATCATAAAAAATCTGAGATAAAAGCATGACGTTGTCCTTCTCTTGTTCAAAACAACGTTGAATCATGGGATAAAAGCTGATCGCCGATGTATCGTTTCCACAATAAAGAGCAATTTCAAATTCCATATACTGCATCACAAATTCATAAAACTGATTCAAGGCGCAAATGATCTCGTTTTGTTCCAAGACATGTTCTTCATGACACAGCAGGAATATATAATGGTTCTTATCTATTTTTGAAAGCAACGTTTCGCCATTTGCACTTTGGAAAATTTCAACTAAAATATTACTTAAAGTTTGCCTTATAAGATTAGACTCCCATTCTCCAAAATTGGTTTTCCACTTTGTGATGTGAATGCACACAGGATAAATATACAAAGAATTATAAGTCTTTTCCAAAAACATAGAAATATTCATGGTTGGCAAATCATTCTGCATCTTATCCTGAATCAATTCCAAGATTATTGCATCCAGAAGAAGTTCTTTTTGCTCCTTGATTAAACCTTCTGAATCTTTTAATTTCTGATACTGATGCGACCGGGTGATTTTGACGCAGACTTTGTTTATTGCATCTTCTATCTCTTCAGGCATAGCTGGCTGCAAAATATAATCAAAACCACCAAGGTGTAATGCTTCCTTTGCATATTCAAATTCAGCATGGGACGTCAGAAAAATGCATTCTATTTCCGGCCGTTCAACACGAATCCAACGAAAGAATTCCAGCCCGCTCTCCTGCGGCATCTCAATATCACATAGCAAAATGTGAATCGAATGATTTTCGATGACATTCCTTGCATCATTGGCACTATATGCCATATAAACATTCTTTATGGAGGATTTCTCCCAGTGCACGCTTTTCTTAATGCTATTTGCCACATCTTTTTGATCGTCAACAATTAATACATTCATTATATAAACTCCCGCCATTTTTAGTTATAAATTAAATCTCTTGCTTTGTACAAGGGATTATCAATTCACTGACAGCACCGCCACGGTTCATAAATACATATTCTACATCAAGATCATATAAAAGCCGAAAACGATTTTTCAAATTTGTTATGCCCACATGCTTGTCTTCATAGATGTGATGCTCGTCCATATTTAGATACTCTAAAACATCTGTCGGATAACCAACACCATTATCTGTAATTATCAAGTCAAGAAAACGCATTTCCTCAGTCTGTAATTCAATCGCCTTAATCTGGATCTCAAGAACCTTTTCCCCGTTTGCTCCATATTTTATGGAATTTTCTACAAAAGTCTGTATCGTCATAGGGGGCACCTTGTAAAACATAACTGTCGATTCAATATCCATATAAAATTCAAACGCTACGGATGAAGCAAACTTTTGTAATTCAACATATTTTATCACATAATTTAGTTCCTCATCCAGCGTTACCAAAACCGAATTATCACGAAACATATAACGTAGATGGTTTGAAATATTAACTATCAAGACCTGCATCTTATCATATTTTGCTCCGATTACCATTGCATTGAGTGTTTTTAAGCAATTCAAATAGAAATGTGGCTTGATTTGTAATTGCAAATACTGCAATCTGGCTTTTTGCTTCTCTATTTCCTTTTCGTAAGCATCAATACGCAGTTCTTTAATTTCTTTCATCATTCCATTAAATGCCTCGTAAACTTTAGAGAATTCTTCCACTTGATAAAAATCCTCCATCACTATTTCTAAATTACCGTCTTTAATCTCTTCCATAGTACTAACCAAATACTTTAAAGGACGAATCATTTTATTTTTCAAAAGATAATATATAACAGAGATACTTAAGCAGGCAGCCAATGTAATGACAACCAGAAAAATTTGTGAAAACCGGAGCTCCGACCAATGGTTGCTGGGAAAGAGCATATACATAAATAGCTCTGTGTTATCAATTGGACTTCCTATTACATTATAATTACTTGAATAAAAATTCACACTTTCCTCTTTCATTAAAGTCTGTGAAATATGAATATCCGCACTATCCGCTTGCATGGCTGTATTGGCAAAACCCAGACTTTCTGCCAGAACCGTATTGGAAAGAACCTTTCCTTTAGCGGTGTAGATAAATTCCACACTCCCAGTACCTTCATCATAGATGTCTGAAGTCAAGCTCATGAAATCTAATACTACCGCCAGATAAGTACCATTGTTTCCTACCATGCGAACCAAGTATAAACTACTTTCCGCCTCGGCTATGTGCCATCCTCCTTTTTCGTTTTTTGAAGAATACGATTCTTCTTCGATAAGCTGTTTCTCAATAAAATTAATAAGACTGTTCTTTTCATAATAATCAAATTTGTTGACAAATTCATATCGAAAAGCATCTGCATCACTAGAGGCTAAAATCAGTCCGCTCAATCCATCAACGGAAGAAATCTTCTGGCTAAAAAGGCTAGCTAGATTATAATAGGCCAGATATCTGTAAAAATCCTTATCTTTTCCCAGACTTTTTAAAGTGTTAAAGTCATTATTGTTCACATTAATATCGGTCATGAATTCTTCCAGCTCCGTAATAGTGCCTTCTAATTCATCCAAATAGTGTTTGTATCCCACAGCATTGGAAATCCCAATATCCCTATAAAAGGAAGCAATCGTATAATATGTATAATAAAAAAGGAAGCCTATAAGACCTGTGAAAATCACCATGATAATACCCATAATCTGTTTATTTAGAGAATATGTTTTCTTATTCTTTTCCATGTCTCCTCCTTGACTGGTGATATAACTCGGTAATAATTGTTTTTATTTTATCAGATTTTATATGGAATATAAAGTAATATAAAGTGATATTCCGCAAAGAAATCACGAAAAGAACAATTATAGTCACTAATAGAGTAGTTGGCTCAAGCAATCAATCATATAATTTACATTATGTATTTATATATTATTTATATACCTGCTATCATAGGCATGTGGATGGAGTTATTATGAAAAAACCAAATTTATTATGGATCATAACTGATCAACAAAGCGCAAATATGATGAGTTGTATGGGGAATCAATATGTGAAAACACCAAATATGGATTATCTTGCGCGTAAAGGCATCTTGTTTGAAAATGCATATTGTACAAATCCCGTATGTCTGCCATCCAGATTCAGTTTATTTACGGGGTTGTATCCCGGGGATATAGGTGTAAGAAGCAATGAATATCAAAATGAAGCCGTAGGTTTACCAAGCTATATATTGGAAAACGGTCTTGGTAAGCTCCTTAAAAAACAAGGATATGCTGCTGTTTATGGCGGCAAGGAGCATTTACCTTTCATGGATGCCGCTCAATTGGGTTTTGATTATATCTGCCAAGATGAACGGGAGATTCTTGCAACGGAACTTTCGGATTATATAAGATATTATAACAGCGAACAACCTTTTGCCATGGTTGCTTCTTTTATCAATCCCCATGATATCTGCTTTATGGCAATTGATGATTTTGCGGATGAAGAAGGGGCAGTCGCTGATTATTTTCGCACTTATTTTAAAGATGATATTGCCTGTCTTAGAGAACATGAAAAGCTTCCTAAAGACATGCACCCAGATATTTTTTATGAATGCGTGTGCCCTCCCCTGCCTGACAATCACATGCCTGCCAAGGACGAACCAGAGGCTATCCGGATGATGCAAAATGATCGTAATTTTAAGAAATTGGCGAGAGAACGTTATAGCGATCAGAGATGGCGCCTGCATCGATGGGCATACGCAAATTTAACGCAGAAAGTGGATCGGCAAATCGGCATCGTTCTTAGAGCGCTTATAGATGCCGGTCTATGGGATGACACGGTAATTATTTTCACAAGTGACCATGGTGATTTAGATGCAAGCCACAAAATGGAACATAAAACTGCTTTGTATCAGGAATGTTGCCGAATCCCGCTTATTATAAAAGGTATTGAAAAGAATTTTGCCAACAGAACCTCCCAGCGTCTTGTTTCCAATGGACTTGATTGTATTTGTACGCTTATGGATTATGCCGGTATAAGTAAACCGGATTATTTAAATGGCCTGTCATTAATGCCACTTGTTGAAAATATAGCCGAAATCAACCCAGATTGGCGTAATGTACTCATGATTGAAAGTGAATATGGTCTGGCTGCTATCGGTGGGCATTACAAATATGTTCAATATTTTAACGGAGCACGGCGAGAACAGTTTTATGATTTGTCTGTCAATCCAGGGGAACAGTACAATCAAATAGCAGAAATAAGGTATTTGGATCATATAACACAACTTAAGGATGCTGTTAAGAAACATAAACGCTGCCACTGAGAAAGAGAGGTGAGAATAAACACTAATTTAAATACGAGTTAAAGCTTTTAGTAACTCATTAAATTAAAATATTAATCCGGAACCCTTAAATTATTAAGGATTCCGGTATTTTTTAAACATGAATTACTACTTTTGCAATGCCCAGAACGCATCAAGCTGTGCCTGTTTTTCTGCTATTATCGTCCCTAGCCCGGCAGCTTCAAATTCAGCATTGGCTATTTCAATTGTATCAATCTCTATTGCCCCACATAACAACGCTCTATAATATTTGTCCATAACGTTCGAACATGCGGTATATTCATTAGCTACTTGTGTTGAATCAAAGGCAAAACCTGATGCTTTAGATTGTAATGCCCCAGTATTAAAGATCGACAATTCCTCATAAAAAGTTGGATCTGATGGTGCCCAGGGTATTGATAATCTGGCATTAGGATATGCCCAGTAATTAAATCCTCCACTATATGCAGCCGTAGATAAATCAACGCCATCGGGATACGTTAATAAATTTTTATTTTCATCCGTATAGACCCAATGTTCTCCTTCAATGCCATTCACCAATAAACTGCTGATTTCTGCATCAGTATACAAGGCTTCCATTAACGTCCAGCTTTCATCAGCGTTTGCTGTATTTGCATTAATCCCATACGTTAAATTTGCCTTTCCGTTAGCTACAGCCCAAGTGTCAAGGATTGTAGCCTTCACTATCCCGTCAATTTTAGCCGGAGTTGAATTATTAAAATATGCAAATGCTTTTCCATTTTGTACAAGCGTTAAGCCTGATTCCGTATTACTTAATGCATCTGCCATAATCAAGCCATTCGTATACCAATCTCTCATTTTTGTACAAAAGTCTTTAAAATCATCTGTTTCGAATAAACTTTTAACTTCTTCATCTTGTCCACGATTTGCGAGAACACCCAGGTATTTTTCATCACCTAAGCCATCCCAACTCCAGCCATTTACCATCAAGTCCTGGCTTTGTGGTGCCATTGGATAAAGGTCGGGATAGGCTTCTTTCACCTGATAAAGCACTGCTTCTAATTCTTCCAGTGTTGTTATGTCATCTGGATTAATGCCCATCTCTTCTACAATAGTTGCGCTCATATTGACAGTATACCGATTCGCATTATTCCTGAAATTTGTGATAGAATAAAGGGTACCACCAACGCGTGTGGCATTAATGGTCGCTTCCGGCCATACGGCTTTAAACGCATCGCTACTATTTTCATAATATTCATCCAGAGATAAAAGCTGTCCATTATTAACAAAAGTAGTCAACGGTGTTGCAAAAAGCATAAGAACATCGACCTCTCCTGAACCCGTAAGCATTAAATTGATTTGCTCAGTCCAGACTCCAAAATCAATATATTTTAACTCCATTTGGATGCCCCATTTTTCAGCAAGAATCTTATTTATCTCTGCTTCAACTTTATCCGCTCCAGACATATCCGCAAAAGCAGGCATCGCATATATTACTGTTACCATATCGCTTACATCAATATTTTCCTGGGCATCTTTACTATTAGTTTCTCCTGAAGCCGTGCTGCTCTTATCCCCCTCCTGACTTTGGCATCCTGCCAGCATGATTAGCAAGATACATAATAATACTGCTGTGATTTTTCGAAATTTCATATTACTACTCCTTCCTTAGCTATTTTCTATTACAATTGTATTCTAATGTTTTCATCGTAGGTTTTCCACCAAAATTATCACATCAATTGTTCCATCAGTGACATTAGTGCTTAATCAGGTGATATGTCATTATATTTCTGACGCTCTACATACAGTTGTTCCTTCATTTCTTGCAATATTTGGGTATATAATGGATCTTTCGCAAGATCATGTAACTCAAAAGGATCCTTGTCTATATGAAATAATTGTTCTTCATAGCCGGTTGTAACTATATACTTAAAGCCTTTGTAGTACAGCGTACGTTGAAGCACGTCATAGAACATATGCCCATAGTGCTCACACATCAATGCCTTGCGTCCTGGTATGCGATTTTCAATCATCGCCTTTAGACTCATGCCATCCATATGCGCAGGTACCGGAATATTTAAAAGGTCAAGCACGGTGGGAACAACATCTAAATTACTCACCAGTGAATCATTTGGCTTGCCCCCCTGAATCCATGGAATGTCAACTACCATTGGAATCTCCATAACCTCTTCCTGCATATCTCCACATTTATCGAACATGCCTCCCTTTGATGCTATGGCATCCCCATGATCAGCCGTCAAAAGTATAATTGTAGATTGACGCAGACCGGTTTGTTCAAGCCATTCTATAAATTCGCCCAATCGCATATCGATATAAGAATATTGCTCATAAGCACGCATTAGCACATGTTTCCAGCTTTCTTCACTGTCCAGGTTTAAATGGTTTGATATTTTTTCAATATAATCCCGTGAAAAGGTCTTGTGAACAGAAATTTCTTTATAAAATTCAGGAGGCAATTCAATTTCTTCTGGCTTCAGATGTTTATTAGCAAACTCGGCAGGTACAATATATGCCGGATGAGGCGCCCATGTATCCAAGCGTAAAACAAAAGGTTTATTATGGCGCTTCTCAATCCAATTCTTAGCTAAATCAACGAGGAAATCTATTTCATGAACATTTTCAGGCGTAAGCATTCCGCAAGAAAATGCATTTTGTGTGTCAACTTCTAAAAGATTGTACTCCTTGTTTGGCAAGCCACGAAAAAGATCAGCTCCCCACTCCTGATGATACGTGACGGAATCAATTCCTTTACGACTTATAAATTGGCGATATTCCTTACTCATATAAGCATTTCCATATTCATCGTAAATGGGATTTTCTTCAGGACCATAAGAACTAAAGTTTATGTAGTCTATATCATATTCATTTAAATTTTCAAATCCTGAATGATTTTTGCCAAAATAGCCCATTCTATAGTCGGAACGTTCTAAATATTCCATAATCAGGGGGGTATGTTTGCTTCCTTGTCCTTCCTTATTATTATATTTGCCATGTTTATGTGTATATACACCAGTCAGCATCGAAGCTCTTGCTGGCATGCAAAGTGGGTGTACTGATTTACAATTTGTAAATTCCGTACCATTTTGACAAAGTTTTTCATACGTTTTTAAAATCGGACGAGCTCCAGTCATATGTTGATAGTGATGGAATGTAACATGATCCAATGTAAGCCAAATGATATTAGGATGCCTGGGTTCCTTTGATAGCATAAATACTCCTCTCTAAAGCTGCATAAATTTTAGTTGCTTTGTTAGTTAATATCAAGATTTTAAAAGATTTCTGATGATTTGTCTGTTGAATTAGTGACACACTTTGTTCTGTTAGTGATTTAGTGACCATAAAACTCTGGGCGCACAGAAAAACTGCAAAGCAAATATCAGCTTACTCTGCAGTCTATTTGTACATAGCATATAGCAAAAGACTACCTGCCATTCACACTAAGATGATTTTTTCTTTTTATTCTATAATCTTTCATTCCGGTGTAGAAGTCTTCCAGATTTTCACTTGCGACCATTTCCTGAAACCAGGCACTTATCTTATTTCTGAAAATATAACGCACTTCCTTGTTCGGAATTTCCAGGCACATAAACCGATCTCCCAAAGGATCCATCCACTCGTCGATTTTTTTAAGATAGCCTGTAAAGAACAAGAAATTCCACATGTTATCCATTGTCAGGTGAATCTCATCATAAGTAATATCTTCATGTACCTGTTTTGTAATATTGCCTCCCTTAAGAAGCAGTTCTATTTCATCCCGGGTTGTAATATCAGCATCATGGATCAATTCGCGAATAATTTCGTTGGAGCTTGTATTTCCCCAATAATCTACTGGCATGGCATCAATATTTTGGTTTAAGGCATATACGTATTTGACAAGGCTCCAAGGATTATATACTTTTGTCTTGCCAATTGTATAACCGTTATACCATTCCGTGATAATAGCGTTCTTTTCTGTAAGATGGTAATAGTTAAGCATCTGCTGTACTTCTGGTTCTGTAAAGCCAAAATGCTCTGAATAATCTTCACTTAAGACAGAAATAATGTTTAAATTATTAAGTCCTGTAAAAATGCTCTCCTTTGCAATGCGTAAGCAGCCGGTCAGTACAGCAAAATTAAGAGCCTCGTTTGTCTTCAGTGCAGATTCAAATAGTGATCGGATAAAAAAGGTCATCTGTTTATAAAAGCCTTGAAAATATGCATTTTCTAAAGGTACATCATACTCGTCAATAAGAATGATCACTTTAACACCATGGAATTGGAATAGTATGTTGGAAAGGAGTCCGAGTGAATCAATATAGTCTCCTATATCCCCCACTGCGTCCAATATCCTTAAAATCCTTTCTTTTTCTCTTCCATAAGCAAGAACAGCTTCCTCATGGCGTCTGAATTCACTTGTAATCGCTCTCTTTATCGCTAAAATGGAAAGGTCATAATCACTTTGCTTTCCGCCTTTTAAAGACAAGCTGATGACCGGATATTTCCCACATTCCTCCATAGATTGATCGTCTTTATATATCTTTAAATGTTCGAATAGAGATGAGTTGTCTTCCTTGGTTTTTTCAAAGAAATATTTAAGAGTGCTTATATTCAGAGTCTTTCCCCATCTCCTGGGTCTGGTAAAAAGATTTACCTTTCCATGTAACGCTATTAGTTCTTTCATAAAAAGAGTTTTGTCTACATAGTAATAATTTTTTGTTATAATCTCTTTAAAATCTTCTTCTCCTATAGGCAGCTTTAATAGATCCATAAACAACACCTCTTTCTATACTCGTTTTTAGTTGTTCCGCAGCTTTAAAAATTATATAACTATAGTAATTATGCAAATTATAACATTTCATTTTCAAAAATCCAACCAATACTCTTAAATAAATTTCCTGATGATACTTAATATAAAAATATACCTTGACAGGCGAAGTATGTTGTTATATTATATATCTACAATATGTAGAAACAATATACGGGAAGGCAGGTGAATTGATTGTCCATTACATCAGACTTACTCAGAGGGCATACGGAAACCATTATACTGGCCAGCCTCTGGGAGCAAGACAGCTACGGATATGAAATCAATAAGGAAATCATGCGGAAGACTGATAATACTTATGAGCTAAAAGAAGCAACTCTTTATACTGCTTTCCGGAGGCTGGAGCAGGCAGGCTGCATCAAGACCTACTGGGGAAATGAAACAGTAGGGGCCCGCAGAAGGTACTATTCTATTACGTCCAGCGGCAGGGAGAGTTACCGGACGAGAAAAGCTGATTGGGAAGAAGCAAAGCGGATGATTGATAAATTATTAATATAGGAAAGCAGCCGGTGGAAGAGATTTATAGCAGGTTGGAGTAAAAATTTGGATCCGCATACTCAGTAAAGCTGAGCCGGGAGCGGAGAAAGGGTATAAAATGAACAGCAGGATTAGAGATTATATAAATGATTTATTTCACAATGCGCCGATGACGAAGAAGGCAGTGGATCTGAAGGAAGAGATGATCGTGAATGCGGAAGAGAAATATAAGGATCTTCTGGCAGGAGGATATCGGGAAGAGGATGCGATCTCAGCGGTGGTGAATTCAATTGGCAATCTGGAAGAATTATTCCGGGAGTTGGAAAGAGAAGAAAATGAATATATATACATGGAAATGGAAATGCAGATACGCCAAAAAAAAGCACTGTATACGGCTATTGCCATAGGTATTTATATTTTTGCATTAGTTGTATTCATGTTCTTCTGCGTGATGGGTGATATGTTTTCTTCCATGTGGTATATGGATAGTCTGCCTCTGGTGGGCTTTATTATAGCTCTTCTTTTGTGTATAGCACCTACCTGTATGCTGGTCTATGTATCGCAGCTGTTGCCAAAGGAATCCCGCCGGAAAGAGAGAAGGACTGAAGGTTATCAGGAGTGGAATGAGAGAGGGGCCAGAAGCAAAGAATTGCGTAAAGCTATCAGCAGTGTTATATGGCTGTTGACTCTTATCATTTACTTTTTATTCAGCTTTGGAACCGGTGCATGGCATATTACCTGGATTATCTTTTTGATTGCGGCTTGTGTGGAATCAATTGTACATATTATATTTCCCAAAAATAAATAAGAAGTTAGTGTGAAAGACGAGAAGTTTAACTAAGGTGTCAAAGGACGCCACCTAAGTTAAACTAAGTCTCGTCTTGGAAGAATATAAAAATGAAATCCATAGGAATTTCATTTTTATATTCTTCCGGATTTTCGTGGGGGCTGTTTGTGCTGCCTGGGGCGGCATGTTTGGGAGGTTGAAAAAGTTCATTTCAACCGGTTGAATTTGAGTCCGCAAGCTTAGCACGTTGAGCTTGCGGTAGAGATGAGGTATATAATGAAAAGTGTTAGAATTATTGCGATATCTATCCTTGTAACGATTATTATAGGGCTTAGTATTTTGCTGGTGTTGGGAATAAACGGCGGGATTCGCTTTTATGGAGGAGGGATGGTGCAGTCTGGTGGTGATGGCTGGACATATGGTTCTACCCTGCAGAATACCACAAGCCTGGATGCTGGCGGGATTACAAAGTTAGAGGTTGATTATAGTAAAACGCCATTTACTATCTATTTTGAAGTGGCAGATGATGATAAGGTCACAGTGGAGGAATTTTTCAACAAATCTGTCTCTGACAATAAAATGGCTAAGATAACAATGAGCGATTCCCAGCTTACCATCAAGCAGCAGTATAATACCGATACAAACAGCTTTTTGGATAATATAAGCGGATATATTTTCATTTATCTGCCCGCGGATATATTTGAGTCCCTGAAAGATATAGATGTTGTAACAACCAGCGGAGAGATCTGGTTCTCGGAATGGGCATTTAACGAAACCAACTGTCTGGAGAAGATTTCATTAAGTACCACCAGCGGAGATATCCGATTGGAAAATATGAAGGCAGAGAATGTAAAATTAACCTCCACCAGCGGAGAGATTGATACGGGAATAATCACAGGTGATATAGTTGTCTCAACTACAAGCGGTGATCAGGAAATAGAAGAGGTTCATGGAGCTGTTTCTATGAGATCTGTAAGCGGTGCGTTAAAAGCCGGGAAAATCTTTGGTGATCTGGATATGTCAACCACCAGCGGGGATCAGAAGATCGAATGGGCGGAAGGCAGCCTGGAAATGGGTACCACCAGCGGGGAGCTTAAAGTGGATATGCTGCGGGGGAATGGCAATTTTAACTCTTCCAGCGGTGATGTAAGGGTGATGGTTGAGGAACTGACAGGAGATTTGAAGGTCAGCAGCATCAGTGGTGAAATCACCATTAATCTGCCGCCGGATTCAGGTTTTTATTTTAAAGCCAATACGGTGAGCGGAGATATAAGCACCTCTTATGATGAACAGCTGACTTTTAACAAGAAGGGGAAGGAAGCAGAAGGTACTGTGGGAGGTTCCAGTCAATATGAAATCAAAATGAGTACCACCAGTGGAGATATTAAGGTGAGGCAGTAACTTATTATGCGGTCGTATCTCCTATGAATAGGATAATTGAGAAGAACAATTCCTGAAAAAATGAGTATAATATAGGAACAGCAAGCAAACCGGTATTTATAAGGGTTTGAATTCAGGAGGTTCTATGGCATCAATAGTAATAGACCCGGGCCATTATGGAGGATATAACGCGGGAGTATGTTACAATTATTATGAAGGCAATACTATGCTGGCGCTCTCCTTTTATCTGGGAATCATGTTAAGGAATATGGGGGCGACTGTAAAATTCACACGGACAAGTGATAATCAGAATCCCAGCCTTGAGGAGCGCGGGAGTATGGCAGCAGGAGCGGACTTATTCCTGTCTATGCACTCAGATGCTTCGGATAATCCTCTGGCAAGGGGTGTAACGTCCTACTATTCCGTACAGCGGCCGGAGTCAGAACGATTTGCGGCAGACATTGGAATGGCGGCGGCAGATGCAATGGGTAATCAGTTCAGGGGAACAATTGCCCGTCCTTATCCTGATAATTCCTCACTGGATTATTATGGGGTGTTACGTTCAGCAGTAGCCGCCGGAGCAAAAGATGCTTTTATCATTGAACATGGTTTTCATACCAATTATGAAGACTGTCAGGCACTTAGTAATCATGAAACATTACTGAGGATTGCAGAAGAGGAAGCAAGGGTGATCGGAGAGTATTATGGGCTTGTTCCCGGTACAATCTGTGTCAATTTCCCATATACGGTAAAGGAAGGGGATTCTCTATACAAGATCGGTCAGATGTTTGGTGTAAGCTGGCAGTCCATTGCCATGTTAAACAATATCACTTATCCTCATACTATTCAGACCGGACAATTGGTCATCATACCGCTGTGCGGTTACAGAACATACGCATAACCGGAGGAAAAGATAATTCTGCTAACTTTTCCATAATAATCCGGCAATCTGCAGTGATGCGTGCTGTTGTATCAGAGCCAGGTTCTTTTCAAGATTCTGCCTGTTATGTGAGCCGGCACGTATCACCAGCAGTATACCCATCTGTTCCTTATCAAAGGCAGTTCCTGTCTGCGGAGAAATTTTTAACGCCGTTATTTTTTTGGGCTGTAAGACAAGTGCCGTCTTGTCCTGAAGCTTATCAATTACTTCTTCTGCCCTGATATCCTCATCAATACATACGATTCCCACCATATTACAGTTACGAAACAGATAATCCGCATTTTCTGACAGGCAGGGACTTTGAATGGTCCCCAGCGTGTTCAGGCCGTATCTTCTCAGAAGGTCTGCCGGCTGCCATATTTTATCATTTCTGATCTCCAGGAGCAACAGTATGACTACTATAAAAAAGAAAGTCACTATGGCACTTAGAATAAAAGCCCTTACAGGACGGACATCTGTCAATACAATCCCTGCACTTCGGGCAGGATCCACAATTCTGATTGCATCAAGATCAACAAGCCGGTCACCTGATGTAACCATGTACGCTTCAATCACGGCGGCAATTTCCAGGCTTAGCGCAGGAGCTTCTGTGGTGACAGTAATCACAAGCAGCCGGTAGTCCGGAGGAGACTCGTCAGGAGCCTTTACCAGTGCAGCAGACAAATAGGTTTTCAGCATGGATTCAGTGATATCCTTATCCAGTATTTCATGGATATCCTTTATAAAGGAGTCTGCTTGCAGTAATTGATTCCAGGCGGCGGAAGTCAGGTAATAGCTCTCGTCCACTTCCCAGACAGGCTGAGAATATTCCAGATAATAAGTGGATTGTGCATAATAGTAATCCTGGAGCAATAATATATATTTTATATAATAGCTCCCGCCGAATATAAGCGTTCCCAGTATGGTAAGTAAAAGAACAAATCCTGTCCCGGAACGCATGCGCTGTAGCAAGAAGCGCAGGTCCAGGGGCTCTTTTCCATATTTGTATGTTAACATAGTTTACCTCTGAATCATAATTGTTACATTTTTTTCAACCTTATACCCGTGAGGGTTAAATATTCCGCAGCTTGCGGGGTCTTTGACTATGATTTATTATCACCTATCAGAAGTTTAATTGCAAGAAATATATTATGGAAAAGGCATGTTTCAATATTAGATTTTCTTATAAACTCCCTTATAAACTCTTATAAATGAAAAATAGTATATTGCTTGCAAGAATAGTAAATAATTGATATAATGGCAATGTTATACCGTCAGATACATACTTGGCATAGCCGGTTGCGGTCAAGCCAGTCCGTCCTTATAAGACGGAGATGTCATCATGGGCAGCTGTTCTGCTCTTGATGTAGATTATAATAATACGATAATAAGGAGAAATAAATATGATTCTGGCAATTACGGAAGCTCCATGCAAGGTTTGATTCCGGGCGGAAGCTGCATGGAGCGGTAAGAAAAGTTTACCGTCTGGTTCAGGCTTTGCATATTCATTTATATAAAATATGAAGGAGCAAAGCTATGAAAATTAAATTTAATATATTATCCGAACTTCGGGACTTTTTAATACTGTGGAGTTCACAGGCTGTTTCTACTTTGGGAACTGCTATGACAAATTACGCACTTATCGTTTGGGTATACGGTCAGAAGGGGACTGCAAGCAGCATCACACTGTTGTCGGTTTTTTCTTATCTGCCGTCCATACTTTTTTGCTTTATTGCGGGGACCATAGCTGACCGGTGGGATAAAAAGCGTATTATGCTGCTGGCAGATTTATTGGCGGCTCTGGGAACCATAACAGTTTTTGTGCTATATAATGCATCGGCGCTGCAGATCTGGCATTTATATGTCATTAACTTTCTGCTTAGCTTTATGAATGCATTTCAAAGCCCGGCTTCTTATGTTGCCACAAGCTTACTTGTGCCTAAGAAGCATTATGTCAGGGTAAGCGGACTGCAGGCTCTGTCAGGTTCCGTTGTTACAATACTGGCTCCTGCCCTGGGAAGTGTTTTCCTTGCTTTTGGCGGGTTGAAGCTGGTGCTGTTGATTGACCTTACCAGTTTTGGTGCTGCATTTTTGATATTACTGTTTTATATTAAGATTCCGATAATTGAACAAAAGGCGGCTAAGGTACAGGAATCTTTTTTGAAAAGCTGTCTTGTCGGTATCAACTTCCTGAAAGAGCATTTGGCATTACTTAAGATTATCCTGTTTCTTGCCTTTATTAATTTTATTGCCAAGATGGGCGGATATGGCATGATGCCTGCCTTAATACTTGGGAGAACGGGGAATGACCAGATCGCACTTGGCATTGTAGAGGCTGCTGTGGGTATTGGCACCCTTGTGGGAAGTATCATGGTAACTTTAATGAAGCCTGCAAAAAGTCGTATGAAGGTTATTTTTATATCCTGTGGTCTGTCTTTCCTTTTGGGAGATGTGGGACAGAGCCTGACACGAACATTGCCGCTCTGGGCTGCCGCGGCATTTGCATCCAATCTGCCTCTTGCTTTTCTGAATGCAAACATGACAGCGGTGATGCGTACCAATGTGCCAATTGAAATGCAGGGACGGGTGTTTTCTGCCAGGGATACAATCCAATATTGTACAATTCCCATAGGTTTGGTATTGGGCGGTCTGTTGGCGGATTATGTATTTGAGCCTTTTATGGCAGCAGTGTCGCCGTTACAGGAGATTCTTGCCATATTCTTCGGCGCAGGCGGAGGGGCTGGTATTGCAGTTATATTCTTTATAGTGGGTATAACAGGATTTGTCACAAGCTTTTTGTGCCTGAGGGATCCGGCTTATAAAGTGTTGGATGATGAATTGCAGGAATAAATTAATAGAAAAATTACTGGAAACAAACGGTTATAGCCATTTATCTTAATTATTATATAAGAATCATTAAAATGAATGGACAAAATATATACTTTAGTACTACAATAATATTGTTATCGTTTGACATAACTATGAATAGCATTAACTATGAACAGTAATAGTCAGACAGCAAATACAAGAGCAAAGAAGGGAAGGCATGAAGAAACATATTTTAACAATCGTAATGCTGGCAGTGATGCTTCTGGCAGGCTGCGGCAAGAATGAAACACCTGAAATCCAGACAATAGAACCAGTACCTATTGATAATAAGGAAACAGAGGTAACTGAGGAAAGTGGGGAGGAAGAAAGAGTTGCAGATACCTCAACCATAAAGGAAAGATATGTTGTTGACGGCAAGATGCAGAGCTATCTTACCGGGGAATGGAAGGATGAAGATGTAGTAAAGCGTCGTAATATGGCTGTTATGATGCCCAATAATAAGGAAGCACTTCCTCTTTATGGAATATCAAGTGCAAGTATTATTTATGAAGCGCCTGTGGAGGGACGTGTCAGCCGGTTAATGGCTTATTTTGAAGATTATGATGATTTGCATCATATTGGTCCGGTACGAAGCAGCCGTGATTATTATGTATATGAGGCTATGGCATATGATTCCATTTATGTCAATTGGGGATTGGCAATTCCTTTTGTAAGTGAACTGATCAACAGCAGCAGGGTGGATAATGTCAGCCAGTCTCTGACAGGTATAGAAAAAGGAGCACCGGAAGCCTTTGAACGGTTAAACAGATCCGGTTATAAACCGGAATATAGAGGATATCTGCTTATTGACGGATATAATGATGCTGTTGAGCGTTTGGGTTATGAAACAGAATACCGTAATACCTTTGTACAGGCGTTTACGTTTGCCAATGACGGACATCCGGCAAAGTATGAAGAATACGATGATGCAACGATGATTTATCCGGGGGGGAGTACCTCCAACGGCAGTGGTTATGGAGTGGCAAAGCCTTATTTTGAGTACAACAAAGATGACGGGCTTTATTACCGGTACCAGTTTGGTTCTGTTATGAAAGACGAGCAGAATGGGGAGCAGGTAACTGTCAGCAATGTAATCTTCAAGGTATGTTATGGGGAAGTAAGAGAGCCGGCGAAGGAAGATTACCTGGCATTTGAGGTACACGGAGAAGGTGATGCTTATATCTTTACCAATGGTAAGGTAATTAAGGGAACCTGGAAACGTGCCAATGATAATTCGCCGAATATGTTCTATGACGAGAACGGAGAAGAAATCATATTTAATCAGGGAAAGACCTGGATCTGCAATATCTGGCAGATGTATGAGAGTTATGTATCCTATGAATAAATAAAGCTTTAATTCAGGAAGAAAAACGGCAGGGACAGAGAAGAAAGGAATGACCTTCTTTGTCCCAGCCGTTTTTGTAAAACAAATTTTTTAAAATAGGCAAATTTACCGAAATGCAGAATAAAAATTTCAAATAAGCAGGAAAAATTTTTAAAAAGCAGAAGAAATTGCCAAAATATAGAATAAAGATTTTCAAAATGTAGAATATAATTTTCGGAATGCATAAAAATGAAACAGAAATTACCATGTGATTTTCACCTGAAGTCTGTTATTATGTATATAGGAAGAATGTTACATAATGCTGCTATGAGGTTATATTTCAGAGGGCAGCCAACAGCAGTATAGTAGCTGTTACGGAGCGGAGAAAAGTGTATATATGAAAGAGTGCTGCATATGGAAGAGCGGAAGAGAAGGATTGTATTCGGGGGAATAGCAGTTTTAACAGTGACTTTGAATTTGCTGGCAAGGTTCAGCAAGGGTTTTTGTGATGTCTACATAGAGTATGTATTGCCTATATGGGTTAATACTTTGAGCCGGGTAATGGGATGGCTCCCGTTTTCCGTTGGTGAATTATTGATTGCTGCAGGTGCTGTTATGGTGCTTGCAGCAATTTTGCTTGCTTTTGTATTGGCAGGGATTGGATGCAAAAAATGGTACATGGCAGTAAGACCCCGGAAATTTTCCGATATGACAGCTAAGAGGCATTCTTCAGACAAAATGATCAGCTTCTCTAAAAAGTATTATACGGTCTTTGCCTGGGTACTATTGATTGTCCTGCTGCTTATGACATTGAATAGCTTTATCATGTATCATGGTTCCACTTTTTCCGAGTCTTATTTTGGAACGGTGGATGAGGAGTACACCCTGGAGGAATTAATTGCTGTCCGCAATTATGTTGTGGAAAAATGCAACCAGCTTTCCCGGGAAATGGAGCGGGATACGGAAGGTGCGGTGGTTTATAACGGAAATGACCGGGATATGATCCGTACTGCAAGAGAAAGTATGCAGAATCTGGGTAAGACTTATTCTCAGCTGGATGGTTATTATCCGTCCCTGAAATCCATGACATTTTCAGATTTTATCAGCCAGCAGTATATTCAGGGATACTTTTTTCCGTTTACTATGGAGGCTAATTATAATGATGTAATGTTTATCCTGAACAAACCGGCGACCATGTGTCATGAGCTGGCACATTTAAGAGGTTATATTCTTGAGGATGAGGCAAATTTTATTGGTTTTCTGGCTTGTGTGGGGTCAGATGATGAATTTTTTGAATACAGCGGATATTTAAGCGTACTGTATTATCTGGACAATGACTTCTATCGCAGTGTGGGAAATAACAGGGAGGTGTATCTGGAACAGGTCAATATTCTGTCTGAAGTCCGTGAGGATAATATATTTTTGACAGCCAGGGAGTGGGAAAGAATAGAAGGAAAGGCACTGTTTGATACGGAAACGGTGGATGCAGTATCCGATACCCTGATGGATGCGTCATTAAAGGCCAACGGGGTATCGGACGGTAAAGTAAGCTACAGCAGAGTCGTGAAACTGTTGCTGCAGTATTATAAACTTAACGGCTTACTTGATGACCTGAACTAGATTCATCTGCGAATCCACAAGAAGGATATCACTGCGTTTTCCGGGAGTAAGGGAACCTGCTTCCCCATAAATACCGATGCTTTTAGCCGGATTCATGGAAGCGGCAGCAATGGCTGTTTCCCTGGGGATGCCAAAGGAAACGGCTGTGCGCATACAGTCAAACAGGTTGGTGGCGGAGCCGGCTATCGTTCCGTCCTTAAGAGCAGCATGATTGCCCCGAACAGTCACCTGCTGGCCGCCCAGATCATAAATACCGTCCTCCATACCGGTTGCCCGCATAGAATCACTGATCAGGACGATACGGTCAGGAAACATGGAAAAAGCGGCTTGTACAGCACTTTTATGAATATGAATGCCGTCACAGATAAGCTCTGCCATACAATGAGGTGTTTCGGCAGCAGCACCAATCAGTCCAGGCTCTCTGTGATTGAAAGGAAGCATGGCGTTAAATAAATGTGTCACATGGTCGGCACCGGCATCCAGAGCCTGTTTACAGACTTCGTAGGAGGCGCTGGTATGACCCAGTGAGATATGAGTCACAGAATGCAGGGCCTGTATAAAGGGAAAAGCATTATCCATATTGGGAGCCAGCGTCACCAGGCGTATAATATTACCGCAGGCTGCATTGAGCTTCTCAAACAGAACAAGATCAGCTGAGACGATGTGACCTTCTGCATGTGCTCCTTTTCTTATTGGATCCAGAAAAGGACCTTCCATATTAATACCGGCTATATGTGCCTGATCCGGTCTGTCATCTATGGCAGCAGCTTTGGAGAATATTTCAGTCAATTGTTCTTCCGGAAGAGTCATGGAAGTAGGACAGTAAGAGGTAATCCCGTGAGACAGCTGATAACGCAGAATCTTACGCAGTCCTTCCGGATCCGCATCGCAGAAATCTGATCCGCATGCTCCGTGACTGTGCACATCAATCAGACCGGGAATGACCATCAGTCCGTCCGCATCTATTTCAGACCGATCCGTTACCAGGGAGGCATCTTCTACGATACGATGGTCCTCCACATACAAATCCTTTTTTTCAAATATTTTATCTTCGGTAAATACGAGACCATTCTTAATGATCATTACAAAGCCCCCTTGTGCTGATGAATCAGCTGCAATGCCGGTTTATCTGCAATAATGATTACGTCACTATGAAGCTGTAATATGGAGGCAGGTACCCTGGGGGTTATGGGACCAAAGAAGGAATCATATAATGCCTGTGCCTTGC